>Ga0105047_10001466_pt1 | contig 42217 bp, 37 predicted proteins | sample MAT04_FD_78384 | JGI IMG/M metagenome (GOLD analysis project Ga0105047, IMG submission 78384) | Freshwater microbial communities from Lake Fryxell liftoff mats and glacier meltwater in Antarctica - MAT-04 (megahit assembly) | ecosystem: Environmental > Aquatic > Freshwater > Ice > Liftoff... | reverse complement strand
GCCCGACGCGCCCAAGACCTGCTCAACAGCGCAGCCAAGCCCATGAAGGGCTCGACCGTCTTGGTGCTGGGCGTCACGTACAAGCCCGACATTGCTGATCAGCGTGAGTCGCCGGCCGAGCCCCTCGCCCAACACCTGGCCGCGATGGGCGCCACCGTTGCCTACTTTGATCCGCACGTCGAGAACTGGCACGTCGATGGTGTCGACACGGTCAAGGCCGCTGACCTGATCAGCGGGTTGCAAGGCTGCGACATCGCGATCCTCGTGCAGAACCACGCCGCACTCCCCCTCGACGTGGTCGTCGAGCACGCCCCGCTGCTCCTCGACACACGAGGCAAGGCCGAGGGACCGCAGGTGGAACGCCTGTGACCGCAGGATCGACACCGCGATGACGACGAGCGACCTGGAACGCAGCGCGCCAGCGGCGCTAGCGGACCGTCACGGACTGACCCCCATCGGGCAGCAGCCGGCCTTGCGCACCTACATCGCGGCTCTGTGGGAGCGGCGCTTCTTCATGGTCACGTTCGCCCGCAGTCGGATCGCGGCCGAAAACGCCGAGAGCCGCCTCGGTCAGGTATGGCAGGTCCTGAATCCTCTACTCAATGCCGCCGTCTACTACCTCGTCTTCGGCGTGATCCTCGGCGCCAAGAAGGACATCGACAACTACACAGCATTCCTGATCACCGGTGTGTTCATCTTCGCCTTCACGCAGCGCACGATCATGTCGAGCTCGCGATCGATCAGTGGCAATCTGGGGCTCGTCAGGGCGCTGCACTTCCCACGGGCCGTGCTTCCCTTTGCCAAGGTCATCGAAGAGACGGTCAAGACCGGCACCTCGTTGGTCGTACTCGCAGTGATCGTCCTGGCGACCGGTGAACCGCTCACCTGGCGATGGCTCCTGATAGCACCGCTGATCCTCTTGCAGCTCATGTTCAGTGCGGGTGTGGGTCTGGTATTTGCGCGACTCACTGTCGATGTGCGCGACATCGCCCAGTTCCTTCCCTTTGCCCTGCGAATCTGGATGTATCTCTCCGGCGTCATGTACTCCATCACCGTCTTCGCCGAGACGCGTGATGCGCATCCGTTCATCGAATGGGCACTGCGCGTGAACCCTGCCGCCGTCTACATCGAGATCACCCGTTCCTGCCTCATGGCCGGTCCGCAAACGCAAGTGCCCCTATGGACCTGGGCCCTCGCCGTCGCGTGGGCCGTTGTGCTGTTCCCCATCGGGTTCATCTTCTTCTGGCGGGCGGAGTCGCGGTATGGCCGTGGCTGACGAACGCACCGTCCGGCGTTCCAACGCCGGCAAGCCGACGGTGATCGTTGATGACCTGCATGTGACCTACCGCGTCATCGGTCCACGCCCGGCTGGTGCAGGCACCGATGGCGCCTCAGCGCTTCGCCGTGTCCTCTCGCGCAAGGGTTCACCGGGCCTGCGTGAGATCAAAGCGATCAGAGGCGTCACATTCGTGGCCAATCATGGCGATGCCATCGGCCTGGTCGGTCGCAATGGCTCAGGCAAGAGCACGTTGCTGCGTGCCATTGCTGGACTGCTGCCCCCGGAGAAGGGTGCGGTCTACACCGACTGCCAACCCTCACTTCTAGGAGTGAACGCCGCACTCATCAACTCGCTCAGCGGTGAGCAGAACATCGTGCTCGGCGGTTTGGCGATGGGCATGACCCCCACCGAGGTGAAAGAGAAGTTCACCTCAATCGTCGACTTCGCCGGCATCGGTGATTTCGTTGAACTCCCCATGAACGCCTACTCGTCTGGCATGAGCGCGCGACTGCGCTTTGCCATTGCCGCGTCGGTTTCGCATGATGTGTTGCTGATCGACGAGGCCTTGGCCACCGGTGACGCCGAGTTCCGTCGCAAGAGTGAGTCACGCATCCGCGAATTGCGCGATGAAGCCGGCACTGTGTTTGTCGTCAGCCACTCGCTCGGAGTGATTCGCGAAACGTGCAACCGAGCGATCTGGATCGATGCCGGCACGTTGAAGATGGACGGCGACGTGAACGAAGTACTCGACGCGTACGAATCCCTCGTCGAGAAGTAGGAGTACGGCGTGCGCGTACTCGTGATGACGGTCGTGCACCACCCCGGTGATGCCCGCATCGCGCACCGCCAGATCCCGGCCCTGCTCGCAGCTGGGCACCACGTCACCTACGCAGCACCGTTCACCGCGTTCGGCGTATTGCCGCCGGCAGGCGTTCAACCTCACGATCTGCCTCGGGCGCACGGGCGTTCACGTACGGCAGCGCTTCGCCAGGCCCGACAGGTGCTCTCGCGGATGGGTCCTGACCACGACGTCGTGCTGCTGCATGATCCCGAGCTTCTTCTGGCCCTACCGGGGATTTCGCTGCCCCCGGTGGTGTGGGACGTGCACGAAGACACGTCCGCTGCTGTGTCGATGAAGTCGTGGCTGCCCGATCAGGTCAAACCGGCTGCCGCAGGTGGGATGCGCACCTTGGAGCGGTGGGCCGAGAAGCACGTGACGGTGCTGCTGGCCGAAGACGGCTATGCCGAACGTTTCGCCATGCCCCACACGGTGGTGCCCAACACCACCAACGTGCCGACCACCGTCACCGAACCGGGGACGACGCGCGTGGCCTACCTGGGCGCCGTGACCAAGCAGCGCGGCGCACTCGACATGATCGAAATCGCCACCTTGCTGCATGGTTTGGTCACCGTCGACTTGATCGGACCAGTGCACGCCGACGTGGCCGCCGACGTTCAACGCGCGCACGATTCCGGCGTGCTCGTCTCCCATGGTTTCGTTCCCAACGATGAAGCGCTCGCGCTCCTGGACGGCGCATTGGCTGGACTCTCGTTGCTGCACAACGAACCGAACTACCAGCGCTCCCGGCCGACAAAAGTCATCGAGTACATGGCGCACGGTGTTCCTGTGATCACCACGCCCTTGCCCGTGGCTGTCGACATCGTCGAACGCGCCGACTGCGGCGTTGTCGTCGACTTTGACGATGCACCGGCTGCTGCAGCCGCGATCCTTGCGCTGCGCAGCGACCACGCACGCCGTAAGCGCCTGGGGACCGCTGGTCACCAAGCCGCTTTGGCCGAGTACGACTGGCGGACTCAAGGCCCGCTTTTTGTGGCGGCCGTTGAAGCCGCCGCGCACTTACGCTGAGAATTAGCGCACCCTGAGGTCGTGCCTCAGCCTTCGACGCGTTCGCGCGAAGAGAGAAATCCCCACGCCCACGATCCGTGCATCGTCGCCAACACCACCGGCATCCGCACCAGCACAGCCGCCGATTCGCGTCGGGCGATCCATGCTCCACCGATCGTCACACCCGCGGCATAGCCCAACGGCGCCAACCATCCGATGGGTCGACCCGTGAGACCGACCAGGCTTCCCGCGGCCACGGCGACCAATGCCACCGGCGGGGCGAGATAACGGGCCGATGCCGTGCCCGAGTGACGGCGCATCACCGCGCGACGCCAACGGCCATACTCGAGGTATTGCCGAGCCAACCGACGCACGTCCGGTCGCGGGCGATACGACACCTGCATGTCGGGGGTGAACCAGACCGTGCCGCCGGTTTCGCGGATGCGGTGGTTCATTTCCCAGTCCTGCGAGCGAATGAAGCGTTCGTCATAGCCGCCCACGCGTTCAAGCGCGCTGCGCCGGAACGAGCCCAGATACACCGTCGGCACCTCGCCGGCGGCACCACCGGTGTGGAACGACGCGGCCCCTACGCCCAGGGGCGAGCGCATGGCGCAGGCCACCGCCCGCTCAAAAGCCGTGCTCCCTTCGGCGGCCATCACACCGCCGACGTTGTCGGCACCGGTCTGCTCAAGCACGGCCACAGCGGTGCTCACGTAATCGGCCGGGAACATCGCGTGACCATCGACGCGCACCACGATCGGCTGGCTTGACGCCTTGATCGCCGCATTCAAGCCCGCGGCGGTGCGGCCGGTGGGATTGGGCACGGTCATCACGCGGGGATCAGCAACGGCTAGGGCGGCGGCGATCTCATCGGTTCCATCCGTTGAGGGCCCCAGCGCTAAGACGACCTCAAGAGGCCCTGCGTAGTCCTGCGCCAGCACCCGCTCGACGGCCTCCCGTAGGTGCAGTTCTTCATTGAGCACGGGCATGATCACGCTCACACCCGGCAAGGCCACGGGGCCAGGCGGGGTGGGGGCGCTGCCGGAGGTCTCCACGAGCCAGGACGGTACCTGCCCCAGTTGATGACCCTGGGGCGGCGTGGCCGATACCCACCCCCACGAATCCATTGCCTACGATGGGCGTCTTGGTGAACCGCTCGGCCTCGGCGTACGTCCTATGGCCTGTGAGCATCAGACGATCGTGGAGGACACCCGCATGAGTTCAGGTAGCGGGTACGACGACTACTTCCGTTCCGATGAGCCCTCGCGCCCCGCTGTGCGCGCCACCGGCCTGCCCCCCGAGCTTTCCCCGCGCGGCGCGTCCGCAGGAGCAAGCACGGGTGGAACCGGAGGCGGCAGCCGCGGGCGTCGCATCATCGGCTGGATCGCCGGACTCACGGCCGTCATGGTGCTGGGTGTCAGCGGCGTCGGCTACACCGCGCTGAACCACTACGTCGGAAAAATCACGACCAAGGACGTCTTCAACGGCGCCCAGTTGAGCGCCCCCAAAGCTGGCGACCCGATCAACATTCTGCTCGTCGGCTCAGACTCGCGTGAAGGCTTGTCTCGCGGTCAGCGCAACAACCTGTCGACCGGCAAGGATCAGGGTCAGCGATCCGACACGATGATTCTGATGCACATCTCGGGCGACAACAGCCGCGTCACGATGGTGTCGTTCCCCCGCGACTCGTACGTCACGATCCCCTCGTACACCGGCAAGAACGGTGTCAAGCGTCCGGAGTCGAAGAACAAGATCAACGCTTCGTTCTTTTACGGTGGCCCCAACCTCACGATCCGAACAATCGAGAAGAACACCGGGCTGAACATCGACCACTACGTCGAAGTCAACATCGCCGGCTTCGTCAAGATGGTCGATGCGATCGGTGGCGCACAGGTGTGCATCGCCAAGGCGGTCAACGACAAAGACAGCGGGCTGAAACTGTCGAAGGGCAAGCACAACCTCGACGGCGCGCAAGCCCTTGCCTACGTGCGGGCCCGACACATCTACGCCGACCAAGACCTCGGTCGCATCCGCGCTCAGCAGGCCTTCATCGGCTCGGTGGCGCGCAAGGCGCTCAGCGCGCAGACGCTGACCAACCCGATCAAGCTCAACCGGTTCCTCGACGCCTCGCTCTCGTCGGTCACGACCGATGAGAAGCTTGATGAGAAGGCGATCCTGTCGCTGGCCAACCGCATGCGCGACGTGCAGGCCAACCAGATCCAGTTCCTGACCGTGCCCCTGAAGAACGTCGACTACCGCGTCCCTGGGGTGGGCAGTTCGGTGCTGTGGAGCGACTCGAAGTCGCGCGATCTATTCGCCAAGCTCAAGAATGACCAAGCCGTGGCTCCCCCCGCCAAGGCCGTGAAGGCCACGGTGTCTCCCGGCAAGATCACCGTTCAGGTGTTCAACGGCGCAGGCGTCGCCGGTCTCGGCGCGAAGGCCGCGAACGACCTCGCCCGGATTGGTTTCGGAATGGCGGGGCCGGCGAAAAACGGCGACGTGGCGAACCAAACGGGCACCGTCATCAAGTACGACCCCACGAACGCTGCCGCGTTGAAGACGCTGCAAGCCGCAATGCCCGATGCCACTGTTCTTGCGGTGCCGGGCCTAGGAAAGACATTCCAAGTGGTCGTGGGTTCGCAGTGGAAAGGCGCGACCAAGGTGTCGATCGCGACCGCAGCACCCAGCGGCGGTTCCACCGTGAAGACGACCTCGGCGGCCGACACCACCTGCACCTGATCGGTCCGTTCGCACGACGCCCGTTCAGATAGGTGCCGGGTTCATGCAGGCAACGTGTTCATGCAGGCGACACGTTCAGGCACCGTCACGCGAGGCCAGGATCGCCGTACGTCGCGCTAGCCGGGACTCACGTCGGATCCGTGCTTCGGTGAAACGTCGACGATCCTCGGCGCTCTCAGGGATGACCGGCGCGACGGGCACCGGACGTTCGTCAGCATCGATGGCCACAAACACCAGGTAGGCACTCGCGACGTGCTCGGGTGCTGTGACTGAACCATCGAAGCGCTCTGACGTCACCCGCACGCCGATCTCCATCGACGTTGACCCCGTTCCGTTGACCGAGGCGTAAGCCGTCACCAGATCGCCCACGTGGACCGGCACGCGCAGAACCATCTCGTCCATGGCCACGGTGACGGCCCGGCCGCCACGACAATGCCGCTGAGCGCACGCTCCGGCTGCTTCATCGACGAGTTTCATGATGACGCCGCCGTGAATGTTGCCGTGGATATTGGTGTCGGAGATTTGCATGACGTGAGCCAGCCGGGCGCGCGATTGCGCCACCGTCATCGGCACGAGGGCGTCACCGTTCGCAGTTCCGGTCGGGTCAGACATCGCGATCAGGCCCGACCGAGAAGGTGTCGGGCCATGACGATCCGCTGCACCTGGTTGGTTCCCTCATAAATCTGGGTGATCTTGGCGTCGCGCATCATCCGCTCCACCGGATAGTCCTTGGAGTATCCGTATCCGCCCAGCAGTTGCACCGCGTCGGTCGTGATCTCCATCGCCACGTCGGAGGCAAAGCACTTGGCGGCCGCACCGAAGTAGCGAAGGTCACTATCGCCACGCTCGGACTTGGCTGCTGCTGCGTAGGTGATCTGTCGAGCGGCTTCGAGCTTCATCCCCATGTCGGCCAACATGAACTGCAGCCCCTGGAACTCAGCGATCGCCTTGCCGAACTGCTTGCGCTCTTGCACGTAGTTGGCGGCGTAGTCGAGCGCGCCCTGGGCGATGCCCACCGCCTGCGCTGCGATGGTCACCCGTGTGTGGTCCAACGTCTCAAGGGCCAACTTGAAGCCGGTGCCCTCGCTGCCGATCATGCGGTCAGCAGGGATGCGCACGTTGTCGAAGTAGAGCTCGCGCGTGGGTGACCCCTTGATGCCGAGCTTCTTTTCAAGTTCGCCAAACGTGAATCCCGCATCGGACTTCTCGACGACGAAAGCACTGATCCCGCGAGTGCGTGCCGACGGATCTGTGGTGGCAAAAACGGTGTAGTACTCCGAGAAGCCGGCGTTGGTGATCCAGCGCTTAACTCCATTGAGCACCCACTCGTCGCCTTCGCGCACCGCGCGCGTGCGCATGCTGGCCGCGTCGCTGCCGGCCTCAGGCTCAGACAGCGCGTACGAGAAGTGGCCCTCACCGCTGGCCAAGGGCGTCAAGTAGCGCTTCTTGAGGTCTTCTGACCCCTGCAGGATCAGGGGCATCGAGCCCAACTTGTTGACCGCGGGAATGAGCGAGGACGACGCGCACACCCGGGCGACCTCTTCAATCACGATCGCGGTGGCCAGAGCGTCGGCGCCATTGCCCCCGTACTCCTCGGGCACATGCAGAGCGTGCATCTCGGCCGCAACAAGGGCTTCGAGGGCCTCCTGGGGGAATCGGGCCTGGTCGTCGACCTCGGCCGCGAAAGGAGCGATCTGCTCCTGGGCCAGGGCTCGAATGGCTTCCCTCAGGTCGTCGTGCTCCTCGGCGGGCCGATAGAGGTCGAAGTCGGCGTTCATGCGGGCTCCTGAGCGGGTCGCGACGGGCTTCACGGCTAAGTGACTCGTGAGTAACCCATCGTAGAGTGCCGTCGGAAACGACGCCGTTGGAGTCCCCGTGTCACTGCCCCCCAACCGCGGGAGACCCGAAGTCATCCACTGCCACGTCTCAGATCCCGCACGGCCGAAAGCCACGAATTCGCGACTACGACTCAGTTCGTCTTGCTCGCGGCATACAAACGCAGGATCAGGCCGTCAAAACGCCGGTCTTCGACGCGTTCACGGCCCGCTTGCACAGCGGCTTCCCGAGGCCCTGGTTCATCGCCGGGTTTGGCGACCACCCACACCCGATCGGAGTTGGCCAACAACCGCCCCCAAGCCTCCTGCGGGAATTCCTCAGCGGAGATGTCTCCACGTTCGGCACCGGTGCGCGCCACCAGAACATCGCGGACCGGAAGAACTCCACCTGCAGCTGCCCCAAGGCCACTGCGCAAGAAGTTGTAGCTCGGATCGTCACTCACGAAGACATCACCCGGGCGAGCAGATGCAGCCAAATAGGTCACAGCGCCTCGGTAGTCAACTTCGCCTTGTGGTGCGAGGAGTCCAGCGCGTGGGCCCGCGCCCGCCACCAGAACCACCAGGGGCACCGCGGCTACCCACCACCACTGCGCAAGCGAACCCCGCTTGGTCAGCCTCCCGGGGCCATCGGGCTGGGCCCCAACAGCCCTTCTGGTCGCTCGAGGCAGCGTGGCCAGAAGCAGCACAACAGCGGGCGCGATGAACCATAGGTAGCGCGCAACGAAGACCGGCCGCTCCAAAGAGACCAGCGCCGAGCACACCACCGGGACAAGCAGCCAGGCTGTTGCTAGGACGACCGTCACAACAGCGATGTCCTGCTGCTCCCGATGATGCAGCCACTCCCTCAACGTTCGGATCACGGCCCAGGCGCACAAGGCAAGTAGCAGCACAGTCAGGACCGCAGCGCCGCTCGGTGCCTCATCCGTCCCGTACCCCGAGCCCCCCAGAATGCGGTTCGGGATGATCACGAGGTCGCGGAGCAACGGGGGGGCCACCCAACTGATGGGGTCCGGCTGACGCGCAATCGCCACCACGAGCGGAAGGCATGCCGCAACCGCGATCGCACTCGACCTGACCCACGCCATGACCGCATCACGTCTGTCACGGCGAAGCAGGAACACGGCGACGGCGTGCGCAGGCAGCAGGAAGAGGGCGAACAGGTTGCAGTGCACCATCAACACGAGCGCTGCGACGTACCCCCACCACACCCGCCGCGCGAGGCCGTCGCTGCCAGGAGGTCGCATCAAGCCGCCGACCAGTGCAAGCGTCGACAGGAGCGCGAAGAGAGTGGCGAGGCCGTAGTCGCGGGCGAACAGCGAGACACCCACCGTGGCCGGCATGAGCGGCCACGTCAGAGCGACCAGAAGGCCGGAGGAACGCCCCAAGAAAGATGACGCCCACGCCGCCAGAATCGCTCCGGCCGCCACCACAGGTAACAAGGAGACGAGCCTCACTTGCCAAGGAGATCCCGAGTCGATCGGCAGCACATTGACCAGCGAATAGAGCAGTGCATGACCGACGTCAATGGTGCCAAGCAGGTCCAAGACCTGGCCGGGGGTTCGCGCGGCTACATCGGCGGTGACTGCTTCGTCACGGAAGAGTTCGTTGTTCAGGCCGGGCGCCGCGATGATCGCGGTCGCAAGAGCGGCCAACCCTGCTGAACCCCAAGCCCACCGACGTTCGGTGCGGCGCGCCGCGCGAGCCTGTCGTGCCTGGCTTCGCGCGGTCGACGTGATCGAGTCCGGTGCCAGGGCAGGTGAGGTCACGCCAAGTCCTTGGCCTCAGCAAGCGGGGAGTCAGGTTCCGCAGTAGTTGCCGGCGCGCGCCGACGACTGCGCCGCTGACCGCTCGCTGACCGCATCTGACCAATGGCCCGCGCAAAGTGCACCTTGAGCCACCGTTGTGCCGGTGCTTCAACAAAGCGAGCGATCAACCACGACACCAGCAACATCACTGCCACCACCAAGATCAGCGTGTTGGTGGCACCGAGCGAATCTCGCAGTTCGTCGATGATCACCCAACCAATCCACTGATGGATCAAGTAGAGCGGGTACGTCAGCAGGCCTAGCGTTGTCAGGAACCTCCATCGCATCCAGCGCAAACCACCCAGCGCCATCACCGACATCACCACGACGAATCCAGTGATGATCCAGACGATCGTTTGGTTCTGCACGACGTCTTCGGGAAGGCCTCCGAAGTAGCGCAGCTCGCCCGATCTCGACACCGCCAGAACCCACGAAACAAACACGAAGGCCCAGAGGATGACGTTCGAGCGGTAGCGGTGAATCAGGTAGAGGGCCATTCCGATGATGAAGTAGGGGGCCCACGCCGGAATCAGGATGTTCGAGAGAAGCTGATTCTGCTCGGAACGCAGTGCAACCGCCGCGGCCAGCCACACGGCCATGAAACCTACCGCCGACCGGTAAGTGACGCGGAACAGCGACAGGATGGCGATGAGCAAGTAGAAGCGAAGTTCAGCCCAAAGCGTCCAGTAGACGCCGTCGACCGGCGCCACTCCAAGTCCGTCCTGCAGCATGGTGAAGTTGGTCAGAATTTGCAGCACCGTGACGTTCTGGCCAACGCGGGGGAACAGCGTGACCACGAGCGAGGTCAGCAGGACAGCAAAGATGTAGGCCGGGAAGAGTCGGGTGATTCGGGCAGTGACGAACTCAGCACTGTCGCGCCCGATCGCCGTCATCAGAATGACGAATCCACTGATCATGAAGAAGAGCTGCACGCCCAGGAATCCGTAACGAGAGACCTCGGACAGGGCGGGGAAGATCTCGATGGGATTCGCACCACCCCAGGCCGGGCCAGCCCGTGCGGTGTAGTGGAACAGCACCACGGCGATGGCTGCCAGGAAGCGCAGAAGATCGAGCTCTGTGATCCGCCCGCGCGCGCGAGGAGGAGGCGGCGTCGCCTCGTACGCGGCAGACCGCCGCTCCTCAACTCGGGACATATCCACAGGCTACTTCCTGCTGGCCATCGCGCGCGGCGTCCAGACCCCAGGGGATTCCCCGTCGACGGGGCGTCGGAGGTAGCCTCGGCCCGATCTGGGGCGCCCGCCCCGCAACTGAACCGTCTCGCGACGGCCCGCGATCAGGAGCCCTCTCCCCATGCGCCTCTCGGTGATCGGCACCGGCTATCTCGGAGCCACCCACGCTGCCTGCATGGCCGACCTCGGCCACGAGGTCATCGGTCTCGATATTGATCCGCGCAAGGTCGACGCCCTCAACAACGGGATCGTCCCCTTTCACGAGCCGGGCCTTCCCGAAGTACTTCAGCGCGCACTCGCATCGGGCCGGCTGCACTTCACCACGTCATTCGCTGACGTCGCAGAGTTTGCTGAGGTGCACTTCCTTTGCGTCGGCACTCCGCAAAGCGACGACTCGGGCGCCGCAGATCTGGCCCAGGTCAATGGTGCGATCGCCCAACTCGCGCCGCACCTGACGCGCCCGACCCTGGTCGTCGGCAAGTCGACCGTTCCTGTCGGAACGGCTCAACGTCTGGCCAGTGAACTCATCGCTTCGGCGCCGGCCGGCGAGGCTGTTGAGTTGGCGTGGAACCCCGAATTCCTCCGCGAAGGATTCGCCGTCGCCGACACCGTGCGGCCCGACCGCCTGGTGATTGGCGTCACCAGCGAGAACGCAGAGAACCAGCTGCGTGCGGTCTACGCGTCGATCCTGGCAGCAGGTGTGCCGCTGGTGGTCACCGATCTACCGACGTCCGAACTCGTCAAGACGGCAGCCAACGCCTTCTTGGCAACCAAGATTTCGTTCATCAACGCCATGGCTGAACTCTGCGAGGCCACCGGCGCCGACGTCGGCACGCTGGCTGAAGCCATTGGTCACGACGAACGTATTGGCCGCCGATTCCTGCAGGCCGGCCTCGGTTTCGGCGGCGGCTGCCTGCCCAAGGACTTACGGGCCTTCCGCGCACGGGCCACCGAAATCGGCAGCGGCAGCGCCCTCGACTTCCTCGACGACGTTGATGCGATCAACCAGCGCTGTCGCACTCGCACCGTCGCAGCGGCGATCACCCTGTGCGGGGGCAACGTTGCCGGATTGCGCGTGGCCGTCCTTGGTGCCGCGTTCAAGCCTGACAGCGACGACGTGCGTGACTCCCCCGCCCTCGATGTGGCCGCCGAACTTCTCGACAACGGTGCCGACGTGGTGATTCACGACCCCGCGGCCAACACCAACGCTGCCGCGCTCGTCCCCAAGGCGCAGTACGTCGACGACATCGAGTCGGCTGTGACCGGTGCAGATCTGGTGCTCCTGCTCACCGAGTGGAAGCAGTTCGTCGCGCTTGATCCCGCAGTCACCGGTCAGCTCGTGCGCACGCGTCGCATCATCGATGCGCGCAATGTTCTCAAACGCAATGAGTGGGCCAGCCACGGTTGGACGATCCACACGCTCGGTCGAGGAACGCTGCTGCCTCAGACCGGCTGATCGCCTCTGACGGAAGCACCCTTGGCCGTGGCCTGCGCATTCAGGTCGGCCTGGAATTCGACCATCGCGTTGCGCAGTTCTTCATCGGCGATGCCCAGCATCCGAACCGCGAGCAGTGCTGCATTGCGCGCATTGCCCACCGCCACCGTTGCTACCGGCACTCCGGCCGGCATCTGCACGATCGACAGCAACGAGTCGAGGCCGTCAAGGTGCTTGAGAGGCACCGGCACACCAATCACCGGGATCGGCGTGACGGCCGCAAGCATTCCCGGCAGATGAGCCGCACCGCCGGCTCCGGCGATGATGACGCGAAGCCCACGCCCGACCGCGCTGCTGCCGTACTCGAGCATCTCGGAGGGCATCCGATGCGCCGAGACGACATCGGCTTCGTAGGCCACCCCGAACTCAGCCAGGGCCTCGGCCGCGGCGCGCATGATGGGCCAGTCGGAGTCGCTGCCCATGACGATGCCGACCAACGGGTGGCCGGTCTCTGCTGAATTCGCCTGGTCACTCATCTGCTCACTCCATCGCTGTGTTCAGTCGTTCTGTGTGTTCCGTTGTGCGAGCGTTCGATCGCGCTGTCTCATGGAACTACTCGGTGATGTCGCCGGTCAGGTAGGCGGCACCGTGGCGGGCGCGCTCGAGCAGATCCTCGAGGTCATCGCCCACAACAGTCACGTGACCCACTTTGCGGCCTGGTCGTACATCTTTGCCGTACATATGAATCCGCAACCCCGGATCGTGGGCCATGCAGTGCAGGTAGGCCTTGTACATGTCGGGATGATCGCCGCCCAACACGTTGGCCATCACGGTGTAGGGCGCCAACGCTGCAGTCGATCCCAGCGGCAGGTCGAGGACGGCGCGTAGGTGTTGTTCGAACTGACTGGTGACGGCACCATCGATGCTCCAGTGTCCGCTGTTGTGAGGGCGCATCGCCAACTCGTTCACCAGCACACCTTCTGCCGTTTGAAACATCTCGACCGCGAGCATGCCGGTCACTTCGAGGGTCTGCGCGACGTGGAGTGCAATGTCTTGCGCGGCAAGCGCCACGTCGTCATCGATGGGGGCCGGCGCGATCACCTCACGACAGATGCCATCAATCTGCGTGGTCTGCACCACCGGATAGACCGCTGCCTGGCCGTGTGGGGAACGCGCCACCTGCACCGCAAGTTCGCGAACGAACGGCACCTTCTGCTCCGCCAGCCATCGGGTACCTGGGGCTGCCGCGTCGAGCACGCGCTGCGCGTGGGCGGCATCGTCGACCAGCGTCACACCCTTGCCGTCGTATCCACCGCGAGCGGTCTTCAAGACCACCGGCCAACCTGCGCTCGCCGCGAAGGCCACGACGTCGTCGGCACTCGCTACCTGCGACCACAGCGGACCCGGAATTCCGGCGGCGGTGAGCGTGGAACGCATCACGAGCTTGTCTTGGGCGTTTTCAAGGGCCTCAGGAGCAGGCCGCACGACGACCCCCTCGTCTCGCAGGGTACGCAGAAACGCGGTGGGCACGTGCTCGTGATCGAAGGTGATGACGTCGCAGCGCTGGGCGAACCGGCGCAGATCGTCCAGGTCGTCGTGATCGCCGATCACGGCCTGACGGACGACTTGGGCGGCCGATTCAAGGGGACCAGCCGCAAGAACCTCGAAGCCGATCCCCAGAGCGATCGCGGCCTGTTGAGTCATGCGGGCGAGCTGACCACCGCCCACCATGCCCACGACTGGAAAACTCACCGGGCCAGGCTATCGGGAGGGCCCCAGGTAGCCTGATCGGTGTGAACTCCCTGTACCGGCGCTTTCGCCACATCGTCCACGAGCTGGCGAAGTTTGGCGTCGTGGGAGCAGCGGCGTTCGTCATCGATGTGGGTTTGTTCAACGTGCTGCGCTTCGTTGGTGGCGAAGGCCCGCTGTACGACAAGCCCTTGAGTGCAAAAGCCATCTCCACCGTTCTGGCCACCACGTTCGCCTACTTCGCGAACAGGCACTGGACGTGGGGTGATCGCGAACGCACCAGCTTCCGGCGCGAATACGTGCTGTTCTTCGTCGTCAACGGCGCCGCGCTGCTCATGTCGGTCAGCGTGCTGTGGCTGAGCCACTACGCACTCGGCTTCAAATCTGCACTGGCCGACAACATCTCGGCCAACGGCATCGGCCTGTTGTTGGGCACGACCTTCCGCTTCTACTGCTACCGCCGTTGGGTCTTTCCGGCCACGGCCGACGCGGCGTTCGCCGATGACGAAGTCAGCGCCGACGAGTCGAACGAGGGTGGCGGCGGCGCATCCACCCGATCGGATGCCAGTGAGGCTGGCGCCGGCACTTCAAGTTCTTCACCCTCCGCATCGAGCTGAGGCAGGAAGACCCCGAACACGGTGGGCCACTGGCTCACCAGTTCGAGCCGGCCGCCCATGTGTTCGGCCAAGGCCCGCGCCAACGACAAACCCAAACCGGATCCGCTGCCGCCGCTGACGTTGCGTTCAAAGATCGATGAACCGAGTTGCGGATCAATGCCGGGGCCTTCATCACGCACCTCGATCACAGCCAAGCCAGCCGAGTCTTTGACGTCGACCGACACATGACCGCGACCGTGGACAAGCGCGTTCTCCAGCAGCGTCGCCAAGATCTGGGCAAACGGTCCGGGAGTGCCTTTGACGACCACTCCGCTGGTCGTGGTGACTGACAGCGTTCGGTGGCGTCCGGCATACAGCGCCGACCATTCCTCACGTTGTTGATTCAGCACCTCATCGACCGGGAACGTCGAGATCGTCGCGTCTGCTCGGCGCGAGGCCGCCATGAGGTCGTCGATGACGGTGGTGAGTCGATCGACTTGCTCCTGCGCAGCGAACGCCTCCACCCGGGCAGCCCCAAGATCGCCCCGCTCGACAGCGTCGGTCAATTCATCGATCCGCAGGCCGATGGCCGTAAGAGGGGTCCGGAGTTGGTGCGTGACGTCGGCCACCAGATCGCGCTCCGTCCGCAGCGCTTCGCTCACCCGGTGCGAACTCGAATCCAAGCCGTCGGCCACTTGATCGAGCTCGGGCAAACCATAGCGCCGGGCGGGGCGCAGGTCACCACTGCCGATCCGCGCCGCGTCGGCCGCCAGTTGATCAAACATGTCGGCTAAGGGCCGCGAGCGACGCACCGCCACAAAGAACGCCAGGATCATGCCCAGCACGATGATGACCGCAATGTTGCCGCTCACACGTAGCGGCGACACGATGCTAGCGCTGGTCTGCTGAACGGTCACTTTGACGCCCGCAACCTCGCCCTTGCCACTCACCACCTGGCCCTTTTGCTCAGGACCGAACACTTCAATGGTGCCATCGGGCAGCGTGATGGTCGTTCGTGTCCCTGGGTTCGTATACGGCCCCAGCGTCTCGAGGTCGTTCGGAAGTCCTTGCTGAATGCGCATCTCAAGCAATTCGGCCGTGCGCTCAGCCGATGTGGTGGCCGTACTCTGCGCTCGCTCACGGATTCCGATGGTCGAGAAGATGACCAACGGAATACCCAGGATCAGCCCAGTGAAGAGCACCGTTGAGACGATCGTGATGACGAGCCGACGCCGCATGTCAATCCCCTGTTGTCGCTGCGCCTACCGGTTCGGCGGAGGGCGGTGGACCGATCTCGAAGCGCAAGCCCACACCCCGAACGGTACTGATGTAGCGCGGCTTGGTGGCCGAGTCGCCGAGTTTGCGGCGCAACCACGACACGTGCATGTCGAGGGTCTTGCTCGAGCCGTACCAATGCGTGTGCCAGACCTCGCGCATCAGGCGCTCGCGGGTCATGGTGGTGCCGGCATCTTTCATCAGCGCCAGCAGAAGTTCGAACTCTTTGAGACTCAGAGTGATCGGATGACCGCCGACCGACACCTTGCGTGCCTCTGGTTCCACGACCACGTCCTGCACGGTGATCGATGTGGGCGTGCCCAGGCTGCCACGTCGCATCAGTGCACGGATGCGCGCCATCAGTTCTTTGGCTCGGAAGGGCTTGGTGACGTAGTCATCGGCACCGATACCCAGGCCGACGACGATGTCCATCTCGGCCGCTCGCGCACTGAGGATGAGCACCGGTGTACGAGGGTCTTCAGCGCGAAGCGTGCGACAGACCTCGATCCCATCCATTCCTGGCAAACCAAGGTCGAGCACCATGATGTCGGGGCCAGTGGTGCGGGCCGCATCGAGTGCCCGAGGGCCGTCTTCGACGACCAAGACGTCATGCCCCTCGCGGCGTAACGCCCTGGCGAGGGGTTCGGCAATGGCGAGGTCATCCTCAACCAATAGCACGCGTCCCATGACCTGACACTAACCCGCGAGCGCAGTACCCACGAGTGCTCGCAAAGGTGCAGGCGTGGCCACCAAAGCATCAGGGGTGTCGCCCAATAGCTCCACGAGCCATCGTCCGTTGGCCGCAGCGGCCACGCTGGCGCACCGTCGCACCCGCGCGAGCGTCATCGACTCGTCGTCTGCACGCACAAGAACCCCCACCCCACGAGCTCGCCGAAGCCAGCCGGGGTCGTTGGTCGTGTCGTGGCCAGCATCTACGTCCAACCCATCCCGAGCCGACGAAAAGGCCACTGTGCGGGTGCAGTCGTCATCAACGATCGAGATGACCCACCCCGAAGCACCGATGACGTCACTGGCCGTATCGATTACGGCCACCAGTCGGTCAAGGGCGCTCAGTTCGGCCGACGACGCAAGCACCCGAAGACCTGCCTCCAAGGCTTTGGTTGCGCGGTCGGCGTTGGTCGACCAAGCCGGTCCGGCCCTTCGGCCGCGGCGGCGTTCGAGCGGATCAGTCATCGGCACATCCCGACCGGCGAGCAACACCCGCTGGGAGCCCTCGCGTTTGGCGGCGTACTGAGCTTCGTCAGCCCACCCGAGCAACCGTCGGGCAGTGATCTCGCCTTCGACGCCGGGTACCTCGGTGGATGCCGCACCCATCGCAAGCGATCCTGCATACATCGTGCCCTTGAGCGCAGCGATGACCGAGGCGGCCAAGGGTTCGGTCTGCTCCAACGTCAGGCCCGGAAGCACGACAACGAACTCGTCACCGCCGATGCGTCCCGCCAGCGCACCCGGTGCCTGTCCGGTGGCGCGCGAAATTGCGTCAGCGCAAGCACGGATCAACCGGTCGCCCGCCTCGTGACCGTCCGTGTTGTTGGTGATGTTCAAGTCGTTGATGTCGGTCATCACCACCGACACGGGGATGCCTTCGGTTGCGTGGTCGGCCAACGCCTTCTCAAGCGCGAGGTCGACGGCACGACGGTTGGCCAATCCGGTGAGCGGATCTGTGTAGATCAGGTGCTCGACCTGCGAGAAGCGTTCTGACTGTGCGATGCCAGCGGCCAACACGGCGGCCAACGCTTCAGCGACTTCACGGTCGCTGTCGTCGTACCGCGCATCCTGCATGGTGCGCGTCGCCCACAACTCGCCCCAGATCCGGCCATCGAGAAGGATCGGTGCAGCAACTGCTGAGCCCTTCCCGAGAGCGAAGAGAAGTTCGAGGCTGGTCGGTTCGGCGGCCGGATCGTCGACATCGACGACGTATGACCGCGCCTCATCAACGAGCATGGCCATCATCGGGAGCGAATAGATGCTGTAGGTCTCGTCATGCGGCCGCGGAACTTCCCAGGCGGCAAGGTCGCCGACGTTCACCATCGTGCGGACGACGCCACGCTCTCGTTCGAGGCGCCCGATCGATGCTGACGCTGCACCCAGGGCGAAGCGCACCTCGTTCGCCGCCGTCTCGAGCAGATCGTGGAGGTCACGGGGTTCGGCAAGCACGCGGGCCAGGCGAGCGACGCTGCGCAAGCGCAGCCGCACGTCCGCAGACTCCACGTCCTCCTCCGTCCCTTAACGTCGCTGGGCAAGCCAGTCCCACTATGAGGCCAGCACGACAAGGGTGCCCACCTGGACCTTGAGAGGTCTCTGGCAGGGCTTCGACGCAAAAGGCGCACGCCTTGAGCCGATCGGGTGACGCGGGGCTGGCCCGATTCGGAGGACCCGACCGGTGAACAGGAGCGAATTTGCGCGTCGAACTAGGCGCCGTCGCTCGGAAGGACGCCGCCGGCCCTTCCGCCGCCGCCGCGACGTCGCTCATCGTCCTCTTCATAGAGTCGGTAAACCTCGCGCTGAATGGTTTCGACATTCGGCACGCTCGCGATGGTCAGCGAGCCCTGTTCGGCCGCCGACTGCACGCTCAACGTGCCGCAATTGAGAATCCGCTCGGTCAGCGTCTTTTCGAAGGTCACGTTGTTGACCCGCGCCAAAGGCATGTCGCGTCCGATGCGCTTCACCAAGCCGGTGCGCACGATCACCCGACGGTTGGTGAAGACGTACTCGGTCGTCAGCCACTTGAGGAACGGGCGCACCGACCACCCCACGATAAGAACGAGCGCCACAAGGATCACGCCGATGCGCACCCCGCCCTCGGCTCCACTCGTATCGAGTTTCGTCACGAAGTAGGTGCCAAATCCGACGGTGGCGATGAGCACAATCGTCGGCACCAGGAGCGATCTCCAGTGGGGACGCATCTGAAAGGCGATCTGCTCGCCATCGCCGAGCAACTTCGTGGGGTAGGCCATGCCCGCATGCTTCCACGTCCGACCGAGACCGCGCGCGCGAAACACGCGTGAAGCCCTCAGCGCACGTGCAACACGTCGCCCGACGTGACGGTGACCTTGCCCGATTTAGGCGATTGCACGACCAACGCACCTGACGAGTCGATGTCGACCGCGGTTCCCACGAGGTCCTGCCCCGACGGCAGGTGCACCACCACGTCGGCGCCGAGGGTGCGACACCGTTGGCGGTAGCCCTCCAGAGCGTCGTCGGCCCACGGGGTGGTGGTGGCCAACGGGGCGAACACCTCGGCCCATGCGTCGAGCACGGCATCGAGCACGAGTGTGTGATCGCGCAAGGACGCCTCGATGCCTTCGAGCGCCATCGAGGTGGCGTTGGGAATCGGCCGCTGGTCGGCGGTCATGCCGGTGTTGATGCCGATCCCGATGACGAGCGCATCGGTCGGCGAGTGCTGCACGAGCAGCCCGCCGAGCTTGCGCTCATCCACCACGAGGTCGTTGGGCCACTTGAGGCCGACATCGAGACCGTTGACGGCCGCGATGGCCTGCGCGGCAGCGGCTCCGGCGAGCAGCGGCACTCGCCCCAGATCGGCCACCGGTCGCGGCGTGCGAAGCAGCACAGAGAACGTGAGGCCGGCACCGTCCGGACTCACCCATGCTCGATCCAGACGGCCACGGCCGCTCGTCTGTTCACGCGCCACGAGCACAAGACCGGAAGGTTCGCCCTGCTCGGCCCACGCGAGCAGATCAGCATTCGTCGACCCGGTGCGCTCCACAATGCGCACCTCGCGCCATGGGCTCATCTGGTCATCGGTCACGTGGCTAGGCTACGGACGCTTCGATCCCAGTTCTTGGAGGACTCATGGCGGCAGCGCCGGACCAGGCGGGTTCCCCCGTCGAGATCGACATCCACACCACATCGGGCAAATTGGCCGATCTGGAGCGGAGGCGTTACGCCGCCACGCACGCCGGCTCTGAGCGCGCCATCGAGAAGCAGCACGCCCGCGGCAAGAAGACCGCTCGCGAACGCGTCGACCTGCTGCTCGACGAGGGCTCGTTCGTGGAGTTCGACGAACTGGCGCGGCACCGTTCGATCAACTTCGGCCAGGAGAACAACCGGCCATACAGCGACGGCGTCGTCACCGGCTACGGCACGGTCGATGGCCGACCTGTCGCAGTGTTCTCTCAAGACTTCACCATCTTTGGTGGATCGCTCGGCGAAGTGTTCGGCGAGAAGATCGTCAAGGTCATGGACTTCGCGCTGAAGACCGGCTGCCCCATGATCGGCATCAACGACTCGGGCGGCGCGCGCATCCAAGAGGGTGTGGTGGCGCTGGGTTTGTACGCCGAGATCTTCAAGCGCAACGTGCACGCCTCGGGTGTCATCCCGCAGATCTCGCTCATCATGGGTCCGTGCGCCGGCGGGGCGGTCTACTCCCCCGCCATCACCGACTTCACCGTGATGGTCGATCAGACCTCGCACATGTTCATCACCGGTCCCGACGTCATCAAGACGGTCACCGGCGAAGACGTGGCCATGGAAGACCTCGGTGGCGCGCGCACCCACAACACGAAGTCGGGCAACGCCCACTACTTCGCGTCGGACGAAGACGACGCAATCGAATTCGTCAAGGGTTTGCTCGCGCACTTGCCGTCCAACAACATGTCGGACGCGCCCTCGTATCCCGAAGAGGCCGACCTCACGATCAGTGACGAAGACCGCGAACTCGACACCTTGATCCCCGACTCAGCCAACCAGCCGTATGACATTCACACCGTGATCGAACACGTGCTCGACGACGGCGACTTCCTCGAATCACAGTCAATGTTTGCTCCCAACATCGTGGTCGGCTTCGGACGCGTTGAGGGTCACGTCGTGGGTGTCGTCGCGAACCAGCCCATGCAGTTCGCAGGCTGTCTCGACATCGACGCCTCTGAGAAGGCCGCACGATTTGTGCGCACCTGCGATGCCTTCAACGTTCCGGTTCTCACCTTCGTCGACGTGCCTGGCTTTCTGCCGGGTGCCGACCAGGAATGGAACGGCATCATCCGCCGTGGCGCGAAGTTGATCTACGCCTACGCCGAAGCCACCGTTCCGCTGGTCACCGTCATCACACGCAAGGCTTACGGCGGCGCCTACGACGTCATGGGTTCCAAGCACCTCGGAGCCGACATCAACCTGGCGTGGCCCACGGCGCAGATTGCCGTGATGGGTGCGCAAGGTGCGGTGAACATCTTGTACCGCAAGGAACTGGCCGATGCCTCTGATCCTGCGGCCGTTCGCGTCGAGTTGCAGTCGGACTACGAAGACGCGTTGTGCAATCCATACGTAGCGTGCGAGCGCGGCTACGTCGACGAAGTGATCCTGCCGTCCGAAACCCGCAGTCGCGTCGTCACCGCCTTGCGCTCGCTGCGCAACAAGCGCGCCACGTTGCCGCCGCGTAAGCACGGAAACATTCCGCTCTGATGTCGGGCGCTTCAGAGCAAGCTTCACCTGCTGCAGCCGGTGAAGCGAGTACCCCGGTTGCGCCATTCCTTCACGTGGTGTCGGGCGATCCCTCGCCCGAGGAACTTGCCGCGTTGATCGCCGTCATCGCGGCACGATCGGGTACGGCCGACGATGCTTCCGGTGCATCTGCACCGTCGGCCTGGACCGACCGCTCACGCGGTCTGCGCACGCCACTGCACCACGGCCCAGGAGCCTGGCGCGCGTCCGCTTTCCCCCGCTAACCCCCACCCCAACACCCGATTGCGGTGCTGAGGTGAGCGTTTTGGCGCCGCCACGCTCACCTCAGCACCGCAATCGGGTCCAAAGGTGGGGTGGCGTTGAGCTGCCAAACGGAGTCACGTTTTGGCGATGTGACTCGTGGCGAGGTGCCTATGCTCTGTCCCATTAATTGAAGGGGGCAACCGTGAGGCGTTTAGTGGTCGGACTTGCGGGCATTGTGGTTGCGCTAGTTGCGATTCCACTGCTCGGCGGTACTGCTCAGGCCAGTTGCCTCGGACCTCTCAGCGAGGTGAGCCCGAAGACCGTCCAGGCGTCTGGCCAACTCACAATCACAGGCCGAGGCTTCGCTGCCACCTGCAACGACGTCATCATCAACGGTCAAACGCCCCTACCCGCCAAGCCCAGCACGGGGATCAGGCTCGTGTTCGTGCAGAACGGTCGGAGCGCCGTCTTGGGCAGAGTCGACGCAGATCAGCAGTACCGCATTCGCAGGGTCGTCATCGTGCCGACGTGGGCCCGGCCAGGACCGGCCAGCGTGCGCGCTGATGACGCCACGGTTTCCGTGACGATCACAGCAGCTCGAGGGTCTGGACCCACCGACGCCGGGACGTCCCAACTTCCGCCCACAGGTGGTGGGCCGGTGCTACTGAATGCCTTGGTGTCGATTGGACTGCTGGCTTTGGGCGCACTTCTCATGCGGTCGGTCCACCGACGAGTGTCAGTCGGTCGGCATGGCAGGTGATTCTGATGCGGGCCGCTGACCCAGTTCAGTCCTCGGACGATTCGGTGGCTCGTCGCATGCGGTAGTGGAGCAGGACAGCCGGGACGTTGAACAGTCGCAACGAGTGGTCGGCGCGTACGTCCCCGTCCTTGTCGACGTACAGGTGGAAGTGTTCTGCGATGGGGATGCGTCGAACCCTGACGGTGTCGTCGTCCTGTTCTAGGACGAGGTAGGCGCCATCACCGCCGACGGGACCGATCGGGCTGTGGAGGTGGAAGCTTCCGTCAGGGTCAGCGGAAGGCCGAAGGAGCACCGGTAGGCAGCCCTGCGGCAGTGGGAAGACGACGCGCACGCTGGGTTGGCCACTACCTGGCCGAGTGACTACCCCGTACTGACCGCTGTAGGTGGTTTCGCCGGTCTTGCGCATCGTGCGTAGCCACGCCGATGCCGCCACTGCGCCGTCCTGGTCGTGAATGTGAACCACCTTGCTGTCCATGCCGAACGAAACATCGAGCGGTCGCATGGGAAGACTCAACTGCTGGAGCCGATGACTCCACAGCGCGGTGATGGCCCTACCGAATGGCCACGCCAGAGGAGACCACTCCGACCACAGATCGATGCCCCAGCTCGACGTGTGCTCGTAGAAGTCCACGATGCGCGGGTCGACGCGGGCAGGATCGAAACCGTCTCCGGCGAGCAACTCGAACTGAGGGAGCAAGCCGTGTGTCGGACCGGTGCTGGTGTGCCCGCCCAGCTCGGCTGCAGCGCGGTCCACCCATTGATCGCCTACCACTTCGGAACCGGCTGCCGGGCCGAGCAGCCATGGAACCGTTGACCTAGGTGTCCGTCGGCTCGTCGCACTCATCCAGGTCTGCGCTGCCGCGTCCAGTGGATGGCGACCTTCACCCCGTACTCGCGGCCACCCCCGACTCCTCACCGCTCCACTCTTTCACCTGCCAGCACATCCGCGATGAAGTGTCGCTGTCGGTCGGTCTAAAAGAGCGACCTCGTCTCCGATGGGAATACCGCACCGTAGGTCCGCTTCGATCGTTGGTCACGACGCGGCAACAACGACCCTGGCGCCGGTTGTCACGGACACGTGCTCTGGCACATTGGTGAGGGTGAAGAGATGGGTCGCCGCCGCGCTTGCGGCCGTCGCCGTGTTGGCGCTGTCGGCGTGCGACCCGTATGCGCCGTCCGACACTAAGAACGGCGTGCTCCTCGACATCACCATCAACACCGATGGCTCCGGAACAGCACCGATGTACCTGGACGACACCATCCGCAGCAATGCACAGCTTCAGAAGTGGGGAGAGGCTGTCGGTTCTCGACTATTTCCGTCGGCGGCTTCCTCCACCGTTCGCGTTGACCAGAACGGTGGTGGATACCCATTCGTCGTCATCGAAGCTCAAGGCATCTACCAACCAGGCGCGCAACCACAGGTTTCCATCGACACAAGAGGAGCTGTCACCTGGCTGCTGTCCAACGGCGCGAAGACGGTGGACGTCTATATCTACCCGCCTGCCGTGCCGTTGACGTCGACGTGGACACCGGCACGCGCCGCAGACGAGGGCACCTGGGCGTGGACGAAAATCACCGTTGGCACAGCCGCACCGTTCGGTGTGATCGTGCTCTCACCTAAGCCGTGGCTGGGCATCCTCCCCGTGGTGCTGACCATGCTGGCTTTCGGACTTCTGCTGGGCTCGGTCGTCGTGTTCGGTCGCCGCCGCCGCCGTCCCCTCGCGATGGGCATGGCCGGTGGCGCGCTGATCGTGTCCGTAATTGTCGTCATTCAGAGTGCTGCGATCTTCCCCGAAAACCTGGGGGTGGCAGGCATCCTGTCGAGCTTCTGGGTTGAGGTCGCATCCGTCGTGCCGCTGGTGACTTTGCTCACCGCGCCGACTGCGGTCGTGCTGTTCGTGGTTTTCGCAGTGATAGGTCCACCCCGACACCCGATTGCGGTGCTGAGGTGAGCGTTTTGGCGCCGCCACGCTCACCTCAGCACCGCAATCGGGTCCAAAGGTGGGGTGGTGGCGAGCGCTTCTCATTGGCAGAGCGGAAGGCGACCCAAAGAGTCGCCGACGAAAACGCAGACGCCATCGACACGGACGCTGACGAAGTCGCGACGATCTGACGGCTGACGGGAAAAGAACGCGACCGCGTTCGTGCCTTCGCGATCAACGCTCATGGCATTGACGCGTTGACGGAACAGCGCGCTCATTTGGTAACGCACGATTTCGACGTCTTCACTCGTCGTCCGGACGATCACAGCGGGATCGGGCACCGCTTCAATCACCACCACGGGATCACCGTCGGTTAGTGCCCGAGCACGACGAACTCCGTACTCCACCTGAGCCACAAGAAGTTCGGTAATTGGCGCTGGGCCATCGGCTCGCTGCGCCCGCGGATTGCGCGAACGTGTCGCATCCATCAGCGTGCGCCGATCACCATCGCCCACCGCGCGGCCAAACGAGACGACGTCGAACTTCTCAGACCCCAGCGTCGCGGCGAAAGCTGCCACCTCGGATGCGCCGCCCAACTGCATGACAGAGACATCCATCCCGCGGTCGCGCAAAGCACGTGCCAACGGTTCGAGCACTGAGGCGCGCTTGCCGATCAGCGCGATCCGTCCCTCGCTGGGGGAGCCGTTCGACGGAACGGGAGGCTGTTGCGTAGACGACACGACCCCATCGTGTCACCGCCACCACAGATCGCGCCCGCCCCAACTCCTGCGGCTAAGGTCGTCGCCGTGATGCGACTCGTTCTGGCCTCGGCCTCCCCCGCCCGTTCGCGGCTGCTCAGCACGAGCGGCATCGCGCACTCCACGATGGTCAGTGGCGTGAACGAAGAGGCCGCCACGGCCGCTCTCGGAGCCGCCGCCACTCCCACCGACATCGCGCAGTCATTGGCCCAGGCCAAGGCACAGGCTGTCGCGCAATACATGGATCGAAGTGATCCGCGACGCACGTACGTCATCGGTTGCGACAGCGTGCTCGACATGGATGGCCGCGCACTCGGCAAGCCGATCGATGCCGCTGATGCTGCTCGCCGTTGGCAAGCCATGCGCGGCCGCACAGGCGCGCTGCGCACGGGCCACACCGTCATCGACGTGCAGGCGAACGTGTGGGTGAACGCCGTGCAGTCGACGGTCGTGCGCTTCGGTTCGCCCGACGACGATGAGGTGCTTGCCTACCTGGCCTCTGGCGAACCGATGACCGTCGCCGGCGGCTTCACGCTCGACGCCCTCGCGGCGCCGTTCATCGACAGCATCGACGGCGACCCTTCGAACGTGGTGGGCCTGTCGCTTCCGATGCTGCGCACGATGTTGCGTCAACTCGGAGTGCGTTGGACCGACCTGTGGACCCAAGCCACGCCCTAGCGCGCCAACTAGGCGAAGAGCTCCTGGCCCCACGACTCACCGGCGGCCACACCGGGAGGCATTGCCCAGATGCCGCTTCCGGTGTGACGCAGATACTCATTCAGACCGTCGTTTGCTGCCAGCTGGGTTTGAATCGGGATGAACTGCTCGCGAGGATCACGTTGGTAGGCGATGAAGAACAAGCCGGCATCTAGCCGTCCCAATTCGTCGCTGCCATCGGTGAAGGAATAGCCACGACGCAGCAAGCGGGCACCCGCGTTGCTGTCAGGATGCGCGAGGCGCACGTGCGCGGTGACATCGAGTTTATCGAGCACGACAGGATCGAATTCGCGCTGCTGACCGATCGGTGCCCCCTCGCCCTTGGTACGACCGGTGATGGCTTCTTGCTCGCCCAACGACGTGCGATCCCACGTTTCGATCTGCATCCGAATCCGACGAGTGACCGCGTAAGAACCGCCAACCATCCACGCCGGATCGTCCGCCGGCTGCACCCACACATGCTCATCGAGCGTGTTGGCGTCGTTGCCAGCGATGTTCGCGGTGCCGTCCTTGAACCCGAACATGTTGCGCGGCGTCTGCTCATTGGGTGTGGTCGACGACGTCTTACCAAAGCCCAACTGTGAGTAGCGAACCCTCACCACACCGAATCCGATGCGCACCAGGTTACGAATCGCGTGCACCGCCACTTGCGGATCGTCGGCGCAGGCTTGAAGGCAGATGTCGCCGTTGCTGCGGTCGGGATCAAGGACGTCACCCGCAAAGCGCGGCAGGTCGACCAGCGCCTCCGGTCGCTTGCCGGCAAGGCCGAAGCGATCATCGAACAACGAGGGCCCGAACCCCACCGTGATGCTGAGCCGTGAGGCCGACAACCCGAGCGCTTCGCCAGTGTCGAGCGGCGGTGCCTCGGGAGAGACGCCAACAGCGCCGTCAGGTGCAGCTTCCAGCCCGCGCGTCATGCGCTCGGCGGCCACGGTCCATTCGGAGAGCAACGCTTTCAGCCGAGCACGATCTTTGGTCACGACGTCGAGGGCGACAAAGTGCAGACGATCCTGCACCGGCGTCGAGATACCGGCCTGGTGAGCGCCGGTGAAGGCGATAGTCGCCGTGGCCGCTGCGGGCTCGGCAGCCGCGCGCCCGACGGCGAAACCGCCCGTCGCTGCCACCGCGGCACCGGCACCCACGAAGCCGAGCAACGCACGACGCGAGACAGCCGACCGCGACGCTCCACCACCAGCGCCGACGACGTCATCGTCGCGTATGGGCAAACCATGGTCCCTCATGTCAGACGGCAGCCGATGTAAGCCGGCTCAGGGGCTCTGCGAGTGCATCGACGCTCGCAGCAAGCGCGGCAATTTCGGCCTTGGTCAGCTTGTTGTACGGCGTGAAGTCGGTACCGCTGCCGTGCTTGGCCAATGCGGCATCAACGGCAGCGAATTCTTCATCGAGCTGCGTCACGAGCGCTGGGTCCTTGGCCTTGACCAGCGGTGTCAGCACCTCGAATGCCTTTCGCGCACCATTAACGTTGGCCTGAAAGTCGACCAGATCGGTGCGGGAGTACTGCTCCTCTTCACCGGTTATCTTTCCAGTGGCCACTTCGTCCAAGAGCTCCTTGGCCCCGTTGCCAATGCTCGACACCGTGATCGGCGCTGCGGGGATGCGCTCGATGAGTTCGTTGTATTCCTTCAACAGCCGATCGGCGTAGGTGCCCATGCCTTTGGTCGTCTTCTGCGCCCACAACGCCTTTTCGATCCGGTGCCAGCCGGTCCACTCGGCGCCTGGCGGCACATCGCCTTCACGCGCATCCATCTCGGGGTCGAGATCGCCGAACGCCTCAGCCACCGGCTCAACGCTCTCCCATCCCACCCGCGAGGGTGCGTACAGACTCTTCGCCTTTGCGACGTCGCCCGCCTTCACCGCCGCCACGAACGCGACCACCTGCGGCTTGCTCGCATCGACCTGGTCGGCCACCCACGTGCGGTACTCCTTCACTGCAGCCACGGCAGCAGCACTCGTCGTCGCGGGCGCAGCCCCGCCGGTCACCTTCAACGCCTTGCGGATGCCGTCGCCCTTTTGACCGGGCTTGCAAGCGACCTGGTATTCACCGGCACTCAAGTCCGCGGTGAACGTGGCGGAGGTGCCAGGACCGATGTTTTCCTTCTCCGCCACGATCGACTCATCGGGGCGATAGACGTACACCTCGGTGACCTTCCCGCCGACGTTCTTGGCCTCAAAGCGGGTGACGCCTGCCGCAATCGTGGAGATTGAGAGGTCGCACGAGGTGTCGCCTGCGCTCACCTTGATCGTTTGGGCACCGGTGGTGGCTCCATCGCTCCCGCACGCCACGAGGGCTGGCGAGGCCAGCAGGCCCAAAATCGCCAAGGCACCTGCGGTGCGCAGCGAGGCGGACGAGGCGGGGCGGGAGGAAGGCATGAACTCTCCTGGGCTGTGGGCGGCGATTGCTCGCCATCGGCGCGGCCGTCAGCGTGACTGACTCGTGAACATTAGGTTAGGCGTACCTAACTCCGCGCGCCAGGGTCGTTGGTCCTCAGAACCCCACGCCTGGGCGACTGACCCGCGAGCGCCGACCCGTCCCCACCCGCAGGCGGGAGTTCCATAGAATCGCCGCGCCTTGGTCCGCCGCGCGCGAGCACCCCGGCGTGAGCACCAGTTTCGAGTACTCAGTGTGAGCATCACCAGTTCACGTACCACCTGATCCAGCCACTACCCATGAGAACGAGGGGTCCGCCCGTGCGCAAGGTCTTGATCGCCAACCGTGGAGAGATCGCCATCCGCGTGGCTCGTGCCTGCAAAGACGCTGGCCTCGCCAGCGTGGCCGTCTACGCCGATCCCGACCGCGACGCCCAACACGTACTGGTAGCCGACGAGGCCTACGCACTCGACGGCGCGACGGCCGCTGAGACCTACCTCGTCACCGACAAACTTCTTGACGTTGCTCGTCGCAGTGGCGCCGACGCTGTGCACCCGGGCTACGGATTCCTCAGCGAGAACGCCGCGTTCGCGCAAGCCGTCATTGACGCCGGCCTGACCTGGATCGGACCGCCGCCGGCAGCAATCGACGGCCTTGGCGACAAAGTGAAGGCTCGTCACATCGCGCAGCGCGCAGGCGCACCGCTCGTCGCTGGCACCCCCGACCCGGTGACGCACTCCGACGAGGTCGTGGCGTTCGCGCAAGAACACGGCCTTCCGGTCGCCATCAAGGCAGCGTTCGGCGGCGGTGGCCGCGGACTCAAGGTCGCGCGCACCCTCGAAGAGATTCCCGAACTCTACGAATCGGCCGTACGCGAAGCCGTGGCCGCGTTTGGTCGCGGTGAGTGTTTTGTCGAGCGTTACCTCGACCGCCCTCGCCACGTCGAGACGCAGGTGCTCGCCGACCAGCACGGCAACGTCGTCGTCGTCTCGACGCGCGACTGCTCGCTGCAGCGCCGTCACCAAAAGCTCGTGGAAGAAGCACCCGCACCGTTCTTGAGCGATGAGCAGAACGCCGAGCTTTACCGCGCCTCAAAGGCGATCATTCGCGAAGCTGGCTATTTCGGTGCTGGCACGTGCGAGTTCCTCGTCGGGCAAGACGGCACGATTTCGTTTCTTGAGGTCAACACCCGCCTGCAGGTGGAACACCCCGTCAGCGAAGAAGTTTCCGGCATCGACTTGGTGCGCGAGCAGTTCCGCATTGCCGACGGCGAGGTACTCGGTTACGACGACCCGCCCCTGCGCGGTCACTCAATCGAATTCCGCATCAACGGTGAAGACCCCGGCCGCAACTTCCTTCCGGCACCGGGCGTGCTGCTCACATGGCGTCCGCCGAGTGGTCCTGGCGTGCGCGTCGACGGCGGATTCGTTCAAGGCGATGTGATCGGCGGCAACTTCGACTCGCTGTTGGCCAAACTCATCGTCACTGGCGCGACTCGACAAGAAGCACTGCAGCGAGCTCGTCGTGCGCTCGACGAGTTCGTCGTTGACGGCATCCCCACCGCACTGACCTTCCACCGCGCAGTGGTGTCTGACGACGACTTCGCGCCGACTGATCCGGCTCAACACTTCGTCGTGCACACACTGTGGATCGAGACCGAGTTCAACAACACCATCCCGCCCTACGACGGCGCGATGGCCGACATGCATTACGCCGGCGACCGCGAGCGCGTCACCGTCGAGGTCGGCGGAAAGCGCGTCGACGTCGTCCTGCCCGCGGGCTTCGCTGCCGGTGGCGGTTCGGGTGGTGGAGGCGGATCCAAGAAGCCGACCAAGCGCGGCGGATCGAAGAAGGCCTCCGCAGCGGCCAGTGGCGATTCGCTCACGTCTCCGATGCAGGGAACCATCGTCAAGATCGCCGTCGAAGACGGTCAGACCGTCGAAGCTGGCGATCTCATCGTCGTGCTTGAGGCGATGAAGATGGAGCAGCCGCTTAACGCCCACAAGGCCGGCACGATTACGGGGCTGGCGGCCGAAGTCGGCGCCATCGTCACCTCGGGAGCCGTGCTCTGCGAGATCAAGGACTAATCCCACCCTTCATAAACCTACGGTCCAGTACGAGCCCTGTTTGGCCGCTATGGGACCGCAAGTTCTAACGCGTCACATCTTGTGGTCCCCAGGGGGTCAGAAGAAGCTCGTACTGGACCGTAGGTTTGTGAGTGAACGTTCAAGGTCACGCACGCGTTACGGATTCCCGCGAATAATCGGCCCGACCTCCCACGGATCGGAGCACATGCGCGGGATGATCATCGCGACCCAGAGTCGCGGGCCCATGATGCTCGCGCACCGGTAGCGAAAGGCCGACCCCGTGACCGACCAGCCCATTAACCCGAACGACCCCAACGCGGGTCAGCAGCCGCCCCAACAGCCGCCGGTTCCGCCGACGCCTCCGGTTCCCCCCACACCCCCTGTCGGCCAGACGCCTCCGCCGCCGCCCGCCATGCCACCCCCCGGCGCGTATCCGGCGGCAGCTGGTCCGGCCGGCACCGCCGGTGGAGCGGTCAACGCCGACGTCGGCACCGCGTTCTCGTGGGCCATCAACAAGTTCGGCAAGTACGCAGCCGTGCTGATCGGCCTTGCCGCAGTTGTGTTCGTTGTTCGGCTCATAGGCACGCTGATCAACCGCGTGATCCTCGATGCCCTCGTCGGCAACTGCAACAACACGATCTTCGTCGATGGGCAGGCGATCACTACGACGGGCGTCTGTGCTGCATCACTTGTACAGACACTCATCGCCTCGCTAATCACCGCCATCGTGTTCGGTGTGCTGGCCTGGATCGCGACGATCGGCATTTACCGTGCCGCGCTGAAGACGACCCTCGGTGAGACCCCCGGATTCCAGAACCTCACCACGGGCGAGAACCTGGGCAAGTACATCGTCGTGGCCATCGTGTACGGCCTGCTCATCGGCGTTGGCCTGGCTCTGTGCATCGTCCCGGGCATCATTGCCGCCTTCCTCTTCCAGCTCGCGCCGTTCTACGCGCTCGACAAGGGTGAAAGCGTGAGCGAGGCACTGACCAACAGCTTCCGCGCCACCACGCAGAACTTCGTCCCCGCACTGCTCATGACGATCGTCAACATCGTCACGGCGTTCGTCGGCACGTTCCTCTTCGGCATCCTCACGCTCGTGGCGCTGCCCTTCGCGGCGCTGTTCACCGCGCACATGTACCGCCAGTTCAACCGTGAGCAGATCGCGGCCTGACCAGGCAGTACCGAAACGCAGAAGAAGCCCGGTTCCTCCTCATGGAGGGGCCGGGCTTCTTCGTACGTCTCAACGCCCACGATCGCGAGCGCGCAGGCCTAGGAACGCAGGTGCAGACGGCGGGCGGCCTCCGCGATCGATCCTGACAACGAGGGATACACCGTGAACGAGTTCGCCAACTGATCGACCGTCAGGCTCTGATCGACGGCAATGGCAATCGGGAAGACGAGTTCGCTCGCCTTCGGTGCCACCACGACGCCACCCACGACGATGCCTGTGCCTGGTCGACAAAACAGCTTCACGAAACCATCGTCAAGACCCATCATCTTGGCGCGCGCGTTGGTCGCCAGCGGTAGATGCACCGTGACGGCCTCAATCAGGTCGGCATCAATGTCGACCTGGCTCCACCCGACGGTGGCGATCTCAGGATCGGTAAACACATTGGCCGAGACGGCCTTCAAGTCGAGCGGCACCACGGCGTCGCCCATGGCGTGACGCATCGCGATGCGTCCCTGCATTGCTGCGGTGGAAGCAAGCATCAAGACGCCGGTGCAGTCACCCGCCGCGTACACACCGCGTGCAGATGTGCGCGATACGCGATCGGTCGCGACGTAGCCACGCTCATCAAGCTTGACGCCGGCCTCTTCGAGTCCCATTCCCGACGTGTTCGGCACCGAACCCACTGCCATCAGGCAGTGACTTCCTTCGAGCACACGACCGTCCTGCAGCACCACGCGCACGCCATCGACGGTGCGCTCAACCGTTGACGCACGCGAGCGCGACAAGACCTCCATGCCGCGGCGAGTGAACACGTCTTCGAGAACGGCCGCCGCATCAGCGTCTTCACCCGGCAGCACGCGATCGCGCGACGACACGAGCACGACCTCAGAGCCCAGTGCGTTGTAGGCCGAGGCGAACTCGGCTCCGGTGACACCTGAACCCACGACGATCAATCGCGACGGGAGTTCAGGAAGGTCGTACACCTGCTCCCACGTAAGAATGCGTTCGCCGTCGGGCTCGGCTCCGGGCACGATGCGCGGGCTCGCACCCGTAGCGATCAGCACCGTCTCGGCGCTCAATGACTCCGTCCCGCCATTGGCCAGGTCGACGATCACTTCGCCTGGTGATTCAAGGCGCCCGCGACCGACGACCACCCGCACGCCGGCTCGCGCCATGGAGAGGGCGACGTCGTGCGACTGAGCCCTAGCGAGTTCCTTCACCCGCGCGTTGACCACACCAAGATCGACATGCACCACACCAGGCGCTGGGTCTTGGCCATTGATGCGCACTCCGAGGTCGCCGGATTCGGCGGCCATCGTCACCACCTCGGCCACGGCAATGAGCGTCTTGCTCGGAACACAGTCGGTGAGCACGGCCGAACCGCCCAGACCGTCGGAATCGACGATGCTCACTTGACCCCCGAGCTGGGCCGCCACGAGTGCTGCTTCGTAGCCGCCAGGCCCGCCACCAATGATCACTACGGATGTCACAGGTCAGCATTCTGCCGTTGAGCCACTAATGTGCGGCCGTGACCCTCTACGCCGCCTACGGATCCAACCTGGATCCGGCCCAAATGGTGCTGCGAGCCCCGCACTCGCCCCCGCGCGAATCCGGCTGGCTCACGGGCTGGCGCCTGACTTTCGGCGGCGAGGATCGCGGCTGGGAGGGCTCCCTGGCCACTGTGGTCGAAGACCCCGATCACCATGTGTTCGTCATGCTCTACGACGTGGCCGAGGTCGACGAGCCCCAACTCGACCTCTGGGAAGGCTCTGAGATGGGCCTGTACCGCAAAATCCGGGTGCGCGTTGAGGGGATCAACGGCGAAGAACTGGCCTGGCTCTACGTCCTGGACGCCTACGAAGGCGGTATGCCGTCGGCCCGCTACCTGGGGATGATGGCCGATGCGGCCGAGGCTGCGGGGGCGCCAGATGACTACCTGCGCGAGCTTCGCACCCGCCCCTGCAGGTCGGTGGGCTCATGACCCTCAACTCGAGGCCTGGTTCGGCCGATGACACGCCCATGGAAGTGCTCACGGAGGACGTCCGGATCATCCGGCCGGCCGCAGTGCTCGACGAGCGCGCCGCACATGCAGTGATTGAAGAGCTGGAACGGCTCGATGTCTCTGTCGGCGGCGTGTGGAACGCCACCTCGTCACTGTGGCAGCGCTACGACGTGCCCTGGGACGGCACCGGGGGCACCCGCGGAGCCGCCAAACTCCTGGGATCCATCGCCGTCATGTATGACGCGCCGAACCGTCACCAGATCACCATCTACAAGGTGACCGTGACCGAGTACGGCCGAACCCAGGCATGGACCGTCGAATCGATGTGCGACGACGCCCTCTCGTGGGTCGGCTTGACGTTGGCCACCTGCCCGCGCGCCGAACTGACGACCCCGCCTTTGCGCGATCCGTTCAAGCGCTCCTAAACCGTAGGTTCGGCTTCGAAGGCCTGGATGATGCGCTGGGCCGCCAGCGTGGTGGTCAACTCTCCGGCCCGCAACATCGGCTCCACCTCAGCGGCCGCCGATTGCGCCGATGCGCTTGAGCGCAGGCGGCCGAGCACGTGGTCGTTGACCATCGACCACATCCAGTCAACGCGCTGACGCGAACGTCGTGCGACGCGCTCCCCCGCGGCTTCCATCACGTCGCGGTGGCTCTGCACCAACGCCCACAGATCATCGACGCCTTCGCCGGTCAAACCACTGCACGTGATGGCGGCCGGCTGCCAGATGGCTTCTGGCGGCTGGATCAACTTCATGGCATCGGTGAGTTCACGGGCCGCGCGTGAGGCTTCCGACGCGTTTTCACCATCGGCCTTGTTGACCGCGATGATGTCGGCCAGTTCGAGCACGCCCTTCTTGATGCCCTGCAACTGATCGCCGGTGCGCGCGAGCATGAGCACGACGAAGCAGTCGACCATGTTGGCCACCGTGGTTTCGGATTGCCCCACGCCGACGGTCTCGACGATGACCACGTCGTAGCCGGCGGCCTCGACCACGGCCATCGACTCTCGCGTGGCCCTTGCAACACCTCCCAGCGTGCCCGACGTGGGCGAGGGACGGATGAAGGCGTTCTCGTCCACCGCCAGCCGCTGCATACGGGTCTTGTCGCCCAAGATCGAGCCGCCCGTGCGCGTTGACGAAGGGTCCACGGCCAGGACGGCCACGCGATGACCAGAGCCGGTGAGTCGGGTTCCCAAGGTGTCGATGAACGTCGATTTGCCCGCGCCCGGAACGCCAGTGATGCCCACACGTTGTGCATGCCCCACGTGAGGCAGCAGTTTGACCAGCATGTCTTGCGCCAAGGCTCGATGATCGGCGCGCGTGCTTTCGACCAGCGTGAGCGCGCGGCCCAACACGGTGCGGTCGCCACTGATCACACCTTCGACGTAGGCATCAACGTCGATACCCGGACTCGCCGTCATGCCACACCACTCATGCGTGAGACGGGGTCGCGTTGCTGTGGCCCAAACGCTGTTCGAGTTGGGTGAGCAGATCGGATGCGGCCTCAGAAACCACCGTGCCGGGCGGGAAGATCGCAGCAGCTCCTGCCGCACGCAACTCATCGAAGTCTTGCGGTGGGATGACACCGCCGACCACGATCAACACATCGCCGCGACCGACCTTGGTCAGTTCGGCTCTGAGTTCGGGCACCAAGGTGAGGTGTCCGGCAGCCAACGATGAGACACCAACGACGTGCACGTCAGCCTCGGCGGCTTGCCGGGCCACCTCGGCCGGAGTCTGGAACAACGGACCGACGTCGACGTCGAACCCGAGGTCGGCAAAGGCCGTAGCGATCACCTTCTGGCCGCGGTCGTGACCGTCTTGGCCCATCTTTGCCACAAGAATGCGCGGTCGACGGCCTTCGCGCTCGGCGAAGGCATCGGTGCGAGCGCGCAATTCGTTCACGGCGTCGGAGGCGCCAACCTCTTGGCGGTACACACCCGAGATCGTACGGATCGAAGCGGTGTGACGGCCGTAGACGGCTTCCAGCGCGTCGCTCATTTCACCGACGGTGGCGCCGGCCCGAGCAGCATCGATTGAGACGGCGAGCAGGTTCTGGTCCAAGCCAGCGCTGCGGGTGCCGTCTTGTGCGGCCTGCGCTGCGTCCGTCAGCCGCTTCAGCTGCGCCTGACAGGCAGCCTCATCGCGCTCGGCCCGGATCTGCTCAAGTTTGGCAATTTGCTGCGCGCGCACCGAGGCGTTCTTCACTGATCGGACATCGATCTGCTCATTCTCGAGCAGGCGATACTTATTGACGCCGATCACCGGCTGACGCCCAGAGTCGATGCGCGCCTGCGTGCGCGCCGCGGCCTCTTCGACGCGAAGCTTGGGGATGCCGGCTTCGATCGCTTTGGTCATGCCGCCAGCCGCTTCGACCTCTTGGATGTGTTCCCAGGCCCGCTGCGCGAGATCGGCGGTGAGCCGCTCGACGTAATACGAGCCACCCCACGGGTCGATCACCATGGTCGTGCCGGATTCCTGCTGCAAGAAGAGTTGGGTGTTGCGCGCGATCCGCGCACTGAAATCGGTGGGCAACGCGAGTGCTTCGTCAAGCGCGTTGGTGTGCAGCGACTGCGTGTGGCCCTGCGTCGCGGCCATGGCCTCGATGCAGGTGCGACCCACGTTGTTGAACACGTCCTGCGCGGTCAACGACCAGCCGCTGGTCTGGCAATGCGTACGCAGCGAAAGCGACTTGGGGTTCTTCGGTTCGAACTGCTCCATCAGACGGGTCCACACCAAACGCGCCGCGCGCATCTTCGCGACTTCCATGAAGAAGTTCATGCCGATCGCCCAGAAGAACGACAGCCGTGGCGCGAACGCATCAACATCAAGCCCAGCGGCGATGCCGGCTCGTACGTACTCGACACCGTCGGCCAACGTGTACGCCAGTTCGAGGTCGGCGGTCGCCCCGGCTTCTTGCAGGTGGTAGCCGCTGATCGAGATCGAGTTGAACTTCGGCATCCGCTCCGAGGTGTAGGTGAAAATGTCGGAGATGATGCCCATCGAGGCGGTCGGCGGATAGATGTAGGTATTGCGGACCATGAACTCTTTAAGGATGTCGTTCTGGATCGTCCCCGACAGTTGTTCAGGCGCCACGCCTTGCTCTTCACCAGCGACCACGAAGAGCGCCAGGATCGGGAGCACGGCTCCGTTCATCGTCATCGACACCGACATCTTGTCGAGCGGGATGCCATCGAAGAGTTGACGCATGTCGAGGATCGAATCGATCGCCACCCCGGCCATGCCCACGTCGCCGGCTACGCGCGGATGGTCGGAGTCGTAGCCGCGGTGCGTCGCGAGATCGAACGCGACGCTCAAACCCTTCTGGCCGGCCGCAAGGTTGCGCCGATAGAACGCGTTCGACTCATCAGCGGTAGAAAAGCCCGCGTACTGGCGGATCGTCCACGGCTGATTGACATACATCGTCGGATACGGACCGCGCACGAACGGCGCAATACCGGGCAACGAATCAACGAAGCCCAGGTCGTCGCGATCAGCCTTCGTGTAGAGCGGCCGCACGTCGACGCCCTCGGGCGTGCGCCACGTCAGCGCCTCAAGGCTTTCGCCAGTCTGCAACGCGGTATCAATGCGCCAACGATCGACGTCCACGGGCACGGAGCCCTCGCCCAGTTCGACGTCGGCGAAGCTGCCAATCGAATCGGTGCTCATCGAATCGGTGCTCATCGGGCCACCTCCGTCTGCTCGATCGATAGTTCGTCCATCGTGCGATCGAGCACGTCCACCACGTCAACGCCTGCATAGATGAACGTGCTGACACCCGCAGCAGCAAGTGACTCGGCCAACGCGCCGCCCTTGCCGGCCAAGTGGATGTGACGGACGCCCGCATCGGCCAACGCTGCTACGGCTTGCGTGGCCCACTCGTCGTAAACCGCATCGCTCGAGCAGAGACACACCGCACTTGCGGCACCGTCTCCGATCGCGGCGGCGAAGGCCGTCGCTGCATTCGGCTGCGCGGGATCGAACTCGATCACCTCGGTACGAATGCCGCCCGCCTCGTAGAAGTTCTTGGCGAACGTTGCACGCGCGGTAAAGGACGACACCGGGCCAAGCGCGGCGAGCAGCACGCGTGGCGTTCGACCTGCAGCAACCGAAGTGTCCGCGCGATCGCGCAACACCTCGAAAGTCTCGGAATAGCGAATCCGCGGCAACCCGCCCGAGACAGAAACTGGAGTTTTCGCTCGGCTCAAAGGTGTTTCGTCCACATCCGGGAATTCACTGACACCGGTCAGCGCATCGAGCCGATGGGCAATTCGGTCGGCACGAATCGACGCCGAGGTCGCTACGTCGGAAGCAATGCGGCCCGACGCAAGAGAGTCGACGAAACCACCATCGGTCTCAATCTGCTGGAACCACGACCATGCCGACTGCGCGAGTTCGTCAGTAAACGATTCCACAAACCAAGACCCACCGGCGGGGTCGATCACCCGCGCCGCACTTGCCTCTTCGATGAGCAGCGCTTGTGTGTTGCGCGCCAATCGACGGGCGAAGCCATCAGGACGACCCAACGCTGCGTCGAAGGGCAGCACCGTCACGCTCTGCGCTCCACCGACGCCGGCCGCAAAGGCTGCCACCGTGCTGCGCAACAGGTTGACCCACGGATCACGCCGGCTCGTCATGGACCACGAGGTGACCACGTGTTGACGCATCGCACTCGCACCGGCCACGCCGTCCTGGCTGGCACCCGCAACTTCGGCCACCCGGGCCCACAAACGGCGCGCGGCACGCAGTTTCGCGATCGTGGCGAACTGATCCGCAGTCGCAGCAAAACGGAATTCGATCTGACGCAGCGCAAGGTCGACGCCGAGACCGGCGGCTACCAGCGCGCGCAGATACTCGGTGCCGATCGCAATCGCACCACCTAGTTCTTGCGCATCCGTCGCGCCCGCTTCGTGCAGCACCAACGCATCGACGACAAAGGCACGCACGTTCGGGTGTCGCTCAGCATGCGCGACCGCCAGACCGAGCGACGGAATCAGGTCGGGGTGTTGGCCTGCACGGGCGGCCGTCCCAATTGGATCAAGACCAAGGTTCCCACTCACCGCGTCGTCGGCCAAGCCGCGTGCGGTCCAGATATCGCGCAGTGCATGTGCAGCGTCTATCGAGAGGTCGCCCGCGTCGAGCACCACTGCGGCCAGGTCAAGCAGCACGGGCTCAAGCACCGTCGCCAGATCCTCGATCCCAATGCCGCCCGGCCCCACCGTGAGCCAAAGCGAAGTGGCGCCACCCTGCAAGTCGGCCAACACTGCGGCCGAGGTGAGGGCCACCTCGGGGTCGCCGTGGTGGGCGCGCACATCCCAGCCTCCGATGACTGAACCGGCCGGAGTGGCGGCTCGCGTGTAGGGGCGGGCGCCAGGCGCGGGCGTTTCAGCGAGCTCGTCCGCAGCCGTATAGAGCGGCTTCACCGTGAGGCCATCAGGGGTGACGGTGGTGAGTCGCCGGGCAAAGGCGGCATCCAACTGGGCCCGATCGAGGCTGCCGGACCGGTCGAGCACTCGATCCACCAGGGAGCGCCACTGCTCGAGACTGGGCGGGGTCAGATCGGTGTCCAGCACCGGCGGCACGGCAGCTGATTCCATGCGCTCAGGGTATTCAGAGGGCCCGCCCAGGCTCCTGACGGGTCGCCGGGTTCACGTCGCTTACCCTGATCCGGTGCTGACCAGGGGACGCCTGACCGTCGTGACAACCGCAGGGGTGACGCTGCTGCTGCCGATCCTCATCGCCGCGAGCGGCTTGCCGGTCGCATCCGCCGCCACTTCCACGCCCGCTCCCAGAACGACGCCCACGGCAGCGCCCGTGGAGCGGAGCCCTGCCATCGGCGGCGGGCGGCTCGGTGAGCTCGGCACCGCCATCGGCACCGGGCCAGGCGTCGGTGCTCTACCGACCGTGACGGCTGCAGCCTTTCTCGTGGCAAACGCCACTACCGGCAAGGTGCTCGTGGCCAGGGCAGCGCACCTCAAACGGCCACCGGCGAGCACACTCAAGACTCTTACGGCTTTGACGTTGATCCCGCGGCTCGATCCTCAAGGCGAGTACAAGGTCGTCGCCGCTGACACCACCGTCGAAGGTTCGCGCGTGGGCTTGGTAGCGGGCAGCACGTACACCCATCAGCAACTGTTCACGGCCCTGTTCCTTCCGAGCGCCAATGATGCAGCCACCGCCCTGGCGCGATCTCGTGGAAGCGTGAAGCAAACGGTGCGCGACATGAACGATGAGGCCCGTCGCATTCAGGCCTTCGACACCGTCGCTAAGAATCCCAGTGGCTTAGATGCAGATGGTCAGGTGTCGTCGGTCTACGACCTCGCCCTGATCGCGCGTCAGGGCTTGCTTCTCCCCGACTTCGCAACGTACGCAAGCACCGTGCGCACCAAGTTTCCCGGCAAGCAACCCAAGCGCGCCAGCCAGAAGCGTGCGACATTCACGATCGAGACGCAGAACCGGCTCATGCGCGATGGCTATCCCGGAATGATCGGTGTCAAGACCGGCTACACCACCAAGGCCAGGCGCACCTACGTCGGCGCCGCCGAACGGGGTGGCACCCGACTGATCGTCACGATGATGGCCAACGTCGAGCCCACCGAGGTCGACGCGCGCCGGTTGCTGGATTGGGGATTCGCCAATCAGGCCAAGATCGACGCACCGGTGGGCGAACTCGTCGAGCCGACCGGCCCCGCCACCATCGAAAATGTGGACTCCCAGCCGACCAAAGACACCGAACCGATCAGCAAGGACGTCTCGACTGCTGCGTCCGTCGGCGAATCGGAATCGATGTTGCGCTGGGGCGTACTCATTGCGGCTATCGCGGCAGCGATAGGAATGTTGGCGTTGGTCTACGTCGGCAACGGCTCACTGACTCGACGCCGGGTACGCAAGCGCTACCACCGCTAACCCGAACCCCCTTCTTCGCAAACCTACGGTCCAGTACGAGTCGATTTTGGCACGCTGAGGACCGCAAGTTTTGCGACGTCAGAACTTGCGGTCTCCAGGCCAAAAGCGACTCGTACTGGACCGTAGGTTTGGGATGGGAGGACGGCCGATGTACGACGGTTAGCTGACGAAGCCGATGCGGTCGTAGACAGCGGCCAGCGTCGGAGCAGCTACCGCACGTGCGTGCGCGGAACCTTCGGCCAGGATCGCGTGCAACTTGTCGGGTGATTCAAGCCACTCGTTCACACGCGCTTGGAACGGCGTGACGAACTCGATGACCACCTGAGCGACTTCGCCTTTCAGATCGCCGTACCCCTTGCCCTCGAAAGCCGCGGCGAGCTCGGGGATCGGCGTACCGCTGAGCGCGGAATGAATAGTCAGCAGGTTGCTGACACCGGGCTTCAACTTCTCGTCAAATCGAATCTCACGTTCGCTGTCGGTGACGGCCGAGCGAAACTTCTTGGCGATTCCCTTCGGATCCTCAAGCAACTCCACCAATCCAGCCAGCGAAGACCCAGACTTGCTCATCTTCGAGGTCGGATCCTGAAGATCGAAAATCTTCGCGGTGTCTTTGACAATGCGCGCCTTCGGCATCCTGAACGTCTCACCAAAACGATTGTTGAAACGCTCGGCAAGGTCGCGAGTCAGCTCGAGGTGCTGACGTTGGTCTTCACCGACCGGCACCTCGTCGGCCTGGTAGATCAGGATGTCGGCGGCCTGAAGGATTGGGTAGGTGAAGAGCCCAACACTGGATCGGTCGGCGCCGCCCTTGGCCGACTTGTCCTTGAACTGCGTCATACGGTTCGCCTCGCCGAATCCGGTGAGGCACTGCATCACCCAACCCAGTTGCGCATGCTCAGGCACCTGACTCTGAACAAACAACGTGCAACGCTGGGGATCGAGTCCGGCGGCCAGCAGTTGGGCTGCCGACACGAGCGTGCGACGACGCAGTTCGGCGGGCGTGTAGTCAACCGTGATGGCATGCAGATCGACGACGCAATAGAACGCGTCGTGGTCGTCTTGCATGGTGACCCACTGCTTGATGGCCCCGAGGTAGTTGCCCAGGTGAAACGAATCAGCGGTGGGCTGGATACCTGAAAGCACACGGGGTGCGGTGGGGCTAGGGCTCGACATGCTCCACATTCTCTCCCACGCCCGGGATCAACTCGTCTGCGGCGACACGCAGGCGTGCCACGCGCCGTCCATCCATCGACACCACATCGATCCGCCGTCCCTCGAGGGTGACTGTGTCGCCCACCATGGGAAGGCGTCCCAGGATCGCTACGAGGTATCCGGCGACCGTCTCGTAAGGGCCCTCGGGGAGCTGGATGCCGGTCTCGTCGGCAAAGTCGTCGGTGTTGAGCAGGCCATCGACCTCGACATCGCCACCTGCCAGCGAGAGGGTGTCAGCGTCGGAGCTGTCGTACTCATCGCGGATGTCGCCGACGAGCTCCTCGACCAGGTCTTCCAACGTGACGATGCCGGCGGTGCCGCCGTACTCATCAACCACGATGGCCAGGTGGGCACCGGCCCTTCGCATCTCGCTCATCGCGGGCAGCACGTTCTTGGTGCCCGGCAGCATCATCACGCTGCGTACGAGATCGCCGACGCGGACGCGTCGCCCGGTGTGCTCGGGGTCGAGCAAGTCGCGCACATGCACAAAGCCCACGACGTCATCGACACCCTCTCCCGCGACGGGGTAGCGCGAGTGGGGCTGCTCGACGATCTCGGCGATGGCCTTACTGACCATTGTGTCTGCATCGAGGAAGTCGACCTCGGTGCGCGGGATCATCACTTCGCGCAAGCGGGTGTCACCGGCGACGAAGACATCGCTGACGATGCGACGCTCTTCGGCTGAGAGCCCGGTGTGCGTAGCGAGCATCCCTTGGAGTTCTTCTTCGGACATAGCCTCGCGCTGCTGATCGGGGTTTCCACCCAGCGCGCGCACGACGGTGTTCGTCGATACCGACAGCAACCAGATCACTGGACGGAACATCTTCGACAGCCGGTCGATAGTGGGCGCAACCGCG
>Ga0105047_10001464_pt1 | contig 42230 bp, 34 predicted proteins | sample MAT04_FD_78384 | JGI IMG/M metagenome (GOLD analysis project Ga0105047, IMG submission 78384) | Freshwater microbial communities from Lake Fryxell liftoff mats and glacier meltwater in Antarctica - MAT-04 (megahit assembly) | ecosystem: Environmental > Aquatic > Freshwater > Ice > Liftoff... | reverse complement strand
TGGACCGTTGGCGACCTGGGATGCGGCACCGGCACAATCACCGCGGCCATCGCCCCACACGTGCGATTCGTTCACGCCGTTGATGCCTCGCCCCAAATGTTGAGCGCTGCACGCGAACGACTGAATGGTGTGCCGAACGTCAGGCTCTCCACCGGCGCACTCGAATCACTACCGCTCGATGACGCATCACTCGACATCGCCATCATGCTGCTGGTGCTGCACCACGTTGCCGAACCCGCGCGTGCCCTGGCCGAAGTGCAACGCGTCCTCAAAGCGTCGGGACGCCTGCTGATCGTCGACATGCGCGCGCACACGCACGAGGAATACCGGCAACAAATGGGTCACGTGTGGCTGGGCTTCGACGAATCGGCGTTGACGTCATGGCTCGCTCCCGCAGGTTTCACATCGGTGCGATACGTTCCGCTCCCCGTAGAACCCAATGCAACAGGCCCCGCGTTGTTTGCCGCCACTGCTTTTGTTTCGCCCGTAGTTTCGCCCGTTTCTGCTGCAAACGGTTTTGTAGTGAGTTCCCCATCGGGAGCGTCGCCCGGACGCCCCGCGCAATTTTCATCCTGAGGACGCAATCGATGGCTACCGCAGTCATGACCGAACACGGCGTATCACCACTCGCCGCAACTGATCGCCCCGCATTCAAAGTCGCCGATCTTTCACTCGCCGAGTGGGGCCGCAAGGAAATGCGTCTCGCTGAAATCGAAATGCCCGGCTTGATGGCACTTCGCCGCGAATACAAGAGCAAGTTCCCGCTGAAAGGCGCGAAGATCATGGGCTCACTGCACATGACGATTCAAACCGCCGTGCTCATTGAAACACTGGTCGATCTTGGCGCCGACGTGCGCTGGGTTTCGTGCAACATTTTCTCAACGCAGGATCACGCCGCCGCCGCTGTTGCCGTTGGACCCAACGGCACCGTCGACAAACCAACCGGCACACCAGTGTTCGCGTGGAAAGGCGAAACACTGGAGGAATATTGGTGGTGCACAGAACAGGCACTCGCGTGGCCCGATGGCAGTGGCCCGAACCTGATTCTAGATGACGGCGGCGACGCCACGTTGCTCGTACATCGCGGCGCCGAATACGAATTGGCCGGCGCGGTTCCATCATTCGATGCCGACAACGAACCCGAAGAATGGGGCGTGATTCTCGACCTGCTGCGTCACGAGCAGAAAGCGAACCCAGGCCGTTTCGGCCGGATGCTCGCCGGCATTCGCGGCGTCTCCGAAGAAACCACGACAGGCGTACATCGCTTGTACGAAATGCAGCAGGCCGGCACACTCGCGTTCCCGGCAATCAACGTGAACGACGCCGTCACGAAGTCGAAGTTTGATAATCTCTACGGTTGCCGCCACTCAATCGTCGACGGACTGAATCGCGCGACGGACGTGATGCTCGCTGGCAAAATTGTCGTCATCTGCGGATACGGGGACGTCGGCAAGGGCTGCGCCGCGGCACTGAAAGGACAAGGCGCGCGCGTAGTCATTACCGAAATCGATCCGATCTGCGCACTGCAGGCCGCACTGGAAGGTTATCAAGTCACAACGCTCGACGACATCATCGAAACCGCCGACATCATCATCACCGCGACCGGTAACAAAGACATCATCAGGGTGCAGGACATGTCGCGCATGAAAGACAAGGCGATCATCGGCAACATTGGTCACTTCGACAATGAAATCGATATGGCCGGTCTCAAGAAAGTTGAAGGCATGCAACGCATCAACATCAAGCCACAGTACGACGAGTTCGTGCTGCCAAACGGTCGCTCCATCCTCATCCTCGCCGAGGGCCGCCTGCTCAACCTCGGCTGCGCCACAGGCCATCCGTCATTCGTGATGTCCGCGAGCTTCACCAATCAGGTGCTCGCGCAGCTCGAACTGCACTTGAACGCCGCGAAGTACGAGAAGAAAGTGTACACGCTGCCAAAACATCTCGACGAGAAAGTGGCGCGTTTGCACCTCGAGAAGCTCGGCGTGAAACTTACGGAATTGCGTCCTGATCAGGCGTCGTACATTGGCGTCTCACAGAACGGCCCGTACAAGCCGGAGCATTACCGCTACTAGTCGTTCGCTCACAACAGAAAACCGGGCAGCGCTGCGAAATTGCGGCGCTGCCCGGTGGTGTTTTGTGCAATATGGTTGTGCACCGAGCAGCTATTGCCGCCGATTGCTTGCAATAATTATCGCTTCCCGAACAACTTGCCCGCCATGCCCAACACATCGTCGGCCACTGAACCGTCGTTGTTCCGATCCAACATGCCCAGCAACCCGGTCAATCCACCCGTGTTTGCACTGGCGTTGGCGTTGATGTGCTGACGCTCCTGTCCGAGCATTGACGCGAGACCTCCGGCATCAAGTCCGTTCGTGCGTTTGGCGTTGCCAAGGGCGCCCATGACGATTGGCGCGAGCATCGCGAGCAGCGAAGTGACCTTGCTCGCATCGAGTCCGGTCGCACTACCAATACCAGTCGCCACTGCCGGTTGTTTGTTACCCAACACGTGCGATAGAATGCGATCGCCGATTCCACCGTGCCCCTGATTCAGCGCATTGCTCACATCGTCCAACGCACTGCCATCGTGTTGATCCAGCGCGGTGTTTAATGCGTTCGCGCCGATCGACGTTGATGCATTGCTGGCGAGCGCGCCAAGCAGCACGGGCAGCGCAGCACTGATTGCACTATTCGTAGCGCCCGAATCGGTGCCCAACTTCTGACTGATTTGTTGGAGGGCGTTGGGGCCAAGCGACTGTGTGAGTTGGTCGAGAAGTGACATGGGTCTGTGGTTGCGATGTGAAATGTGTTCGTGCAGGCGCCGCACGCTGAATTGTACAACCGATCGGCCGCAGTGGTGTCGCGAAATGCCCCGAAGATCCGGAACGCAGACGTTGGCGCACAGAAAGTGTCCCGGGTGTGGCAAGTGGCCGAGTTCCGCGCGATTGTCACACAACGCCTCAATTCTCACCGCCGCCGACGGAGCCCGGGCCCTTGGTAATGTCCATCACTTTACGACGCCACGGGTCAAACCGGCTTCCTCCGCCAAAGCCGGGGACGTCTCTTTCGACACCCGTTTCTGGTTCCGACCGTCTGAGGATTCTCGTATGCGATCCAGTTCCGCGTTGAAAATCGGTGCGCTCGCTTGTGCAGCGCTCCTCACGGCCGCCGTGCCAAATACGGTCAATACAACCGTCGTTTCGAGTGTCGGACCCGCGATGCAGTCCATTGGGACGCTCGCCTTTGGCCCAACTGGCGTGCTCTATGCGGCCGATCCGCAAGCAGCCACGATTTACGCGATTGAATTGGGCGCCGAAGCGTCGAAGGGCACGGTTGGCACCAAGGACATTTCTGCAATCGATCAGCAGATCGCTGCGCTACTGGGCACCGACACCACGCAGATCACGTTGACCGATCTCGTGGTCGATCCGAAAACGCACAACTCCTATCTCGCCGTGATGCGTGGGAAGGGCGCTGATGCAAAACCCGCGCTGTTGCGCGTTGATGGTGCCGGAAAAGTCACGCCGGTTGCGATGGAGGGACTGAAGTTCACGAGCGTCGCATTGCCAAATGCGCCCGAAGCCAATCCGGCGAGCGGTCGCAGTCAGCGTGCGCAGTCGGTGACCGACATGGCGTACCAGAACGGCAAGTTGTACGTCGCCGGTTTGTCGAGCGAAGAATTCTCGTCGAAGTTGTGGGCCGTTCCGTTCCCGTTCCAGGGCGCGGATCGTGGTACGAGCGTTGAAATTTTTCACGGCAATCACGACGGATTGGAGACGCGTTCACCGGTCTACTCGTTCATTCCGTTCAACATCGGCAACGAAGCGAATCTCATTGGCGCGTACCTCTGCACGCCGCTGGTGAAATTTCCGGTGGCGTCACTCGCACCAGGCGCCAAGGTTCGCGGCACAACCATCGCCGAACTCGGCGCCGGCAATCGCCCAATCGACATGATTCTGTACAGCAAGGACGGCAAACAATTCCTGCTGATGGCAAACACGAGCCGCGGTGTGATGAAAATTCCAACGGCAACATTTGGAACGGAAACACCAATTACGGCGAAGGTTCCGGAAGGCACCGCTGGCGTGAAGTACGAGACGATCACCAGTCTGACCGGCATCGTGCAGCTTGATCTGCTTGATGCAACACACACGATCGTGTTGGCCAGGACGCCCACGGGAACCAACCTGCAGTCCGTCGTGCTGCCGTAGTTGTTGTCTTGAACGCTGTTCGTTGTGGCAGGATCGCATTTTGCACCGTCACTCTCGCCGGCGCCTCTGCCTGCGGTAGTGAGGGTGCTCGCGTTTCACGTCCGGCGACCACAATCTCGGCATCACTTGATACGGCGAATGGCGCACGCGCAGCATCGGTTGTTGTGGCCGGATTGTCGTCGGCCGGACTGAAAGCCGCGAGCGCATTGCAAGCCGATTCGGCGTGGCAGCACTTGCTGCGCGTGACGGTTGGTGATTCCAACAGTACGCCGATCATCGGACAATACAGTGTGAGCGATTCGGCGCTGCAGTTCACGCCCAGGTATTCGTTTGATGCAGCACGCCAGTACAGTGTACGTGTTCGTGTGCGCGGAGACAGCGTTTCCCAATTCACCGTTGCGTTGCCGGCGGGCAAGCAGCAAGCAGCAAGCGCAAACGTCTGTCGTGCAGATGCGGCCGAGCGGCGATGTGTTGCCCGAGAATCTGCTGCGATTGTATTTCGAATTCTCTGCGCCCATGTCACGCACCAGCGGTCTGGAATTCCTGAAGTTGCTGGACGATCAAGGACGCGAAGTAAAAGCCGCGTTCCTGCCGCTGGACGCCGACTTCTGGAATCACGAACACACGCGGTACACGGCGTTTCTCGATCCGGGCCGTGTGAAGCTTGGCATTCTGCCCAACGAACTGATGGACCGAGCGCTCATACCTGGGCGCACATATTTCATCGTGATTGATTCGGCGTGGCGCGATGCGAACGGATTACCACTGGTGCACGGATTTCGTCGCGAGTTTCGCGTGAGTGCAGCCGAAGCGCGTCGTATCGATTTCAAACAATGGAAACTGAGCGCACCGAAAGCGGGTTCGCGCGACACACTCGTCGTGACGTTTGAGCGACCGTTGGATCACGGTTTGCTCAAGCGCGCGTTGGGTGTGCAGGCAAAAATCGGAACGCAAATTTTCGGCACAACGAGCATTGAACGCAATGAAACAGAATGGCGTTTTGTGCCCAGCGCGCCCTGGAAGACGGGCGATCACAATCTCGTGATCTTCTCGATTCTCGAAGACGCTGCCGGCAATCGCGTCGACGGCGCCTTTGAAGTGGACATGTTCAACGAGATCGACAAGGAGGGCAAGCAGGAGCGGTATCTGCTCGCGTTCAAGGTTTCGCACTAGCGCGGCTTTACCAGATTCTCACAATTGGCCCGTGACACCGGGCGAAGTTTCCTGCGATGAACACGCCCCGTTACGATCTGGCCAGCAGTCGACCGTCGCGCCTCTGGAGCAACCGCCTGTGGATCCTCGCGGGCCTGCTGGGGATTTTCACGGCGATCCACGTCGTTGGGGTCGTGCATGATAATCGCGCCTGGCGCGCGTCTCTCCGTGCCACCGCGCAGGCGACGGCTGAGCAACATGCAGAACGCATTAGTGAGCGGTTGCAGGTCTTCGCCACGGAAACGTTTGGACCGATCAGCGGCTTCGGACGTAACGCAGCGCGACCCACAAGCTCCGACGCCGGATTGACAGCATTGGCGTCGGCGCAAATTGCCAGCGAACAGTGTCATTGCAAAACAACACTGCCGGTGGCGGAGTTCTTTCGGGTGGATGTGGGCCGACTGGCCGATGACAGCGCACGCAGTCGGACGAAGCGAATTACGATCGCAAAGCCGCCTACGAGCAATATCGAGCCGGGCGCGACATGAAGGCAACACGGTGTTTCTCGAACGCGCCCGCATTCAGCGTACGACGTCCACTTCCCTTCCCGAACAACGGTTCTGATCATGAAACGCACAATTGCAGCGACACTCATTCTTTCAGCGCTGTTTGCATCGCCAGCGCTCGCGCAGCACCCGAGCGCAAAACCCGACGCCCGGAGTGCCAGCACGATGAAGCAACTCGTTGGCTCGTGGGAAGGTGCGGTGTACTCCGATCACGCACCGGAAAGTCTGCTCAAGTTCACATTTGCCAACGGTACCGCATTCAAGGTCACCATCAGCATCACGTCCAATGGTCAGGAGTTCGTGACCGGTGAAGCAACGGATCTGAAAGTCGATGGCAACAGCATCGCCTGGAACGTTGGTTTGATGCAGCAATCGTGCAAAGGAACTGGCGTCTTGATTGCTGGCGCGCTCAAGGGTGACTTCACGTGCGGTGAAATGGGCGGCATTACCTGCCTCGCAAAAAAGAAGTAGACGTTCAGGTCGTGAACGGCCGCCTACACCGGAAATCCGCCGCGTAACCCTGCTCAAAACGGTGCGAAGCAAGTTTCGCACCACCTAAAACAGCCGTTGCGCGGCGGCGCGCCCGATATAGCGTTAGAGCAGAGCTGAGTACAAACTCGCGCAACACGCTGGTGCAGCACCTCGGCGCTCTATTCAGAGGGTCAAAGCACAACCGATGGACGTTTACCTGACGAGTCTGGCCATTGGCGGCCTTGGTCTCGTCGCAATGGCAGTCAGCGGCACCGGCCGACACGGACAGAATCACGGGAGTGGCTCACACGGCCACTCCGGCCACAGCCACGCTGGCCACGGTCACGCTGCTAATGGCCACGCGTCGCCCGCACATAGCGGCACACAAACACTGCTCGCGCTGATGTCGCCGCGCACGCTGTTCAGCGTGTGCCTGGGGCTGGGCACAACGGGACTGCTGCTCAAGAGCGCGTTGCACGGCCCGGCGCTGTTTGCCGCGGCTGTCGTGGGCGGCTGGGCGTTTGAGCGATTTATCGTCATGCCCATCTGGAATTTCACCCTGCGCTTTGCGTCCGAGCCTGCACTTACTCTCGAAAGCGCGCTCATGAGCGAAGCAACGGCCGTCACGCGATTTGACGCGAACGGACAAGGGCTGATTTCGATTGAAGTGGATGGACACGTGGTGCAGTTGTTGGGCACCCTCGACTCCAACACGCGCGCCACGCGCGCAACTGTGTTGGCTGGTGCGCGGCTCCGAATCGAAGATGTGGACGCTGCGCGCAACCGCTGTACCGTCTCGCTGTTGTAGCAATACAGCGGCCGACGCCCATTCAACCGACTCCTGGAGAGTCATTCATTCATGGATCAGCTGTTTTCAAGCGGTGCGATAGCCATCGTTGTCGTGGCGTTTGTGGTAGTGGCCATTCCCGTCATCGTCGCAAAATTTCTTCGCAACGTCGAAGCCGGTGAAATTCGACTCGTGAGCTGGTTGTCTGGCGGCACTGTGATTTATCGCGGACCCGGCAAGTCAAAAGAAATTCCATTGCTCACGACCGGCACTACAATTTCCAGCAAAGTTATCAACGTCGATCTGGACATCACCGACCAAACGGCTGACGTTGACGAAACGGGCACGCCGCGTCCAATCAAGGTGCGCGTGCTGGCGAGTGCGATCGTTTCGGTTGGTGATTCGGATGTGTTGATCAAAACGGCCGCGAATCGCTTCTTCTCGAAGGCCGACGCGGACCAGGTCAATACACTCACGGATTTGCTTTCAAGCTCCGGTCGTCGCGCGATCAACTTGCTGACGCACGATCAACTGTTTTCGGCGCGCGCCACACCCTCGGCGTCGCAATCGTTGCTGCCCGGTGGAACCGCAGTTGTTAAAATCGCGCCCGCGCCTGTGGTGATGGTTGACGGACACCCGGAAGTGATTGATGACGAAGACGATCCACTTGCCATCATCATTCGCAAGGCGTGTTCGCGCGAACTTACGGATCTCGGACTGATCTTCAATTCACTCAACATCAAGATCGTGCAATCGGAAGTGGCCGAGGCGCGACGTCGTCAGTCGGCGGCCGAGGCGCAAGCGAACTCCGAGATCGTTGCGGCCATGCAGGCGCGTCGCGCGAAAGAAGCGCAGCTCGATGCCGAACGGATTATCTCGGACAAACAGCGCGAACTGGAACAGACGCGTGCATCAAACGCCGCGCTCATTGCGCAGGCCGAAGCGAAACGCCAGGAAGCCATGGGCCTGATGCGCGTTGCCGAACTTGACGCGACGCAAATTGCGCAGGCGCGCGCGAACGCCGCCATTGTGCGACTCGATGCCGAAGCCAACGCGGACGCAGAAGCTATTCGTATTCGGCGCATTGCCGATGCGACAGCCGAGAGTATCGAGAAGGTCAACAAGGCCATTCAGGCAGGTGGCGAGGCGTACTTCCGTTATCGCCAGATTGAAATGTTGCCCACCATCGCGCCGGCCATTGCTGCGGCCTTGGCCGAGGCTCGCATGGTCACATTTTCCAGCGGGGAAGTTGGGGCGCCTGAACAGACCACGCACAACCTGGTGAGCGTGATTCAGACCGTGCTTGCCGCGCAATTGGTGACCAAGGGTGCGCTGGACGGTGGAGGCACGCCTAAGTAGGATCCGGGCATGGATTCTCCGGCACACAACAGATTCGACGTACTCGTGATCGGGCTTGGCGCCTCGGGCGGCGCCAGCCTGTATCATCTCGCCAGAGCCGGCCTGCGCGTGCTGGGCATCGACCAGTTCGCGCCACCGCACCATCGCGGATCGTCGCATGGGCACACGCGCATCTACCGCCAGGCCTATTACGAAGCGCCAGTGTACGTGCCGATGGCGCTGCGCGCGCTGGAGTTGTGGCACGAACTTGAACGCGACACGGGCCGAAAATTGTTCACGCAGACGGGCGGACTCACTATTGGCCGTCGCGAAGATGCGTTGATTGCGGGCGCGTTGCTCAGTGCACAGCAACATCGGATTGCGCACGAACTCTTGACCGAAGCAGAAATTGCAGCGCGGTTTCCGGCGTTCAACCCACCCGTCGGCACGATGGGTTTGTACGAACCAACGGCCGGGGTGTTATTCGCGGATTTGTGCGTGCAGAGCCATCTCGAAATGGCGAAAGCGGCGGGCGCGCGGGTCAACACCGGCGAAACCGTGCAGTCCATTGATTACTCGAATGCTGATCGCGTAATCGTGCGCACTAACTCTTCGACGTACGAAGCCGGTCGCGTGGTGGTCGCTGCCGGCGCGTGGGCGCCGAAATTGTTAGGCCTTGAACACGCGTTTCATGTCACGCGCGAAACCGTGAACTGGTTTCAGACGTCTTCGACCAGCGCGCGCGCGCCCGAGTGCCCCGTTTCGATGATCGCGTTGGCCGATGGACGGATGTTCTATTCGCTGCCCGACTTTGGCGACGGATTCAAAGCGGGCTTGCACCACAATGGTTGCACGGGAGATGCCCATCTCGATTGGGAGCCCGTGAGCGGGAGCGACACGGAGCTCGTCGCGATCGAGCTCGCCAATTATGTACCTGGCGCGGCTGGAGCAGTTGTTGAGAGTGCGCCGTGTTTCTACACCTCCACGGCCGATCAACATTTTGCTATCGGTCCACTGCCGTCTGCGCCGAACATCATTCTCGCGGCCGCGTGTTCCGGCCATGGATTCAAATTTGCACCGGCCATTGGCGAAGCCGTGTCGCAAATGGCGCGCGGCATACCAACCGCGCTGCCAATGGACGTGTTCGACGTTGGCCGGTTGGGCGCACCAACGCACTGAGACACAACAAAAAACCGAGTGCCCATTTGAGGACGCTCGGTTTCTGTAGATAGTGCAATCCGGCGGATTACTCCTCGCTGGACACCGACGAAATATCGTACCCCAGCGCATTCATCTTCATCGACATGTCCTTCTTCTCGGCGCACTTCATATAGGCCTCGACGGGTTCAATCGTCTTGTTCTTCACCAGCGTCATGAGCGCGTCGTTCAACGTTTCCATACCCAGTTTCTTCTGCGTCTGGATGATGTTGTTGATCTGCACCGTTTTGCCTTCGCGAATGAGCGAACTCACCGCCTTGTTCACGAGCAGAATTTCGCGAGCCGCCACCCGTCCGCCGCCAATCTTCTTGCACAAGGTTTGTGAAATGACACCCTTGAGTGATTCAGATAGCATCACGCGAATCTGGTCCTGCCGGTCGGCCGGGAACTGATCGATAATGCGATTGATGGTGCCTGCGGCGGTTGAGGTATGCAGCGTACCAAATACCAAGTGACCCGTTTCGGCCGTTTCCATCGCGATCGCAATTGTCTCGAGATCGCGCAACTCACCAACAAGAATGATGTCGGGATCTTCACGCAAGGCGGCGCGCAACGCACTCTTGAACGACTGCGTGTGCAGGCCCACCTGACGCTGCGTGATGAGGCATTTCTTGCTCTTGTGCACGAACTCGATGGGATCTTCGATGGTGATGATGTGATCCGATCGCGATCGATTCACGAGATCGACCAACGCGCACAATGTCGTCGACTTTCCGGATCCCGTGGGGCCTGTGACCAGTACCAATCCCTTCGTCAGCGAGCACAGATGCTGCACCTCGGCCGACACACCCATCTCTTCGACGGTCACCGTGTGATTCGCGATGGTACGAATAACAGCGGCCACGCCACCGCGATCTTTCAGTACGTTCACGCGATAGCGCGACACGTCCGCAATTTCGTACGCGAAATCGGTGTCCCACAGCTGCTCAAACTCTGATTTGTTGCGGTCGGGCATGATGCCCCACAACATGCCTTTCAGTGTGCTGTCGTCCAGCGGCGTTTCGTCGTCGATGCGAATGATGTCGCCACCTTGACGAAGCAACGGGGGCTCACCAACGCGCAGGTGCAAATCGGCGGCGCCACGCTCCACCTGTGAACGCAACAATCGTTCCATCGCTTCGCGTGCCGCCGCTTCGTTTTCAAACGGACCGTACGCGCGATCGGTCGCGCGACGACGCGGATGCACCTTGGCATCCGGGAACACGTCAACGTCTTCTGTGTCCGAGGCTTTCACGACCCATTTGCGGACGAGCAGACGGATCATCGGCGCCTCATTGTCCTGCGCGACGAGCCATTGCTGGTCGTTCCACTCGTACAGGAACCGAATATTCGTGCCCGTTGCGACGACGACCTTGTCTTCCTGCGGCGCGACTTCGGCGGCAATCGCCAACACTTGTTGCCGAGTGAGCGCTTGCGCAGTGAGCGGTTGCAGTCCCGCTGGTGTGCGGCACTGAATCGGCGAGTCGGCTTCGAGAACGATCTGGCTGGCCGCACCCGATTCCAGGCGCGTTAAAACACGGTCGAGTTGAGGCACGGAGTCACACGTAGGGAATAATGTCCGTCACGGACGGGAGCCGGGATGAGCACCGACTTCAGCAATGACGAGCGACGGGTGGCGGCGCCACAGCGGGGCAGCCGAATAGCCGAAGGAGCCGAATTGCGACTGCAGTCGAAACGCCGAAGAACCAACTGCAGCCGGAAAGCCAAAGAAACAGCTGCAGTCGAAACGCCGAAGAACCAACTGCAGCCGGAAAGCCAAAGAAACAGCTGCAGCCGAAACGCCGAAGAACCAGCTGCAGCCGGAAAGCCAAAGAAACAGCTGCAGCCAAAAAGCCGCAGAACAAACTGGAGCCCAAAAGCCCCGCGAGCTCAGACCAAATTGACTGCGGCCGATTCGGTCCGCTTGAGCTGCTCGATGGCGTGCAGCGCGCCCGCAGCTGCAGGCGTTCCGGGAAACTTCGCGGCCAATCGGCGCAGTTCGGTCAGGGCCTTACCGTGTGTTTCTGGCTGCGCCATGTAGATGTCGATGAGACGTTGCGTCGCCATATGCTCGTACTGCGCGGCGTTTTCGAGCCGCATGCGGCGCAGCAACGCTTCACCGCGTTCGCGCGAGCCGAAACGACCAAGGTGCAGGTCAAGTCCAACGCGACACACGCAGACTTCCACGCCGTGTTTGGTCAGCAGCGCATCAATCTCCGCGGCTGCGCCCTCGTAGTTGCCCGCGCTGATCATGGCTTCAACGTGTGACACACCAACCGTGCGATCGGCGGCGTAGTGCAGGAAGAACCACTTGACGTTGATGGAGCCTTTGACGAAGCGCCAGACTCTCGGGATCAGCCAATTGCTCAACAGCACCATGGTCATGCTGAACGGGACGGCAAACCACGGACGCATCGGCGTCGCCACATGCAGGATACCGCCAACGATGTATCCGTACGGCACGAGCCCGATGAACGATACTATGCACGCGATCAGCCGGACGGGGTTGCTGACGATTCGTTGGCCAAGTTGCCGGAGAGAGTGCATGCGAGAAGTATCGGCCGCTCAGCCTCCAAAATGAAACTATTCGTCCGAATCTTCTGCAAACAAGTAGTGAAAGAACCGCGACGGATCGGCCAGAAAGTCGCGTGTAATCTTGAAGTGTTCGGTGTCGCGATAGTCCACCGGTTCCATAGTTTCGCCATCGAGCGCCAGGACAGTTGCACCCGGAAAGGCCATCAGAATTGGCGAGTGGGTGGCAATAATGAACTGTGCATTGCGCGGGGTGCTCAAACGATGAATGACGCTCATCAGCGCCAATTGCCGTTGCGGCGAGAGGGCCGCTTCGGGTTCGTCGAGAATGTACAGGCCGTCTTCGAAACGATTTTCGAACAGCGCGAGAAACGCTTCGCCGTGCGACATCTTGTGCAGTGACGTGCCGCCGTAGCTGTGAAAGCTGCTCCCGCTTTCTTCCAGGTTGGAGGCGAAGTTGAAGAACGTTTCGGCGCGCAGAAAAAATCCGCTGTGCACATGTTGTTGCCAGACGGGGCGCAACGCGCGGCCCAGCGCGTGCCCTTCGGTGCCCGGTACGAATTGATGGTCCCGATTGCCGCCGTGACTGCCAAATCCGACAATCCACGAAAGGGCTTCGAGCAAGGTGGATTTTCCGGAGCCGTTTTCGCCAACGAGAATAGTGACGGGGGTTGGGAATTTCACTCTGAAATCCGCGCCGAACATGGGTAGCGTGAACGGAAACACGCCGCGTTGCATGAAATCTCCTTTCATGCTCACGCCGGTGAGGAACGGGCTGCCAGGGGTTACGCGGTGGTTGTTGGAGTAGCGCGGTGGCACGAGTGCTGAAGAAATGAGTGGGAGTTAGCGCGAGCGCTTCCAGAAACGAAAACGCATCAGGGTGAATCAAGTAAAATTTGTGCTAGATGAGGATTTCTTGGATCACTCCCTCCGCGAGCTCCGCGCCTTCGCGTGAAACAAACGTGACGATAGGATCTGCCTGCGAGGGATTTTTTGTCACGCGAAGGCGCGGAGCTCGCGGAGGACTGCCAGCGAGGCCGTGACGCATTGCCGGTACTATACACCCGCCAAGCCACACGGTGCTCGGTGGCTTGGCGGGCGGTACGTTTGGGACGCTGCTGCGGAGGGAATGAAACCGGACGGCTCTACTTGCCATTGTAGTGGAAGCCGCTAGAATGACCTGATCAGGACTATCCGGGAGAATTTGATGAAGAACACCGCGTTCGAGTGTATGAAGTCCACATCGATGATGATTGCCGTCGCTGCCGTTGTTGCATCGTTTTGTGCTTCAGTGCTATCTGCGCAGCCCAGCAAGATTCAGACGTCAGTGCCGGTGCGTGAACTGTCCGCACCAACGGTCGCGACGCCGACGTTCAGCAACATCTTCAGCGTTCGGCAGATTGCCGCCGGGCAGGTGCTGGTGAACGACGCGGTGAGACGGCAGCTCATCGTGCTCGATAACAAACTGACGGCTGCGCGAATTGTGCTGGATTCAGTCACACAACCAGGTGTCGAAGGTTACGGCCCCGTCGCGGCGCCAATAATTGCGTACCTGGCGGATTCAACGTTCTTTCTGGATCGCGCGTCGTTGGGATTACTCGTGATTGATCCGAATGGGAAGGTGATACGGTCGGCCGCAGCACCCATGCCGAGGGGCGCGTTTAACTGGCTCACTGCCAGTGCGAGTTCGGTGGACTATGCGGGCAGTCTGTTATTGCGTGCCGTCACCCCAACGCCGACCAGGCGCATTGGTGATACAACGGCCACGCTGATTACTGAGGAATCCAGACAGCCCGATTCGACTTACATTTTGCGCGCGAACTTTGACACGCGAAAAATGGATACGGTCGCGCGCCTGAAGCAGGTTGGAGGTACGCGATCCGTTCGCACGCGGTTGCCGGACCAGCGTGCAGGGATGCCACGCCTGGTTGTCAGTCCCTTCGAAACGCTCGATGATTGGACAACGCTGGCCGACGGCACGATCGCCCTTGTTCGTGGCGGCGATTATCACGTCGACTTTCTGCGGCCCAGTGGCAAATGGGAATCAAGCGCAAAGTTGCCGTTTGACTGGAAACCAATCACCGATGCCGATAAGCAACGCATCGTTGATTCAACGCGCGCGTACATTGACGCCGTAGTCGCGAAGGCGCTGGCCACGGGAGGGCCCGCTGCTGCGTTGGATGCGCAGCGCGATGCGTTGATTGGCAGCCTTGTGACACTGCCCGGTGCTATCCCGGCCGTGCCTCGACCAGCAGAACCCGCGAGGCCAGGCGTCGAATACCCGCTGTTTGCCTACGAGTTTGTGCCGTTCAAGGAGATGCCGTCGTATTTTCCACCGCTGCGTATGGGCTACACCAAAGGTGATGCGGACGGCAACCTGTGGATACTTCCCACGACCTCCGCGCAATCAAAAGCCGGCGAACTTGTGTACGATGTCGTGAGCAGCAAGGGCGTGCTCACTGAACGTGTGCGTGTCCCCCTCGGGCGTGCGATCGCCGGGTTCGGTGCGGGCGGGGTGGTGTATCTCACGAATCGCGAAGTGAATGGCCTGTGGCACCTGGAGCGCAGTCGAGTGCTGCGGTAGCACCTTTCATCATCGGGCCTGCGTGATCTTGCGGCCGGTGTCACGGATGCTAACATCATCTGCGGAACAACCCCACAGGGAGCCCGATGATTCAGCCAGCCAGTCTGTCGAACAGTCGTGTGAGACGCACGCAGTCGTTGCTCGGTAGCCGCGCGGTTGCGTGCGCCGCGGCGTCCGCGTGTTTTCTCGCGTACTCGCTGGAAAGCCGCGCGCAAATTTCGACTGCGCCCGTACCAGCTGCGCCCGTGCCCGTTCATGAACTCGTGGTGCAGACAGTCTCACCACTGGCGTTCAGCAACATTTTTCAAGTGCGGCAGATTGCCGGGGGTGCAGTGCTGGTGAACGACGCCCTTCGCCGGCAACTCACGTTGCTTGACGGGAGCTTGAAGCTGTCGCGGGTTGTGCTCGATTCCATCACGTCCGCAGCCGGCGAGGGATATGGCACGGTCGCAACGCCGCTCATTGCCTATCGCGGTGATTCGTCGCTGATGGTGGATCGCGAGTCGCGTGCACTACTGCTGATTGACCCGAATGGGAAAGTCGTTCGGACGCTGTCGTCACCGACAACGCCCAAAGATTTCGCCAACCTCTACTCCAGCACGAGCGTCGCCGATCCGGCGGGCAACCTGTTGTTGCGAGCGGAGCTTCCAACGGTCACGAAGCGCATTGGTGTGGCAACCGCGAGTTCAATCACTGAAGAAACGCGCCAACCAGATTCGACGTTCATCCTTCGCGTGAACTTCAGCACCGGTAACATCGACACGGTAGCGCGCATCAAACAGACCGTTGGAATGCACCTCGTCAATACGCACGATCCGAACGTTCGTTCGCCACTTGGCAAATTCAAGGTCAACCCCATCGAAACACTCGATGACTGGACCATGTTAGCTGACGGCACAGTGGCTGTGGTTCGCGGGGCAGATTATCACGTCGATTTTATTGCGCTCAACGGCGCGCACACGTCAAGCGCAAAGTTGCCCTTTGACTGGAAGGAAATTTCCGACACCGACAAACAGCGCATTATTGATTCGACAAAAATGGCCGTGGATGCTGCCGGCGACAAAGCGAGACCAAACGGAGCGATGGCTGAACTCGATGCGCGTCGCGAAGCGTTGATTGGTCACGCCATGCGACTCCCTGGCTCTCCGCCGATTCCAGCCCGAGTCATTCCAACTCTCCCTGGGCAAGTACTGCCGAAGTTCGAATACGAGTTCGTGCCGCTCGACGAAATGCCGTCGTATTATCCGCCACTGCGTATCGGTTTCACGAAAGGAGATGCGGATGGCAACTTGTGGATTCTGCCAAGTACCTCCGCGCAGTCGAAGGCGGGTGAACTGGTGTACGACGTGGTCAACAACAAGGGCGTCTTGTACGAGCGCGTGCGGATGCCCCTCGGGCGATTGATTGCTGGTTTTGGTGTGGGTGGCGTGGTTTACCTCCGGAGCGTCGACGCGAATGGCACGTGGCATTTGGAGCGGGGCCGGGTCGTGCCCTAATCGAAGCAGCACGTCTGCCGATGAACCGGAATCATGACGCCAGCAGCAGGCGTTTGCTGGGGTCGGCGAGCATGTGGGGCTCGCCGACGGAAGCTGAACTACGTCGCGCTGTCACCCTTGATCAAGGCGACCGACTCCGACGCAGTTGCAGTCGTTGCATCGCCGGCGGATTTTGCGGGCTCCTGCGCCATCGTGCCAAGAAACGCAGGAAACTCAACGCCAGCGACTGAGCGTAACACATCCATCATGGGCGGCATGCTCTTCGCCATGTTCTGAATAAATCCAGCTGTGCCGCCGAGTGCGTTACCGTTTCCACCTCCGTTGGCGCCGCCCTCCCACACCACAATCTTGTCGAACTTGATGTTGGAAATGGCCTTCGCGGCCGACTCGGCCAGCAACGGAATTTGATCGACCATCAACAACTGAAATGCTTCGCGCGCGCCGCCGGCTTTTTCGACCAATTGGCCCAGCGCTTCGGCACGTTTGGATAACACTTCGTATTCGCCGCGCGCTTGCGCATCCAGTTTCGCGAAAATCGCACCGGCTTCGGCAACGGCACCAATACGCTGCCGTTCGGCCGATGCCTCGGCTTCGACAATTGTTCGCGCCTTCTCGGCCTTTGCGGGTGCTTCGAGACGCGCTCGTTCTTCCGCTTCGACACGGTCGGCGTTGGCAACAGCCGCTCGCGCCTGCGCGCGGTTACCGGCTTCGACCACAGAGGCTTCGGCTTCCAGTTTCTTCGTTTCCGACAGCTGATACGCTTCGGCGCGCCTAATGGAGAGCTGTGCCTGTGTCGCCACAATCAAAGCCTGCGATTCGGATTCACCCGCAATGGCTCGTGCGTCGGCATTCGCCACAGCGACACGTTTTTTCTGTTCCGCTTCTTTCACCATCGCGTCGCGTTCGAAAATGGCGGTTTGCTCGCCAATGCGCTGTTCCTTGTCGAACTGCGCAATTTGGACCGCCTGTAAACGTTGCGCGTCTTTGACCTGTGTTTCGCGTTCGAACACGGCAATCTGTTCGCCAACTTTACGTTCTTTATCGAGTTCGGCCAAACGCACCGCACGTTCACGATCGGCCAGTGCTAATCCGATTTCGCGTTCCTTGTTCGCGTTTGCCACCAACACGAGTTTCTCACGCTCGGCCTCGGCCACGCGCACTTCACCCATGCGTTCCTGGTCGGCCACGTCGCCGCGCGCTTGCTGGACGGCGGTCGCAGCGGCTTTCCGACCAATGGCTTCGATGTAGCCACTCTCATCGCGCAAATCGTGAATGTTCACGTTGATGAGTACGAGGCCGATCTTCTTGAGTTCGGGTTCGAGTGAGAGCTGTATCTTGTGCAGGAAACCGTCGCGATCGCGATTGATCTGGTCGATGGTCATGGATGCAATGACCTGACGCAGTTGGCCGAAGATGATGTCCTGCGCGTCTTTCATGATCGCGTCTTGCTGACGACCCAGGAGGCGCATGGCGGCGTTCTGTCGCACTTCGCTTTCGGAACCAACCGCGACGGTGAATACACTGGGCACCGCCACACGAATGTTTTCGAATGACAGTGCGTCCTTGAGCGGAATGTTGATTTGCATTGGCTCGAGCGACAGATAGGCGTACTCTTGAATCACGGGCCAGATGAATGCGCCACCGCCCGAGATGCATCGCGCTGATTCTTCTCCGCCCACGCGTCCGGAGATCACGAGCACGCGGTTGGCCGGGCAGCGCTTGTAGCGCGACACGAACAACATCACCAGGCCGAAGAAAACCACGAGCCCCAGAATCGCGCCGATGGCAGCAAAACCCAGTCCGTCAGGCAATTTGAGCGCGTCGACCTGCAGCAGGAGCAGCGAACCAGAAACGTGCATTACAGAACTCCGTCGAGAGATGGAAGAGGAACCACTTCAACCGTGTCATCGTTGCGAACTTCGACGATCAATACAGCGGTACCAGTAGGAAGCGGTTGGCCTTCCGAAGTAACGGCCTGGTATTCCACCGTACGTCCCTGCAGCATGAGCGTTACTTTGCCCGAGCCCTGGTCGGACGCAGGAATCGGAATGTACACCGTGGCGGATTCGCCGATCGCGCGTTGAATGTCGATGCTGCCGTCGTGTTCGAATTTGAGCATCGCACGCATCATGAGCGCGACGCCAAACATCGCGGCGGTACCCACCGCCAGGCCGGCGATGACTGCGATGGGTGTCGGCACCCGCATCGCGCTGACGCCCAATGCGCCAATTCCGAAGAACGCAACGGCCGCGCTGACTGTGCGCGCGCTGAACAGTTGGAGGCCGTCGCTGGCGGAATCGTGGCTTGCGCCACTGCCATGGTCGCCGCCGTGATGATCGGCGCCAAAAAAGCCGAGTACCAGCTGAGCGACCAGGATGACGCCGCCGAGCGCGGCACAGGTGAGAAAGAAGGTGTTCATTGGTGCGCCGAAGGTAGCCTCCTGCGCTGACGAGCGCTACTTTCTCGTGCCCGCAGCATTTGGTCCCTCTCGCCCGACAACATCGTGCCCTCCAGCGCTTCCGTAGATGACAGAACAATACGCGCTGTTTTCGCGAAAGTGTCGTGGCGGTTGTTACCGTTGCTGTTTGTCTGTTACATCATTGCGTACCTCGATCGTGTCAACGTCGGATTCGCGAAACTGCAGATGGCGGCAGCGCTGCAGTTCTCCGATGCCGTGTACGGATTCGGCGCCGGGATTTTTTTTATCGGGTATTTCCTGTTTGAAGTTCCGAGTAATCTGATTCTCGAGCGTGTCGGGGCGCGCGCGTGGATTGCACGCATCATGATCACGTGGGGGCTGGTGTCCGCTGCTTTTTCGTTTGTGAGCGTTATTCCGTGGGGGCCGTTACCGGGATGGTTCGGACTCCCGCGGGAGCAGTTCAGTTTTTACGCGTTGCGACTGTTGTTGGGCGTGTCCGAAGCTGGGTTTTTTCCGGGAATTATTCTGTACCTGACGTATTGGTTTCCCAGCGCGCGACGAGCACGCACGATTGCGCTGTTCATGACGGCAGTTGCGGTCGCGAACGTGGTGGGTGCGCCGCTGTCTGGCGCGATCATGCAGTACATGGACGGCGTCGGTGGCTGGCCGGGTTGGCGGTGGTTGTTTGTGACCGAAGCGGCGCCATCGCTGATTGCCGGAGTCGCGTTGTTCTTCCTGTTGCCCGACAGGCCCGAGACGGCGCGTTGGTTGACGGCGGATGAGCGCGAACTGGTGCGCGAGCAAATTGCAGCTGACCATGCGCACAAGGATGCGGGGGTCGGACTTGCCGCACACAGTGCTCGCGCTGCGCTCACGAGCTGGCGAGTCTGGGCATTTGCGGTCGTCTATCTGGCCGCAACATTCTCCTTGTACGGTGTGAATTTCTGGATGCCGACGCTGGTGCAGGAATTGGGCATTGGGCGCACGGAGTTTTTGCGCGTCGGGTTGGTGACGGCAATTCCATGGGGCGTTGCGGGCTTTGCGATGGTGTATGCGGGATCACATTCGGATAAGACGGGTGAACGGCGCTGGCACGTGATTGGATCGTTGCTACTGACCGCGAGTGGACTCGTGTTGTTGGCGAACGTCGGTCACGCACCCATGTGGTCGGTGATCGCGCTGACGGTGATTACCACCGGTACGCTGTCGTTCTTTGCAACCTTCTGGACGGTGCCCACCAGTTTGCTGCGTCAATCGGCCGCAGCCGCAGGAATTGCGTGGATCAATTCGGTGGGCAATCTTGGAGGACACTTTGGTCCCGATTTGATTGGTCGCGTGCGCGCGGCGACGGGATCGACGGGGGGCGCGTTTGTTTCGCTCGCGGGAATTGCGGTGATCGGTGCGGTGGTCATGTTCATCGCTACGCGCGGCATCTCGCGCGATACACCTCTTGCATCAACCGCAGAATGAGCCTGTCACGCGATATCAAACAGGCGCTTCGACGCGCGCTACTGCCGTCGGACTTGCGCGCGGCTCGAGAAGCAGCGAATTGCGCTGGGCACGATGCTTGCGCAATTGAATGGTGTGAAACCGGCGATGCCTGTTCGGGGCTGTGAGTTCTCCGTCTTCTCGCAGTTTGGCGAGGATGGGATCATTCAGAAGCTGATCACGAGTGTTCGCATTGCGCATCGCACGTTTATCGAGTTCGGCGTGGAAGATTTCGCGGAATCAAACTGCTTGTTCCTGATGATGAAGAACAACTGGCGTGGCTTTGTTATCGATGGGTCGGAACGGTGGATTACGGCAGTGCGTCGGCACGACGGGTTCTGGAAGTACGATCTGCGTACCAGGTGCGCCTTCATGACGCGCGACAACGTGAACGCCGTGCTCCAGGAGAGCGGGTTTGATCGCGATGTGGGCGTGATGTCGGTGGATGTGGATGGTGTGGACTACTGGTTGTTGGAGGCGCTGACGGCGGTCGCGCCGCGCATTCTGATTGTGGAGTACAATTCGTTGTTCGGCGCCGAACGCAGCATTACGGTGCCCTACAGTGAGCACTTCTCACGACGACAGCAGCATTACTCGGATTTGTATTCTGGCGCGTCGTTGGGCGCGTTGGTGCACCTGGCGGCCGTCAAGGGATATTCGTTGGTTGGTACGGAGAGCGCCGGCGTCAACGCGTTTTTTGTGCGCGACGATTTGCGCAACCACGATGTGCAGGCGGTCTCAATCGTGCATTTGTTTCAGCATTCGCAAGTGAGGCAGCGTCGGAATCGCGTCGGCAAATTGGACTATTTGACGCACCAGGAACGCGCTGCGGCGATTCGCGGAATGCCGGTGATCAATGTGTTGACCGGGGCAACAGAAGATTTCTAGTTCAGTGAATCGCTCACGAGGATTTGTGAGGATCCAGGCCACCACCGCTTGCGCGAATAAATTCTGTCGCCGTTTCGGGGATCGGCGTTCGTCGTCGCCATGAACTGGGCGGCCTCGCGACGGAACGCGCGTTCCTCGATGTAGGTGTAGCACTCGCCCAGCGCGCCGCCAATCGGAATGGCGATCACAAAGACTACCATCAGACGAACGAATGCCGATCCCAGCACACTCATCGCGCTTACGGAAGCGCCGCGAACTGCTGTGAAATACAGGGTGGTCAGGGTGATCAGGACGAACAGCACATAGAGAACCCCAACCATCGAGAAGGTGAAGCTCAGGTTGTTGGCAACCATGTTCCACTTGAGCCCGGGACCATTTCCGGTTCGGGTGACCACGTACAGGATCCACGCCAGCAATACGGTGACGGGAAACGCAATAACGGCGGTTTTGTTCACGGTGCTGACAGGTGACAGGGAAGTGATGCGCCGCGCTAACGACCTGTTCCGCTCGGCGTCTAATGGTGGTCGGCGTGGGTGGTTCGCGCCAGCAGGCGGTAGGTGTATTATGCGTTTGATCAGCCCTTTCCAATCGGGCCCTAAAGCTTATGTCCGCTGTGAGCCAATCCGCGCTGCCGCGTGTTGCAACTCGTACAATATTGTGCGATGCTCGCAGACCGTCGCCGAGCAACCGGATGCTGTCCGCGATACGGGTGTCGGTGGCACTCGCCGGTACTCACCCCACTGCGCTGCCGCGGCCGGTTGGGGTGCAAATCGCCACAATTTATTTACGGATTGGCGATCAGAACGGCGAGCTGTGCGAATTGGATCGAATCACTGCTGGCATTCTGCCGACCGCAACCGGCTCGCAGGGCGGGTTGGTTGAGGTGTCGAACGACGGTCAATGGCTCGTGGTCATGGATCGACGAGTGGTTGCCAATGCGCCAGGCGTGATACCGGTGGACGTCTATGATGCGCGAGGTGCCGGGAAGGCGAGCCTTCTCATCCAGCGCGCACCGACCAAGGTCAACACGGCGGGTGGCCTGGAGGTGGAGGGTGCGTCACACATTCTTTGACGAGGGCTTCGCGAACCGCTCTCGTTTTCAAGCTACGGCGGTAGCGAAGCAGACATACACGCCGGATCGAAAGTCGTGTGCACCTGGAGCAGCTGTCGTCAGGAAGCGCCTCACCCCACCAGCAGAACCCGCGCGTCGAGTTCCACGACCTTCACGCCTCGCTCTTTCGCCAGTTGCACATAGTCACTCGTTCCGCCAGCGCCATTACTATCCTGGTCTGGATTATTCAGCGCGATTAGCGTCTGACGTTTCGCGCCCGTCGCAACCGCGCTCATTAGCATCCAGTAATTGCAACCTTGCCACACGTTGTAGTCTGGCTGGTCGGTCAACCAGTTCGGGAGGCGCGCTTCGGTCTGCAAAACCTGCGGAGGAACGCGACTGCACAGCGTCTGATATCGCTCTACCCAATCCGCTCCACCGGGGCTGACCGAGGCCTCCTGAAATGAATCCTGGGGTAGTGCCAGATACACTGCGGTGTGTACGCCGAGGTGGTGACACGTTTCGTGAAACAGTATGTCGCCTCCATTCGCACCGCTCGCGATTCCGATGACAATACCCGTTTCGTCTGCAATCTCCGCTTGAATCGCCTCCCTAATCAATTGGCGCGCGGTCTGTTCCGCATTTGCTGTGAGCGGAAAACGCCGCTTGTTCGCGGGGCGATCAGGTGCGTCCACCATGTGACCCGTGAAGAGCAGCACGCGCTCCGCAACACTTTCCTTGCCCTCCAACGATCGAACAACAGATGCGTGCATCTTCTGGGTGTGCAGGGGGGGAACTGGTCAACACGCGCGACAATTTCGTGACGGAGGGTGGGCCATGTCAAATAGTTGACATCCGCGCGATCGCCGCCTAAGCTGTTGTCCATGCTTCTTCTCGCCACCCGTCGCTCGTATGCCTATTGGTATACGTATCTGCCTGCCCGCATGGGCCCCGGCCGACGGACTGCGCGCGTTTAACGCTCAGATAGTCCTAATCCTCCGAGGCTCGTGCGAAATGCACGGGCCTTTTTTGTACAGAAAGGTGCCGGCTTTCGACTGAGACTTCGGGAATACCCGAACTCCACAGGCACCAGTCATGATCATCGTTACGCGCAGCGGCATTTCCGACGACCAGCTCGGCGACCTGGTCGCGCACATTGAACGCGCAGGCCTGCGCGCCCATGTCAGTCGCGGCGAACAGCGCACGATTGTTGGATGTATTGGCGATGAACGTGCCATAGCAGAAGCCGGTCTGTCTGCACTGCCAGGCGTGGAGCGCACGATGCCGGTCATGAAACCCTACAAATTGGCCTCGCGCGAGTTCGCCGTCAGCCACACGCAGATCCGTCTCGATGATGCGGACGAAACGGTGATTGGCGGGCAGGAAATTGTCGTGATTGGTGGCCCATGTTCCGTTGAGGGACGCGAGATGTTACACGAGACCGCGCACGCAGTGAAAGCGGCCGGTGCGCGGATGCTGCGCGGAGGTGCGTTCAAGCCGCGGTCGTCGCCGTACGCGTTTCAGGGATTGGGAGAGCCCGCACTCAAACTGTTGGCAGAAGTACGCGCGGAAACCGGTTTGCCGATTGTGACTGAAGCGCTGGATCCGCGTCATGTCGAAATGGTCGCGCAGTATGCCGATGTGTTGCAGATTGGCGCGCGCAACATGCAGAACTACGCGCTCCTGAGCGAGGTGGGACGCACGCAGCGTCCGGTGTTGCTCAAGCGCGGATTGTCCGGCACGATCACAGAGCTGTTGATGTCCGCCGAATACATCATGGCGCAGGGCAATAGCAATGTCATTTTGTGTGAACGTGGCATCCGCACCTACGAAACCGCCACACGCAACACGCTCGATATCGCGGCAATTCCAGTGCTCAAAGGCGAAACACACTTACCGGTGTTTGTTGATCCCAGTCACGCCGGCGGACGCGCTTCACTCGTTGCGCCGTTGGCAATGGCCGCAATTGCGGCGGGCGCCGATGGGTTGATCATCGAGGTGCATCCGTCGCCGGCGAACGCGCGTTCAGATGGGGATCAGTCGCTCGAGCCGTCGGCGTTCGCGGCGCTCATGAAACAGGCGGCGCTGTTCGCGCACGCGGCGGGGCGTACAATACATGCCGGTGCAACTCGGCACACAGTCCAAGTGTGATGAGGGCTTAGCTCGCGTAATGGGTAGCTGACTACCCCCGGATCCCCGCGGAGGACGGCTACGGAAACTGCGAACTGCCGGGACGCTGAGAAAACTGAGAATGCTGAGCACCGCTGAGACTCATCGCGGGTTGGGGCTCAAACGAACCACCAGGCATCCTCATTTTCACTATTTTTGCCGTATCAGCTTTTCTCAGCATTCTCGGCGCTTCTCCGTGTCCCGGCAGTGCACAGTTCGCAGTTGCAGTACTGCGCGTCAACTCAAATTCTTGATCGGCAACACCACTCGGAACCGCGCACCAACCGTGTTGTTGTCCAGCGAAAGCGTGCCATGATGCGCCGTCGCAATCGCGGAGGCGATAGCGAGCCCCAACCCTGCGCCGCTGGTCGCGCGCGGCGAGTCGTGAAAACTCGCTGGACGCTCGTCGGGCCCCGCGCGCACGAAACGGTCAAACACACGCAGACGGAGCGCCTCGGGCACGCCGGGGCCGCTGTCGTACACCACAATGCTGACGGATTCTGCGCCCGGTTCAGCGGTCACACCAACCGTACCACCGCGCGGCGTGAATTTGAGCGCGTTGTCCAGCAGGTTGAGCATCAACCGACGCAACAGAGGCGCATCACCTTCGATACAAATCGCGTGAGCGGGGACGGTCTGCTCCAGCGCGATATCGTGATCGTCCGCGATCGTGCGCACCGATCGCACCGCTCCCAGCATGAGCTCTCGCAGATCGAGCGAGCTGAATTGCGCGACCGGCGCGCCGGCATCGCTCCGCGCGAGCAGAAAGAGGTCGTCCACGATGCGGGTGAGGCGAACGGACTCCTCGCTGATGATGCCCAGTGCCTCGCGATATTCCACTTCGCTGCGTCTGCTGCGCTGGAGTGTGACATCAGCTTCGCCGCGCACAATCGCGATGGGAGTTCGCAACTCGTGCGATGCGTCGGCTACAAATTGCCGCTGCTGCAGGAAGGCCACGTGAACACGTTCCAGCAACGCGTTCACAACGGTTGCCAATCGACCGAGTTCGTCGTGATCGTTGGCAACCGGCAACCGCTCATCCAGCGTGGCCGCCGAAATTCTCGCCGCCTGCTCGGCCATCGCTTCGACGGGGGCAAGGCTGCGCCGTGCAATCGCGTAGCCGCACAAAATGGAAAACAGCAGTGCGAGCGGGATGGTGAACAACAGTCGGTTCCGGTATTTCAATTGCAACGCAAGGTCTTCTTCACCGGAGCGCAGCACGGCCACAGCCATTGCGGGCGCTCCTTCTCCACTACCCTGAGCGACGTGCACGACGGCCGAGCGGTAGGACACGCTGTCAACCGTGGTGCTCGCGAGTACGGGATCGTCCGACGTACGAGCGTCGTCCAGGAGCTTGCGTACGTGTGCGGGGAGCAGTACCAGCGAGTCGCGGACCGTTGGTTGGGTGGCGGGCTTGCTGGATGCCACCTCAGGTTTGGGTGGCGTGTTTCCACGGGCCACGCGGCGCGCTGGACTGCGACTGGCGGCGATCACGCGTGAGCCGTCGTCAACGATGTACACGTCGAGATTGCCAGCGCGCAGGCGCTGTAGCGAATCGCGCAGGACTTCGGGGCGCGGATCTTCGCCACGTGCTTGTGCGCGCGTACGTTCGTTTTGAATCGTTTTGGCGATCGCCAGCGCAGATTCCCTGACTTCCCGATCGCGCCGTTCATCGAGCGCGCTACCGAGTGCCACCCGTGACCCATACGCGAAGCCGACTAACAAGAGCGCGAGGACGGCCGCGTTCCAGAGCGTCAGACGAAACCGTACTGATGTCTTGAGTCGAATCACGGGGCGGGGCGGGGAGAATGCGTTCGATCGCGTTGTTGCAAGGTGCTACTTCGGCGCGGCCGCGGCGAGGACGTATCCCGCACCACGGCGCGTGTGAATGAGTGGAGTGAAGGGAGCGCAATCGATCTTGCCGCGCAGCCGATTCACATACACCTCGACGGCGTTTGTGAAGGAGTCGTGATTGTCGTCCCACACGTGCGCGACGATATCCGCGCGCGACACCACGCGCCCCGTTTGGCGCGCGAGCAGTTCGAGCAGTGCGTATTCCTTGCCAGTAAGCGTGATCGGTGTGCCGCTGCGGGTGACCTCATGAGCACGCGTATCGATACACAAGTCGGCAACGCTGATTGTGTCGGGCTGTAGCACTTCGGGACGGCGCAGCAGTGCGCGCAATCGGGCCAGCAGCTCACCGAAGTCGAATGGTTTCGTGAGATAGTCGTCGGCGCCGCCGTCGAGCCCTGCAATACGATCGGCAATCGCATCGCGTGCCGTGAGCATGAGCACGGGAGTGCGCACGTTGCGCGCGCGCAACTCGCGTATGACCGTGAGACCATCTTTGCCCGGGAGCATGAAGTCAAGAATGATGGCATCGTATTCGTTGACGACTGCTTGCACCATCGCATCACGTCCGTCGTCGCACACATCAACTGCGTACGTTTGCTCGCGCAGTCCACGAGCAACGAGATTGGCGAGACGGGGGTCGTCTTCCACGAGGAGAATGCGCATATTCGTAACGGGGCGGCTGGGAGTGTCTATCAATAGTGGCCGAATGCAGGACCGCCGTAAATGACTGAAAAAATCTGATTTTTGTTAATCGGCCGTTAAGGTCGTCGCCCTTAGAATACCGTCCAGATACACCGTGATGGGTTCGGCGCGAGACGCAACGCTGCACATTTTCAATCGCGACGCACGGTGTAGTGGCCAACCCAATACAATTCCTCAGGGGTTCCTCGTGAACCGCAAGACCCTGTCCTTCGTTGCCGCGTCATTGGTTGTCGCTGGTTCGTTGGGCGCTCAGCCTGCAAAGCCAGCTGCCAAGAAAGTCGCTCCAACCGTAGCTGCAGCGCCAGCCGCTGCAATGGCCGCCGCACCAGTTGATACGACGCACAAGAAGCCTGTTGCCAAGAAAGTCGCCAAGAAAATGGCCAGGCACGACTCGACCGCGAAGCATGATACCACGCACGCGGCCCCAAAGAAGCCCACAGGTAAGTAATCAGAAATAGCAGCAAACACCGTACCGTCAACCAGGGGCGGGACCCGAAGCGAGCGGACGGTGTGCACGACAACGTGCCCGGGGAAACCCGGGCATGTTGCGTTTCTGTATCTGAAGTTTTTTGAATGCCTGACAATTTTGTTGCAGTGCTACCGTTTGCCCGGCGTCAGGATCGCACGTCGTCACGGCGCAAACGTCCGCGTCTTCTCCGTAGGCCGACGGCGAAACCAACTCGAGACCAGGTGAAATTCATCCAGGTCGTGTAGCGGGATATCCGCGCCGGTCGTATCCGCCTCCGAATACACACGATCGGCAATTGATTTCCATTCGGCACAATCCGCTGCCTCCGCCGGCAATGCGCGTTCGGCACGCACCGTGCCGCGTCGTACGAGGTAGACATGCTCGCCGCCGTCCGGCGCCAATGCGTGATACCGAAACGTGAGTCGGTCGACATTCGCGTGAAACTGCTGCAAGCGCTGTTGAAGCCACGTTAATCGGGCGATGTGATCACGCAGCGAACCCGCGCGCTCGAACTCCAGATTGTTGGCTGCGTCGAGCATCGCCAGTTGCGCAGCATCCAGTGGGGCGTTGCTTTTGCCTTCAAGAAATTCTCGCGCCACCGTAACTGCGGTGGTGTAGGCCACACTCGCAGCGCGGCCGATGCACGGCGCGCTGCACGTGTTCAGTTCATATCGAAGACATCCGGCAACACGTGAAGCCACGGCGGCTTTTGCTTTCACGAGTTTTGGTTTGTCGCCGGATGATTGCTGCGTCCGGCGCGTTTGCGGAGTGCTGACACTCGTGTCGTGATCGGCGAACCACAGCTTGCGCGTGGCGGTGCCGCGCTGGTGATCATCAATGGTGCAGTCGCGCACCCCCGTCAGCATTGCCAGCGTCTGGGCCGCTTCCCGCAGCTCAAACACTTTGCGAAATGGTCCGTACATCGCCACAGCATTTGGATAATCCGACTGCGCCACCACGCGCAAGCCCGGCACCGGTTCACCAGTCAGGGCGAGATAGCCGCGTGGCCAATCGTCCGTCACCATCATGCGATTGAAGTGTGGGCGGTGCAATTTGATCAATCGCAACTCGCGTAACAACGCGCCAAATTCGGTGGGCGTGTATTCCCACTCGATCCTGAACGCGTGACGCAAAATGCGCGCGGCCTTGTTGCGTCGGCCCTTCGCGCGAAAATACGACAGCAGTCGCGTGCGCAATACGCGTGACTGGCCAACGTACACGACCGTCCCGCTTTCGGAAAACATGCGGTACACTCCCGGCTTGTTCAGGCAGCCGGCTCGCACCAGTTCACGCAGCGTGCGTCGGTGCGCGGGGGTAGACTGCGGCGGACGAACATGTGTTCGCACGGAAGGGACCGGGGGAATTACGCTGTGATCAGTTGGACAACTTCGGCGGCGCAGCCCCACGACAGGGTGACGCCTGCGCCACCGTGACCGTAGTTGTGAATAACGCGCAGGCCATCAGTGGTTTCCGCTTCCAGGCGCACAGTGCTGCGACACGGACGAATGCCAACTTTGTTACCGAGCACCGGAGCAGACGCCAGATCCGGCATTAATGCGACGCAACGCGCTCGAATGACTGCGGCCGTGTCGGCATCAATGGTTGTGTCGTACAGGTCTTCGTCGGCAGTACCGCCCAGCACGACATCGTTCACGCGCGGGATGATGTACGTGGGCCCCTCGTCGTCGATGTAGTACCGCGTAACCGAAGGGGCACTCACCACCTGCACTTGCCCGCGCACGCCGTACACCTGATTGTCCTGTGACACGTCACGCGCCGAAATTCCGGTGCAGTTGACGACAACGTCGGCCACGCCGCGGGCGTCAGTGATGCGTTCAATGCTGCGCTGCGTAATCGTGACGCCCCGGGCGCGAGTTTCGCGTTCCAGCCACGCCAGGTAAATCGACATGTCGATGATCGGCACGCGGGCGAAGTATCCGTCAACGTATCCGGCCGGTAGTTCATCAACGGTTGCGCGACGATAACTCGGCACCGCCGACGCCCACCAGGCCTCGTTGGGTTGGCGGTGCCGGAATACCTCACAGCCGTCGCGCATGATGACGCCCGTTTCCGGGGTGTCGGAGAGCCGTACGAGTTCGGTGAACGCCACCGCGCTCCACGGCAGCACGCGATTCATGGGTTCCGCCAGATACGGAAACCACAATGCCGCCGCGATGGTGGAGGTTGTCTGCTGCGGCAGTTCGCGCGCCCATACCGATACCGAGTGACCGGCTTCGGCCAGGCGCAATGCGCAGGACAATCCGGACACGCCGGCCCCAACAACCAGGACGTTCATGCTTTACTCAAAAAAGAAAAGTTGAAAAACGATTCGTATCGGGTGATGAAATCTGTGCGAAATGGAGATTCGTTGTTTTCACGCGGAGGCGCGAAGTACGCGGAGAACTGCTCTACGATGACTAGTTCTCCGCGTACTTCGCGTCTCCGCGTGAAATGTTTTTGCAACTAGCTGTGATCCTTCCTACGCCGTGGGCTTTTGGGCTCACGCCGCGCCGCGGCGTGCTACGCCCGCACAACCCGCGTTGCCGCCTCTGCTACCTTCTCCGCCGTCAAACCAAACTCCTTGTACAACGTCTGATACGGCGCGCTGGCACCGAAGTGATCCAGCCCGACAATCGCCCCAAAGTCGCCCACCCACTGGTACCACGACATCGGATGGCCCGCTTCAACCGCGATACGCGCCACGCCCTTCAGCAACACGGACGCCTGATACGCCGCATCTTGCTTCGCGAACAACTCAAGCGACGGGCAGCTCACGACACGCGCACGAATACCCGCGGCCTGCAACTGCAAACGCGCCGCAACGGCGATCTCCACTTCCGAGCCCGACGACATCAACACCACCTCTGCATCGCCGCCTTCGGCCTCAAGCAACACGTACGCACCACGCGGCACACCCGCTTTCGCTTTTTCCGGTGAATTGAAGTACGACAACTTCTGACGCGTGAGCGCGAGCGCAACCGGACCGTCACGGTGCAACACGGCTGCGCGCCACGCTTCGGACACTTCATCCGCATCGGCCGGACGCAACACGGTCATGCCAGGAATGCAGCGCAATGACGTCAGCTGCTCGATGGGCTGGTGCGTCGGACCGTCTTCGCCCAACCCAATCGAATCGTGCGTGAACACGTAAATGACCTGCTGCTTCATCAACGCCGCGAGACGAATGGCGGGACGCATGTAATCCGCGAACACCAGAAACGTACCGCCGTACGGAATGATTCCGCCGTGCAGCGCCATGCCGTTCATGATCGCGCCCATGGCGTGTTCACGAATACCGAAATGGAAGTTGCGCTGGCCCGGAGTTGTCGCCGAGAAGAAGCCCGCGCCCTTGATGGTCGTCAGGTTGGAGCCCGCGAGATCGGCCGATCCACCAATGAGATTGGGCAGCGACGCCGCAATCGCGTTCAACACCACGCCCGACGCCGCGCGACTGGCCACGTTGCCACTCTTCGCGTCAAACATGGGGAGTTTCGACTCCCAATCCTTGCCCAACCCGCCGTTCAACTGAGCCGTGAGTTCCGCTGCGAGTTCCGGATACGCGCTCGCATAAGCGCCCCAGCGTCCTTCCCACTGCGCGTGAGTTGCAGCGCGCGTCGCGACGCCACTGCGCCAATCGGCCTTGGCTTCTTCCGGCACGAAAAAAGACTCGGTGCTGGGCCAACTGTACGCCTGCTTCGTCAAAAGAATTTCTTCAACGCCCAACGCTTCACCATGCGCCTTCGACGTGTCGACTTTGTGCGGCGAACCAAATCCAATGTGCGTAGTCACCACAATCATCGACGGACGATCAGTCTCGGCCTTTGCCGCGTTGATGGCCGCGTCAAGCGCATCGAGATCGTTAACGTCCAACACCTCCTGCACGTGCCAGTGATACGCCTCAAAACGTTTCACCGGATCATCACTGCATGAAATGTCCGTCGTGCCATCAATCGTGATGCTGTTGTTGTCAAAAAATCCAATCAACTTGCCCAGCCTGTTGTGCCCCGCAAACGACGACGCTTCATGCGAGATACCCTCCATCAAATCGCCATCACCGGCGATGAAGTACGTGTGGTGATCGATGACATTATGCCCGTCGCGATTAAAGCGGGCGGCAAGATGCGCTTCGGCAACGGCCATGCCAACTGCATTCGCCACGCCCTGCCCAAGCGGGCCGGTTGTCGTTTCAACACCAACCGTATGACCGTGCTCGGGATGTCCGGGAGTTTTGCTATCCCACTGACGAAACGCCTTGATGTCGTCGAGCGTGAGCGGATAGCCGGACAGAAACAGCGTCGAGTACAGCAACATGCTGGCGTGGCCCGCCGACAATACGAACCGATCGCGATCCATCCACTGCGGTGCCGCCGGATCGTGCCGCATATGACGCGTAAAGAGCACATACGCCAACGGCGCCAACGCCATCGGCGTGCCCGGATGCCCCGACTCGGCCGCCTGCACGGCGTCCATGGAGAGCGTGCGAACCGTATCGATGGCGAGTTTCGTTGACGGCGACAGTGATTTCAAAGCAGCAGTGGACACAAACGGCTCCAGGATGGTCGGGGCACGGGCCGGCCCAGGGGCAGTCCCTATGGGCAGCGGCGTAAGCGAGTACACAACTTACCCGGTTTGACGGCCAAGCGAATGGCTGGCAAAGTCATTGGACCACATCAGCAATTCTGCCCTCATTACACGGCTCACATGTACGGCGCATCGGTCTGTGATGCGCCGTACAAACACCCAGGTCAGGACGTCAGGGCAGGCAGATAACGGTCGCGCGTCAGCCCTACGTGATGCGCGGCATGCCCAGCCATGATCCAGCACAGCGCCCGCGCACTGAAAAGCCGGTCGCTGGCAGTCCCGTCACGGGCAATAGCGTCGTCGTCAAACGAATTGATCAAGGCCAGACTGGCGGCGCGCACGGCGCGGAATTCCGCGAGAATGTCGGCCATCGTGCGAGTGTTGGCGCGCGACGTCGGCACGTACTCGTCCTGGTCGAACGATGCCAGCGGTGTTTTGTCGCCGCGTCCAATGCGCAGCATGCGATACGCGAATACACGCTCGGTATCACAGATATGCACGATGGACTCCTTGAGCGACCATTTGCCGGGCGCATAACCTTTGTTGGCAGCTTCGTCGGAGACGTCGCGCACCAGCGATGCGATCTCATCGCATTGCCCTTCCATCAGGTCGCGGATATCCGATTTGCTCGTTCGTTGCAGCGTAGCCGCCGCATCATTGATGTACGTGCTGTAATACGGTGCGTACTCGCTGGCGTCTGGAAGCGGTATGGTCGATGGCATGGAACTAAAAGTGTGTTTGAGAAATTTGATGAAGCGGAAACGCACAGTGATACAGACGATATTGCCGCTCTACCCTCAGGCCGAGGTGACACCCAACGCTGCTATAATAGTTGGAATAGCACTCGCATCCGGCAAGCTCGCTTGCGCCAGGCGCGGTGAACCACCACCACGGCCACCCAACGGAGGAACAGCAGCGCGAATCGTCTGTCCGGCATCAAAACCACTGTCGATTGACGTCGCCAACATGACACCAACGGGGTTTGTGCTCGTGATAACTGCCACGGCACCACCCAACGTCACAATCGCCTGCGCAAGCGCTTCCTGATCCTTCACCGGGCCACTATTCACGGCGATGTGAATGCGACGAATGCCGTTCGCGTCAGGCGCCGCAGCCTCCCAATACCTTCGCGCCTCATACACTGCCAGCTCGCCTTTGAGTTTCTTGTGTTCGCGTTCGAGATCGCGCAATTGTTGTTGCTGCGATTCCACCAGTCGCGGCACATCTTCGGTCGCAGCCGTAAATACTGACGCCGAGCGTGCCAGTAATGCCGCATCATGACGAGCCGTGGTGACCGCGCGCATACCACACAGAAACTCGATGCGTGTTTGTCCTTTGGTGCGTTCGGCGCGTCGCAGCAGAATCGATCCGATCTCTCCGGTGCGGCGCACATGAGTGCCACCACACGCGCTCCGGTCCAGCTTCGCAATCGACACCACGCGCAACACACCCGCGCGATCGCTGGCCTTGCGCAATCCCTGTGTGGTTGCGGCGTCCTCAAACGTCACGGCGATCTCGCGATTTTCCGACGCCAGTTCGTTCGCAACGCGTTCAGCGATTTCCAGCACAGACAAGTCCCAGTTCGGCGCCGCAATATCCAGCGTCGAACTCTCCGCTCCAAAATGCACGCTCACCGTTGGCCATCCGTACCGATCGTCAAACAGCGCGGACAACAAGTGTTGACCCGTGTGCTGCTGCATGAGGTCAAATCGGCGCGTCCAGTCAATCTCACCGTCCGCAATATTCGCATCGGCCGGCAACGGTTCGGCCAGCTGGTGCGCGATGCGATCGTCTTCATCAATCACATCGACCAGTCGAACGCCGTTGATGAATCCCAGATCGTGTGGCTGCCCGCCGGAAGTTGGATAAAAGGCCGTTTGGTCGAGGTACACGCGGGCCCCGTCGGCACTGCGATCGACGATGTTGGCGCGAAAGGACTTCACGTACGAATCGGTGTAATACAGGCGGTCGGTCATGTTTGAAATCTGTCACGGCGCTATTCTCTAGGGATAGCGAGCGGTACGTCCTGAATCCACTTCCCACGACCATGTTTCAGCCTTCCCGCCGGCGCTCCATTCGATTCGAGACATTCAGCCCCATCCTGCGACCGCTGTTGCTTGGGTGTTCGCTTGCACTGGCGACCGCGTGTGCGTCGATGTTCAAGATTACGCCCGAAGAGGGCGCTCCCGTGGTGACGAAACCCGCCGACAAGCACGCGCCCAAGGTCGAAAACCCAAAAGCCGAGAAGCCGCCCAAAGTCGTGACGCCCAGGGTTGAGAAACCAAAGGTCGAGAAGCCGCCGAAGATTGAAACGCCCAAGACCGAAAAACCGGTCGAAAAGGTCGCAGTAAAAAAGCCGGAGCCCGCTCCCAAACCAGTTAAGGAGCCACCCGCGCCCAAACCCGACGAATCAGTAAAACCCGGTACCGCCGTAGCGCCGCCCCCGGAAATGCGGCGCAGCGAACCCGTCATCGAACCACCCGCGCTCGAACCAACACCGGCGGGCTCCGATTCCGCAGGGATCGATCGACTGACCCACGCCGCGGTACTCTGGGATGTGGTTCGACTGTTTCACCCGGCTGCCGTCGCGAATCGCGCCGCGTGGGACAACGAAACGGTGCGCCGACTCACCGAGGTCCGTAGCGCCGGCACGCGCGATCAGTACGCGAACGTCCTGCGTGAATGGCTGTCGCGGTTGAACGATCCCGTCACGCGCATCGTTAACGGCGACGCACGCGCAACCAGCAGCGACCCGTCATCTGGATCCGCCGAAGTTACCGTGCAAACACAAGTCGTCGTCACTGGCGCGAAGAAAACTCGTGCTGTCGACAGCACTCTCGTCATCACGTGGCCCACCGCACGCACCTCGCTGGACACCGCTGCGTGGATGAGTCTCCGCAGCGCAGTGCGCGATACACGCGGCGCGACACAGATCGTAATCGATTTGCGCGCGCGCTCGGTCGTTGCAAACGCCAGCGCCGACAACGAGTCGCTGCGCAAACTGCAGCTTGATGTCGCCAACACATTGGCGTCACGAGTGGCGCACGGCGCCGGTATCAGACGTCGTGTGTACGAAGGATGGCCCGACGAACGGGATGGCATCATCTCACCAGCCGGGAACGCCGCCTGGCGCGTGAGCGACGCCACCGTGTTTGTTGTGCCAACCGAAAATGCTGTCAATCACCGGCGCATTGCAATCGTTGCTGACAGCACGACCGTCATCGCTCCCGCATTGATGGCGCTGGTCTCGACGAAACAAGTCACGCTGGTTGCCGAAGGACGTCTCAGCGATCGAATGTTCGTTCCAACCACCACCGTCGTACTCGGCAACGGGCTTGTCGCGCAAGTTCGTACGGGCGAGTTGCTCAGCGCCGATGGCAACATCGGCCTCAAGACCGATACCACCCTTGGTTTTGCCGTCTCGCCCAACGACTCGGCGCCCGCGTTGCGCACGGCTGTGTTGATCGCCCGCGGCAAGGCTGCGCCCCGCGCCGCCGTTTCAAGCAACGTGAACTCGGCCGACGCCACCTGGGGCAGCAGCAGAATCTCCAGCAATACAATTGCCAGCAACACAATTGCGAGCAACGCGTGGACCAACGCCCACTACCCCATCATGGGAGCGCGCCTGCTATCCGTGTTCAAGATGTGGGGGACGCTGCGCGCATTTCACGCGTACAACGATCTGCGCGACGAAAATATCGACGACGCACTGGTGCGCTTCATTCCGCACGTCGAATCTGCTACCGATGCGTACAGCTATTCGTCGGTGATGCTGGAATACGCGACCACGATGAACGATGCGCAGGCCGAGATGAGTTCGCCTGCCATATCGCAGCACCTGGGCGCGGCCGCCGCCCCGTTTGCGACACGTTGGATTGAGGGCCGCGCGATCGTAACGCAGGTCGCCGCCGACGATGCGGGACGCGCCACCGGCTTGCTTGTCGGCGACGAAATTACGGCGGCCGACGGATATCCAATGGCCGCCTACGTCAACGAACATCGGAAATACGGTCCCGCGTCAAACGAATGGACGGGACATCGCAACACTACGCAGTTGATTCCGCGTGGCGTTCCGGGTAACGGCATCTTCAAAGTGCGCGACGCCAATAATCGCGAGCGCACCGCTACGATTCAACGCGACGCGTCGTATCTCAATCGGTTCTCCAATAGCGAACGCGCGACAACCAGCGTATTTCGCGAGTTCCCCGGCCGCATCGGGTACATCGATATGGATCGTGCGACCGCCGAGCAGGTGGATAGTGCCTTCCAAATACTCGGGGCATCCCGCGCACTCATTCTCGACACACGTGGTCGCGGAATGCCGAACGCCTCGGCCACCATGACGCCGGCGATGCGTGCAGTAATTCGTCGAGTGGCGGCGCTGCCAAACGCTGTGATTGACAAGCAAACGATTCGCATGGCCAGCGAACCCTGCGCGCCATCGGAATCGCGATTGCCTTCGGCGGCGTGCGTGCTGGAACGCCGGCAGCTCGACGACATCATGTCGGCCGACTCTGTCAGTCGCTTCAAAGGACGCGTTGTCGTGCTCATCGACGAACGCACGCAAGGTGCGATGGAACAGTTTGGACTCGGCGTCGAAGGTGTGGCGAATCCCGTGTTCATTGGCAGTCCAAGCGCGGGCGCGGCTGGTGTGCTCACCAGTATGAAGTTGCCCGGGTTTATCTCGCTCCTTTTTAGCGGAAGCGAACTTCGGCACGCCGATGGCCGGCAGCTGCAGCGCGTGGGACTCACGCCGCAAGTGGATGTGGCGCCAACGGTGAAAGGCGTGCGCGCCGGAATCGACGAAGTCCTCGCGCGTGCACAGGTCTGGTTGTTGCAGCAACTCGATCCCGCACCGCCAAAACGAAAGCAGTGAGCGATCACCGCGCACGACATTACATGTCGCTCCAGCTGCTACAGCTCCAACGATGACGCGAGCTCCGCTGCCCATTGAAGATGCGTTGCCCGCACTGCGACGCGAGTTGCACCGCACCACGAATGTCGTACTCGAAGCGCCACCGGGCGCCGGCAAAACCACGCGCGTTCCGCTTTCGCTGCTCGGTGAATCGTGGTTGGGAAACCAGCGCATCGTTATGCTCGAACCGCGTCGACTCGCGGCGCGCACCGCCGCGCATTTCATGGCGCGCCAATTGGGTGAATCGGTCGGCAACAGCGTCGGATTTCGTGTACGCGGCGAAACGCGCGTGGGTTCGCGCACGCGCATCGAAGTGGTCACGGAAGGTATTCTCGCGCGACTGCTCTCCGCCGATGCCTCACTGGACGGCGTCGGGATTGTCATCTTTGACGAGTTTCACGAACGCTCGTTGCACGCCGACCTTGGATTAGCGCTCACACTGCAAACGCAGCAGGTATTGCGCCCCGATCTGCGCGTGTTGGTGATGTCGGCAACCATCGACGGCGATTCAGTAGCGGCCCTCGTGTGCGATACCGACAGCAACGCCGCGCCAGTGGTGCGTAGCGTTGGCCGAATGTTTCCGGTTGCTACCGAATACCGACCGCCGCGTGCCGAGGAGCGCATCGAATCCGCCGTTGCGCGCACCGTGTTCGAAGCCGTGCAGCAACACGATGGTGACGTACTGGTGTTCCTGCCTGGTGCCGGCGAACAACGACGGGTGGCCGAGCGATTAAGCGGCAGTGAAGTGTTGCAAACCGCGCGTGCGACAGTGCATCAGCTGCATGGTACCATGCCCCTGGCGGCACAGGACGCAGCGATTGGACCCGCACCATTCGGCGAACGCAAAGTTGTGCTGGCCACGAGTATTGCCGAAACCAGTCTCACTATCGAAGGGGTGCGTGTCGTTGTCGACAGCGGATTGTCCCGGTTGCCGCGTTATTCTGCGCGCGCTGGTATCACGCGTCTCGAAACCGTCAGGGTCAGTCGCGCGTCGGCAGACCAACGGCGTGGCCGCGCCGGACGCGTCGCGCCTGGTGTGTGTTACCGTCTATGGGACGCGCACGCGGATGCGATGCTCGTTCCGCGCTCGCGCCCGGAAATTCTGGAGGCCGACCTCGCGGCGTTGGTGTTGGCGCTCGCCGATGTTGGTGTGCGTGAACCGTCGGAACTGAAATGGCTGGACGCGCCACCAGCGGGCGCGTTCAAGCAAGCCGTTGATCTGCTTGCGCAACTTGGCGCAGTTGATACCGATGGTCGCATTACGAAACACGGACGCGAACTCGCTGCGCTCCCGACACATCCACGATTCGCGCATCTCCTCGTTCGCGCACGCGAAACACATTCCACGCAACTCGGCGCCGAACTGTGCGCACTGGCAGAAGAGCGCGACGTGTTGCGCGGTGAGTATGGCCCGCCTCCTTCCGACCTTCGGCTGCGTCTCGAGTTGATGCGAGGTGCTTCGGCATCGGCGCTTGGTGCGTCGCTCGCCGGCGCCCACGCAGACTATGACGGGGTGCGGCGGTTGCGGCAGACCGCGAGCGATCTGCGCGCGCGACTTGCAACCAGGGAATACAACACGAGTGAGACGCCCACATCCGATAGGTCGACGCGCAACGCGACTGCCGGTGGCGACACGCACACACATCGTGAAGATACAACGGCAATAGATTCCGCCGGAACACTCCTGGCCCTCGCATACCCCGATCGCGTAGCGCAACATCGCGCGGGAAGCGAACCGCGATTTCTCATGCGTTCGGGTGTTGGTGCGTCCTTGTTACGCCACGACGCGTTGGCAAGTTCGCCATTCCTTGCAATCGCCGATCTCGACGGAGCGCCGCCTGAGTATCGCATCGCTCGCGCCATTCCACTCACCCGTGACGAGGTGCTCGCGACCTTCGGCGATCAAATCATTCGCACGTCGGTCGTTGAGTGGGATGACGACTCACGCTCCGTGCGTGCGCGTCGCCGAGCCCAGTTGGGCGCAATTGTGTTGGAGGATCACGTGTGGAGTTCGCCAGACCCTCAAGTGGTAGCCGCAGCATTCACCGCCGAGATCAAGCGCGCTGGTGTTGACGCGTTGCCGTGGTCAGACTCGGCCAACAATGTGCGCGCTCGCATGAACTTTCTGTACGCGCAGAAGCAGCTGCACGACAGCGCGTGGCCCGACGTTGGAGCACACGCTCTCGAAGCCACACTCGGCGACTGGCTCGCACCAGCAATCGCCGGCCTACGTAGGTGGGACGAACTCGCGAAGGTCGACCTTGGCGACGCGCTGCGCAGTTTGCTCACCTGGGAGCAACGCGCGGCACTGGACCGCCTCGCACCAACGCACCTCGACGTTCCCAGCGGCTCGCGCATCGCGCTCAACTACGACGACGCAGCATCACCGGTGCTCGCGGTGAAACTGCAGGAAGTGTTTGGATGGACCACCACACCAACGCTGCTGAATGGACGCGTCACGATCACGTTGCACCTGCTTTCACCCGCGCAACGTCCGGTGCAAGTCACGCGCGATCTTGCCGGGTTCTGGCGCACATCCTATTTCGAAGTCCGAAAGGATCTGCGCGGTCGTTATCCGCGCCACCCATGGCCCGAAGATCCGCTCAATGCCCCCGCCACACGTCGCGCCAAGCCGCGCGGTACCTGAGTGAATCACCAAGGCGCCACGACGAGTTCAGCGAATTCGGCGCGCATCATCTTCACCGTGCTGTCGTTCGTGGCCATGGTAGGCGCGTCGTGGTACGTGGTGGCGACCAACTGGCCCGCTGGCGGAATGCCGTGGCTCGCGTGGCCGGCGCACGCGGCCGCGCTGACTGCGACATTTCTTGAAATCACAACACGCGCCTTCAAAATTCAGGCGTCGGCGCGCGCGGTTCGTCTCAATCTGAAATTCAGCACCGCACTACGTGTGTGTCTCGGCGGCGACTTTGCCGCCGCAATCACTCCGGCACGTTCGGGAGCTGAGCCCGCGCGTTATCTCATTCTCGCCGAAAGTGGCATGCCGGCGGGCGGTCGCGTGATGGTGTTGTTTCTCGAGTTGTTTCTCGAAATGGTGTCACTGGTCGTTGTGTGCGCCGTGCTCGCGTGGATGTTTGCCGGCCGAGGTGCCTCCGCACGCGGATTGCTGGCGCTCGTTAGTGGGTACAGCACCTTCGTGCTTGTCGCTGGCGCCGTTGGATTCATGTTGTCGCGACGGAATGCAAACGGTCCACCACCCGCCTGGGCGCGACGCATCGGACTTGGCGCCGGGCGTTGGCGGCGCGTGCAACACGTGCTGCGACAAACTCGTTCTTCTGTAACATTGCTGCGCGATGCTCGGCCCGGCATGATGCTGCTCGCGTTGGGCGGATCTATTCTGCACGTGTGTTTCAAAGTTGCGGCTTTACCAGCGCTGGTGTTTCTGGGCGATCGCGCGTTTGCGGCAACGATGGACACGTTGGCACCACTCGTGTTGTATCCCCTGGCGCTTTTTTACGGTGGTGTGGTGGTTCCCGCGCCCGGTGGCGGTGGCTTTATTGAAGGAGCATTTGCAGCCACGCTGAAGGGCGCAATTCCAGTAGGAATTTTTGCAGCTTCGCTGGTCTGGTGGCGTTTTTACACGTTCTACCTGTACATCGTTGTGGGCGGACTGGCCGCTGGCAATGCTGCGCTGCGCGCCATCCGGCGAAGTAGTGCGATCACTCAGGAATAAGCAATCGCGTCTGTGCACGTCTTCAAATCACGCGGCTTGGTTGTGGTTCCATGAAGCCAACCCGCCTGCAACTGGTGCTGGGATTTCTCTGCATTTATATCGTGTGGGGGTCGACGTATCTCGCCATTCGATATGGAGTGGCAACGATTCCGCCGTTTCTCATGGGTGGCGTACGGTTTCTGATTGCGGGCACGTTGCTGTACGGATGGAGTCGATTTCGCGGCGGCGCCAAGCCTAATCGGCATCACTGGAAGAACGCGGCCATCATCGGCGCGCTGCTGTTGCTGGTGGGTAACGGCGCAGTGGCGTGGGCCGAGCAGCGGGTGGATTCGGGCATGACCTCGTTGTTGGTGGCGACCGTTCCTTTGTGGTTAGTGCTCGCGGAAGTATTTCAGGGCCACCGGCCCGCGATGTTGCAGTGGCTGGGCGTGGCCGTAGGTCTGGTCGGCGTCTCCATTCTTGTCATGCCCAGTGGCAACGGACTGTACGCGTCAGTCGATCGCGCGGGCGCGGCGGTGTTGATGATTGGTTCGATCTCGTGGACGATCGGCTCGCTGTTCTCACGCACGGCAAGCCTCGCAACACCAGCATCTATGGCAAGCGGTATGCAAATGTTGTGTGGCGGTGCCTTCATGATGACGGTCTCGTTCCTGAGGGGTGAATGGGCCAGCGTTCACCTGTCGGCTATTTCCGGCACCTCTATTGTGGCGCTGGTTTATCTCATCGTATTTGGTTCGATCATTGGTTTCAGTACCTACATGTGGCTGCTGAAGGTGGCGCGGCCGGCGGCGGTTGGCACGTACGCCTATGTGAATCCGCTGGTCGCGGTGCTGCTCGGAGTGATGGTGGCGGGCGAAAGGCTACCGCCGTCGGCCACCTTGGCGATGGTTGTGATTCTGGCCAGCGTCGTTCTCGTTTCACTGTCGCCCGCCGCTAAAAAGCCTTCCGACGTCCCCGTCGAGCCCGGCTGACGGGGACGATTTCGCAGAAGATGGCATGGGTCAGAATCCTGGCGACGGATTCTGCGTAGTTCATGAAGTCGGCGTCTTTGTCCGACGTGGCGTGTTGAACGTGACCCTTCTCAAGCGAGTTTGGAGCAGACCATGCGGACGCACATCAAGGTTGTTGCAATCATCAACATCATTTTTGGCGCTATCGGCGTGCTTGCGGGCCTGAGCGTTTTCGTTGGCGGCACCTTCGGATCGATGATGAGTGGCAGTCTGGTTGGCGCGGTCGCCGGCACGGTGACCAGCGCGCTCATTGGTGTCATCATCGCGTGTATTTCCGGCATCAGCGTGGTTGCCGGCTTCGGTTTGTTGAACGGAAAGCAGTGGGCGCGTTATGTTGTCATCGTTCTTTCGGTGCTCTACCTGTTCAGCTTCCCGTGGAAGACAATCTTTGGTGTCTATTCGCTTTGGGCGTTGCTGAGCGCCGAAGGAAAACGTGAGTTCACGACCGTCAGTGTGTAACTGGCGTCAGGTGCTCATTCCTCAACCGTGAGCACTGTTCTTGGCAACAAACGCTGTCGTCTGGATACGTGATTATCTCGCCGCTCGCGATCTTGATACTGAAGTCGCGGGCGGTTTGGTTGTCGAGCGGTTGGATGTGGATCACCTGTCCGCGAAACCTCTCGCACTGGAGCGTTTGGCGGCGCCACTGCCACCTC
>Ga0105047_10001463_pt1 | contig 42249 bp, 32 predicted proteins | sample MAT04_FD_78384 | JGI IMG/M metagenome (GOLD analysis project Ga0105047, IMG submission 78384) | Freshwater microbial communities from Lake Fryxell liftoff mats and glacier meltwater in Antarctica - MAT-04 (megahit assembly) | ecosystem: Environmental > Aquatic > Freshwater > Ice > Liftoff... | reverse complement strand
TCCAGGGTGACCAGACCCAGCCCGGTGATAAAGCCGCCGGTGGCACGCAGTTCGTCACGGTTTTCGGCCATGATGAGATAGTTCTGCCGTGTATCGGCCCCCATTAAGGCCGGGAGCTGTTTGAGGGCCGGCATACCGTACTGCAGCAGTGGGAAGTAGGCATCCAGGCGGGTGAAATAAGACGGGTACGGTTCGGGAAACAGGGCCGGGTTGATCCGGGCATATGCCTGGGCAGCCCCGGCGATGAACCGGTTGGCTTCATCCAGAGCGGCCGGGTTGGCCTGGATGGCCTGAAACACTTTTTCGACGGTGGTGGTGTTGCCCTGGGTTTGCCCTGCCGGGTTCTCGTCAGGGCCCTCGCCAGGGCGCTGAAGCGTCGGTCGAAGCGTCGGGTTCAGCAGTGGTTCAAAGGCGGTCAGCAGCGGCCGCCCGGCCCGGGCCAGGCCACTACCAAAGGCCAGCAGCGGTTCCACCTGTCCCAAATACGGCCCCACTGCGGGGATGCCCTGCGCGGCGCGCAGCAGCGGAAAAAGCGGTGCTGCCCCCACCTGGATAAGTTCCAGGTCGGTGGCCACCGCCAAAGTTTGACTCTGGATTTTTGAAAAGTCGATTTTTTCGGCCTGTAAATCGTCGACCAAAGCGCGGGTGGTCAGCGCCAGATGCCCCCCCAGCCCTACGAGCACAACCAACCACAGCAACAGCACCACTGCCAGCACCAGGACTGCCCGCCGCACCACCGTCGGGGCGTCGACACCCCGGGAGTGTGGCGAAGCGGCGAGGCGACGGGACGGGGGTGGGTCTGGTATGGGTTGTGGGTGTTTGGCAGGGTACATGGGCTGAGCAATCTCTTTCACTGTGGATCGGGTTCATGGGTGGCGCAACGCTGCGCCTGCGGTTTGGCAAGCATTCCAACCCCGTTTGGACCTGATTATACCCGCGTTTTTAAGCGGCTCCCGCTGCATTCTTCGTGACCAATTTTCCTTATTCAGCAACTCATGTTATAATTCAATAGTTTTGTTAAGATTTGTGTCAGCCTTAAGATAAAAGAATCCAAAGTGCAAGAGATAAGTTCTTGCAAAGTTTAAGCAAGATTTTTTTTGGGGCGGGCAACCCCAGACATCCAGTTTAATCACCATTCCAAGTGACCTATCCTCTCATTTTAGGGCTAGAACGTATTATGGACCAATCCAAAATTACTTCGAACAACTTCACGCAGATCGACTGGCGTCGTTATTTTTTCCTGCTGTTGCAGTGGGCCTGGTTGATCGCATTGGTCACCATTGTGGCGGCTGGTGCCACATATTTTATCAACATGAATACCACTCCGGTCTACCAGGCCAGCACCAGCCTGCTGGTTTCAGAGCCGCTGGCGGCGCGCAACACCTCTCTATCCAGCGACGCCATGGTAACCGGCTATTACGCCGCCAGCACTTATACAGAATTGGTCACCGACCGGCCGGTTTTGGAAAAAGTAATCCGCGACCTGAATGCGCCACAGACCCCCGAAGCATTAAAAGCAGCCATTACCGTCAGCCGCGTGCGAGACACGCAGGTGATCACCCTGACGGTCGAAGATACCGATCGGGTACTCGCCGCCAACATTGCCAACAAAATTAGCGAAGTGTTTATGGAACGCATTGCTGCGCTGCAGGGCGCGCGCTACGCCACCTCCAAAGAAAATTTACAAAAACAACTGATTGACATGGAAGCGCAACTCAGCCAGGCTACGGCTGACCGCACCGCCAGCACCGATTCAAACGAGCGCGACCGGTTGGATACCAAACTGACGCAATACCGCACCATTTATTCGAACCTGGTGACCAGCTATGAGCAGGTGCGCCTGGCCGAAGCCCAAAGCAACACCACCGTCGTCCAGACCGAACCGGCTACACCGCCAAGGACCCCCGTTCGTCCGCGCACGCTGCCCAACACCTTTCTGGTAGGCCTGCTGGGCCTGTCGCTGGCTGCGGCTGGGGTGATAACCGCCGATGCGCTGGACGATACCCTTAAGGACCCTGCCGAGCTGGCCCGCAAGACGGGCTTGCCGGTGATTGGCATGATCCCCTACAATGAAATAGAGAGCCAGGGTCCTGCCACCCGCCTCGAACCGCGGTCACCGACCGCGGAAGCCTACCGCGCGCTGCGCACCAATATTCAATTTTCCAATGCGGCGCGCAAAATCAGCCGGTTGATCATCACCAGCCCCACCCCGTCGGACGGCAAGACCACCATCGCCAGTAACCTGGCGATTATTATGGCCCAGAGCGGGCGCCAGGTAAGCCTGATCGATGCCGATTTACGCCGGCCGCAGGTGCACAACCGCTTCAAACTGCCCAACCAGCGCGGATTGAGCGGCTTGTTCTTGAAGGATATTCAGTTGTCTGATGCCATTCAGGATGTGGGTGTTGAAAACCTGCGGGTCATTACTACCGGGCAACTGCCGCCCAACCCGGCCGAACTGCTGGGTTCGCAGCATATGAGCGAACTGCTGGCAGAAATCAGCGCCGGCCAGGATCTGGTGGTGATCGACAGTCCGCCTGTGCTTTCCGTCACCGACTCGTCGGTGATGATTCCCTTTGTGGATGGCATTGTGCTGGTGGTCAATGTGGGCCAAACCCACATCTCCGCCATCGAACAGGCCGTAGCCAATTTGCGGCAGGTTGGTGCCAACCTTGTGGGTCTGGTGATCAACGGCATCAAATTCAATTCCTCGCGCTACAGCTATTACTACCGCAGCCGCTACTATTCGAACTATTATTATGCCGAGGATTACGCCAGTGACGGCAGCAAAAAAAAGGCAGGCAAGCGCTGGAACATTTTTAAAAAACCGGCCCAGAGCGCTAAGACCGCGCAAGTTAATTTATCCAAAAAAACAGGGGGAACCAGGCCATGAAAGTATTGCTGACCGGGGCAGGTGGCTTTATTCCCAGCCACGTGGCGGAAGAACTGGCCGGCCGTGGGCATGAAGTACGGGCCCTGGTGCACTATAACAGCCGCGGCTCGTGGGGGCATTTGCAGGGATTCAACCCGGCACTACGCGACCGCCTGGAGGTGCACCTGGGGGATGTGACCGATGCCTTTCAGACCCGGCGCCTGGCACAGGGCTGTGATGCCATTGTGCACATGGCCGCCCTGATCGGCATTCCCTATTCCTACCAGGCTCCCGATTCGTACCTGGCCACCAACACTCAGGGCACTTTAAATATCCTGGAGGCGGCGCGCAGCGCAGGTGTGCAGCGCGTAATCGTCACTTCCACCAGCGAAGTGTACGGCACCGCGCGCTACACCCCAATCGACGAAGCCCATCCGCTGCAGGCCCAATCACCCTACGCTGCCAGTAAAATCGGGGCCGACAAACTGGCTGAAGCCTATTTTCGCAGTTTTGATTTGCCGGTGGTGGTGTTGCGGCCTTTCAACACCTACGGCCCGCGCCAATCGGAGCGCGCCGTGATCCCCACCATTCTGGCACAGGCCCTGGCAGGGCGAGAAGAAATCCGCCTGGGCAGCCTGGCACCCCGGCGCGACCTGACCTTTGTAGAGGATACCGCGCGCGCCTTCGCCCTGGCGCTGGAAGCCCCCGGCATCGCCGGCGAAGAAATCCACTTTGGGCAGGGCTGGGCAGTGAGCGTGGGAGAGCTGGCCGAGCGCTGCCTGGCAGCAGCCAACAGCCAGGCGCGCATTGTGCAAGAAAACGAGCGCGTGCGTCCCGAAAAGAGTGAAGTCGGGCTGCTGCTGTGCAACCCGGCCAAGGCCCGCCAGTTGCTGGGCTGGCAGCCGCAAGTGACCCTGGATGAAGGCCTGGCGCGCACCGTGGATTTTATCCGCGCTCATCCGGAATATTATAAAGCCGGAAGCTATACCATCTAGCGCTCTTTTATTATGGTTAGTTAAGGGAAAAGCCATGGCAGGTAACCTGACCCAGTCCAAAATCGAGGTACTCACCACAAATCTGCCACCGGCGAACCACCGTCCCTGGTTGTTCGTGTGGCTGAATGATTTTTTGCGCCGGCTGCTGGATATTGTGGCCGCCATACTGGGAATGTTGATTTTATCGCCGGTCTTCCTGCTGGTGAGCATCGCCATCCAGCAAGAATCGGCGGGCCCCATATTTTACAACGGAAAAAGAGCCGGCAAACACGGCCTGCCATTTGCCATTCATAAATTCCGCACCATGTACGATAGGCCAGAAAGCTTTGCCGGCCCAAAAGTGACCGGGCAAAACGACCGCCGGGTTACCCCGCTGGGCCGGTGGCTGCGCCAGACCAAGTTGAACGAACTGCCGCAATTATGGAACGTGCTGCGCGGCGAAATGAGCCTGGTAGGGCCGCGGCCCGAAGATTACGATATTGCCCTCACCTGGCCTGAAGCCATCCGCAACGAGATTTTTGCCGTGCGGCCTGGCATCACCAGCCCGGCATCGGTGGTTTACCGTGATGAAGAAAATATGCTGGTGCAGCGCGAGTTGATGACCAATTATCTGAAGGAGATTCTGCCCACCAAGCTGCGTCTGGATATGCTGTATATTCGCCATCGCACGGTCTTAAGCGATATCGACGTTATTTTCTGGACATTTGTCGTGTTAATTCCGCGTATTGGCAAAACGCAAATTCCCGAAAGCCTGCTGCTGTGGGGGCCGGCGTCGCATTTCTTCAGCCGTTTTGCCAGTTGGTTCGTATTCGACAGTCTCACAGCCCTGGCAGCGATCAGCCTGGCGGCATTCATCTGGCGCATGGCGGGGCCGCTCAACCTGGGCTGGGACAGCGCCCTCTTTACTGGTCTGGCCACAGCCCTGGCATTCAGCGTGTGCAACCTGATTTTGGGGATGCAAAACATTGCCTGGCGCCAGGCCCCGGCGCGTGAAGCGATTAAATTGGGGTTTTCTACGCTACTGGCGGTGGCCATCGTGCTCGGCCTGGATATGCTCAATCCTCCCGGCAAGCTGCCGGTGCGCATGATGCTGGTGGCCGCCACACTGGCCTACATTGGGTTTGTGACCACGCGTTACCGCGAACGCCTGCTGACCGGGCTGGCCACCCGCTGGATTTCCTATCGCAGGGGAGGGCAGGTGCTGGGCGAACGCGTGCTGGTAGTGGGCGCCGGCGATAACGGCTCGCTGGCTGCCTGGCTGCTGCGCCGTAAAGATGTCGGGCAGGCGTATGCCATCATCGGATATGTAGATGACGACCCGCGTAAATTTGCGCTGCGGGTAGAGGGTTACCCCGTGCTTGGCAGCACCAATAATATTCCCGAACTGGTGAAAAAACTGGATATCGGGCTGATTATCTATACCATTGAACGCATCGATGATGCGGAAGAACACCGTATTCTGGATTTAATCCACAAAACCAACACCCGCCTGGTAATGCTGACCGAAATCATTCGGTTTTTGCACAACCAGATCGGTTTTCAAATGCCAGAAAACGACGGGGTGCAAGCGCGCGACCGGCGCTTCGACACCCTGACGGATGAGCCCCTGGTACCCGAAGACCAGGCCTATTTGTGGCTGCATGCCCTCGAAAGTGCCACGCATGTGCGTAGTTGGGATGGCGTAGACGCTCAATTGAGTCACATTCGCGCTGAACTGGACCGGCTGATCGCAAGACGCCAGAAATAAAATAGCCCGATCCGGCCACTTTCATTCCCCTGGTCACTTGTCATCCATATTCAAATTCGGCACTCCATCGCACTCAAATGCTGCCTGGGGTGGTGGACCGGGGTCAAGACGGGTAGTGCAGGTTGGACGCATGGGATTCATTTCGGGCAGCCGGTCGCCCCAGGCCGCGTCGGCGCGGTCGCCCGGTTCGACTGGCGGCGTGCGTAAATCAGGGTAGGTGGCGATCAGGCTGCGCTGGTACCAGGTATAGCGCGTGAGCGGCAGAACCACCACACGCAGGTCGGCCCGGCGGCCCAAACCAAAGTGCACGTACCACAGCGGAAACGTCTCTTCGCTGGATTCGGTCAGCACCAGCGCACCCGGCAGAGCCTGCGCCAGCAGGCTTTCGACGTATTGCGCGGGTTGGCTGAAAGGGCGCGGGTCCACCTGGCTGAACGTGGCCGGCAGGCGCAGCAGCAGGCTAAGCGCCATGGCCAGAGCCGCCGCCTGCCCCCATAAACCGCGCCTCAACCCCGCCCAAACGGCCATCACCCCGCCACCCAGCCATACCGCCATCACCAGGCAGGCCGGCAGGCGGTAAACCACGGCATCGCTGCTGGCATAGGCCAGCGAAAAAGCCAGCGACACCGCCCAACTGTAAAATAGTACTCCAGCCAGGCGCCGGTCCAACACAAAAAAACGCCCAGCGCCCAGCGCCGCCAGGGCCAACCCCAGCGGGCCAAACTGATCCAGAAAAAAAGGCAGCAGACCGCGCAAACGCTCCACCAGCAGGCCGTCTGGCAGGTGCAGCAGCAGGTCACGGTAGGGTGCGCCGCTGACCTCCCACACCAACCCCGGCCAGGTGTGCGCGCCGCCCCAGTTCACCGGCGGGTTCAGGCGCGCGGCCAGCGGCAGGTAAAGATAAACCAGGCTCCCTAGCGCTAAAGCCAATATTTGCAGCCAGACCTGCCTGAACGCGGCACGCTGCCGCCAAAACCCCCACACCAGCAGCGGCGCCATCAGCGCCAGGGTGAGATGGTTGCCCAACCCCAAACCCACCCCACCAGCCAGAGCCACCCGCGCCCAACCCGGCGCCGGTCTGGCCGCCGGAAAGAGCACCAGCATCAGCCACGCGCACAGGCACACCCAAAACAGCATGTGCAGCCCCTGCACCTCAACAATCACCGCCTGCGAAAAGACCAGCGGCGCCGTGCCAAAAGCCAGCCCGGTGATCAGCCCGGTCACCGCCGCGCGCCGCGGAGAAACCACCTGCCCCCAAAACCAAACCGCCCAACCTGCCAGCAATCCGGCCGCGGCCGCCATGGGCAGGGCCGAAAGCAGTGCCCCCTTGAAAACCGGCGTGCCAAAGGGCAATTGCTGCAGCAGGCGTCCCAACAACAAATAGGTGGGATACCCGCTGGGGTGCGGAATTCCGGCGGTGAGGATGGCACTTAAGAAATCACCGGCGTCCATGCCATAATTAGAACCGGTCAATTGCCGCGGCAAAACGCTGAGATACAGCCCGGCGGTAATCAAGCCCACCAGGCCGGCAATGCCCGGGGAAATGCGTGCAGGAGAGTTCACTCCGAAATTATAGCATTGCTCCCTCTGCCCGGATGAACCGGGCGAAAGGGCCAAACGCGGGCCAACCCAGCGTCAATTCCAAGCGCATATAGGATAAAATTGAAACGTGGCCATTCACCCCGAAACCGACCGCCCGTTGGAAATTTACGATTCTGCCAGACGCCCCATCCGCCCGCTGGACGAGCTGCAGCAGGTCATACGCTTTCGCCATCTTATCCTGCAACTGCTGCGGCGCGATATTCTCACCCGCTATAAGCGTTCAGTGCTGGGCATCGTCTGGACCATGCTCAACCCGCTGGGCATGATGATCGTGCTTACCCTGGCTTTCTCGACCATCTTTGGCCGCGCCAACGGCTATCCGGCCTATGTGCTCAGCGGCCTGCTGGCCTGGAACTTCTTTGCCCAAACCACCAACGCGGCTATGGTAAATCTGCTGTGGGGTGGCGGGCTGCTCCACCGGGTTTTTATTCCGCGCACCTCTTTTTCGCTGGCGGCCATTGGCACCGGCGTCGTGAATATTGTGCTCTCATTGGTGCCCATGCTGCTGGTGATGCTGGTGACCGGCATCCCCATTTACGTTACCCTGTGGTTTTTGCCCATTCCCATCCTGCTGCTGGCCTGCTTCGCGTTGGGCTGCGGGTTATTGCTCTCCGCCCTGGCGGTCTACTTCCCGGATGTAGTCGAAATGTACCAGATTGGCATCACCGCCTGGCTGTATCTGACCCCGGTGATGTATCCCGAGTCGATCCTGCCCACAGCCACGCGCACGGCAATTCAGACTCTGAACCCCATGTACGGGCTGCTGCACCTCTTCCGCGTACCCATCATCGAAGGCCGCATCCCTACCCTGGCCGAACTACTGCCCTCAACCGGGATCGCGCTCTTCGTATTACTGGTGGGCTGGGTTTTTTTCACTGAAAATTCCGATGCGCTGTCGTACCGCATCTAAACAATGGGAGCAGCCGTGAACGCAGCGCAGCCCCTGATCCACCTGGAAAATATCACCATCCGCTACCGCATTCCCACCGAGCCCATCCGCACCTTTAAAGAATACGCCATCCGTGCCTTGCAAGGCAAAGTGCGCCACCGCGATTTTCTGGCATTAAGCGGGTTGAACCTCGATATCATGCCGGGGGAAGTGATGGGCATCATCGGCCAGAACGGCGCCGGCAAGAGTACCCTGCTTAAGGTCATCGCCCGTGTGCTGCATCCCAATCTGGGGCGGGTGGTGGTGCGCGGCCGAGTGGCCCCCCTGCTGGACCTGAATGCTGGGTTTCATGCCGAACTGACCGGGCGTGAAAATATTTATCTAAACGGTGCCATTCTGGGTTTTACCTACCGCCAGATGCAGCAAAAATACGCGCACATCGTAGAATTTTCGGGTCTGGAAGAATATATCGAAGCCCCTATGCGCACCTATTCCTCGGGGATGTGGACCCGTCTGGGGTTTTCGGTAGCCACCGATGAACGGCCGGATATTCTGTTAGTGGATGAGGTTCTGGCAGTGGGTGATGAGAGCTTTCAGCGTAAAAGCTACGAACGCATTCGCCAATTTCAAGAAGATGGCACCACCATCGTACTGATCAGCCACAGCATGCCCCAGATCAAAGATTTATGCACCCGCGCCACCTGGCTGCAGCACGGTCAGTTAAAAATTTGCGGCGACCCCGCCGCCGTGATCGACACCTACCTGAAGAACTGCCCATGATCCACTACCAGCGCAATCCGTCCATTCGAGTCAAACACGCCCGCCACACGCGCGTCGAAACCGGCGCCGGCGGGCAGGTTTATTTGGACCGCCGGCTGGTGGACCTGCTGGAAGCGGCGGACGGGCACACCCTGGAAGAAATTCTGGCAGCACCGCCCTGGAACCACCTGCCGCAAGCCGCGGTGCGCGCTGCGGCGGCCTGCCTGGGCGAAGCGGGCCTGCTGCTGCGCGGGACGCTTCAGCCACCCACGCAGCCCCCGCCTGAGGGCGGCGCTTCGACATCCGCGCTTCGCGCTCCCGCAGGCGAGCCGCAGGGGGGCGGCGCGCTGGTCAGCGCCATCGTGGTCACCTTTCGAGCCGGCGCCTGGCTGAGCCTGTGTCTCGATTCGATCCTGGCGCAGACCTACCAGCCCATCGAGTGCATTGTGGTGGATAATGCCTCCGGCGACGACACCGCCCAGCGCATCACACAACTTTATCCCCAGGTACACCTCATCCGCCTGGCGCAGCCGGTTTCGCTGGCCGCAGCCATCAACCGCGGCGCCGCGCAAGCCAGCGGTGAATATCTGCTGCTGCTCAATCAAGATATTCGCCTGGAAGAAGATGCCACGGCAGAACTGGTGCGGCGGCTGCAAGCATGCCCCGGCGCGGCCGCAGCGGCCCCCAAACTGCGCCTGTTTTCTACCCCACAGTTTCTTAACGGCATCGGCAACCAGGCCGGCACCTTTTCTTGGGGCTGGGATAATGGGTTGGGACACCTGGATTTAGGCCAGTTTGACACCTGGAGCCAGGTGCCTTCGGCCTGCTTCGCGGCGGCTATGCTCACGCGCCGGGCGTGGCAGCAGGTAGGCGCGCTGGATGAGGGCTACCCCCTATATTATGAAGACAGCGACTGGTCGTACCGCGCCCGGCTGCTGGGTTTCAATATCGCGGCGGCGCCCATGGCGGTGGCCTGCCACGGTTATTCACAGCAGAGCGAACCTCCGCAGCCGCGCCTGATGACTCCGGCCAAACTGCGCAATGTGACCTATGGGCGGCTGCGCTTCTCATGGAAAATTTTCTCCACGCGCACGCTGCTGGTTTCCTTTCCAGGATTTTTGCTGTTTGAATTATTTTTCCTGGCCGGAAGGGTTCTGCGTGGCCGCTTTGAATTGTTGGGGGCCGGGCTGGCCGGCTGGCGGGCCTTTTCGCGGGATATACAGGGGATTTCGCTGCTGCGCGCTGCCCTGCAAACCCGGCGCAGCGTGCCCGATGCGCAACTGCGCACCCGGCCTGGCCAATATCCCGCTCCGCTGATCTGGAACGGCATTCCGGAACTGACCTGGGACCTGGTGCAAACCTGCTACCTTCCCTTATTTCTTTCCGGCAAAAGCCGGCCCGTACCAGAATTTCTACCCGGCGACAGGCCGCGTTTGCTGATTGTTTCCAACGACATCATCGATCAAAAAATGGCCGGAACCGGTGCGCGCTATTATGAAATAGCACTCGCCCTGTGCCGCGATATTCAGGTGACCCTGGCCGTGCCCTCGCTTACCCAAAAACCCCAGGCAGCGTCTGGTGAGTTCGCGCTGCACACTGCCGGGTTTGAAATCATTACCTACCAACCCGAGCAACCCGCCCGGCTGCGAGAGGCGGCTGGTCTGGCCGATGTGGTACTGGCCTCCACTTTTTTGCTGGAAAAATTCCCCTTCCTGCGGCAAGCCAGACAACGCCTGGTAATCGATTTGTTTGACCCCACCCTGCTGGAGAACCTGTTTTACAACACTTCCGAAGCGGCTGACACGCGCATGGCCCTGCACCAACGCGACCTGCAGGTGGCGCTGCACCTGGCCCGCCAGGGCGACACCTTCATCTGCGCCAACGAACGCCAGCGCGATTTCTGGCTGGGCTTCCTGGCTGCCGCCGGGCGGGTCAACCCGCTCAACTTTGACCAGGATGCCAGCCTGCGGCAGTTGATCACCGTGGTGGGGACCGGTATTTCCACCCGACCGCCGCGGCCCGACCCCGCTCTGCTGCTGAGTTACCCGGGCATCTCCCCCACCGCTGACCTGGTGCTGTGGGGTGGGGGCATCTGGAACTGGTTGGACCCGCTGACCCTGATTGAGGCCTGGCCCGGCATCGTCTGCCAGCATCCGGCGGCTGTGCTGGTTTTCCTGGGCACGCGCCACCCCAACACGGATGTGCCGGAGCAGCAGGCCGTGCAGCAGGCGCGCGCCGCCGCCGCTCTAAGCGGCGAATTGGAGCGCAGCATCTTCTTTCTGGATTGGGTGCCCTACGAACAGCGTGGCGCTTTTCTGCTGCATGCGCGGTTGGGTGTGGTGCTGCACCAGGCCCACATTGAAACCCATTTTTCGTCGCGCACGCGCGTCTTTGACTGTATATGGGCCGCCCTGCCTATCCTGATCTCGAGCGGAGATGAACTCAGCGGTCTGGTGGCTGAGAAACAAATCGGCGTGGTGGTGCCCCCCGGCAGCCGCACCGCCGTCGAACAGGCCGTGCTGGCCCTCTTAAATAAGCCCCGCTCCGCCTGGGCAGGGGCCTTTGAACATGCCCAACACGACCTGAACTGGGAAACGCAGGTAGCTCCCCTGAAAAAGTACTGCTTCCAAGGCAAACCCGCCGCCGACCTGAGCGCTGGCGGGAGCCTGACACGGGTTCAGACTCAAAACGGTCTGCCGGGCAGGCTGCGCGCCTACGGCCTGCGCGCAGCGCTGATCTTTCGCCAGGAAGGTCTGGCGCGCTTGGGGTTTCGCCTGCGCCGCGCCGTGCAGGCGCGCCTGGCCCGCCCGGTGAAATAATGATCGAGACCCGCTCCATCTGGCAAATTTTGCGGCAGCGTCTGCTTCCCAACGGCAGCCGCGGTGAGCGCGCCTACCACCGCCTGCGGCTGGGCCTGCTGCGGCTGACACACAGCCGCCTGGGTAAAGTTTTTTCATTCCTGCGAGCGTCTCTCGCACTCGAGCGCCTATCCGGCGCTCCCCAACCAGGTGATCCGGCGCGGGCTTACGCTGCCTGGATGCGGGCCCACGAACCTTCACCCGCGCAGTTAGAAACCCAGCGGGAGGCCTGGAAAACCTGGACCCAGCCGCCGTTAATCACGATCGTCACCCCGGTGTATAACCCGGCTTCCGCCGTGCTTTCCGATACCCTGCGATCGGTTCTGGCACAGACCTATCCTCGCTGGGAATGGCACCTGGCCGACGCCAGCGACCAGCCGGGCCCCGCAGCCCTGCTGGACGAAGCGGCCCTGCACGACACGCGCCTGCACGTGACCCACCTGGATAAAAACCTGGGCATTGCGGCCAACACCAATGCCGCGCTGGCGAATGCAACAGGCGATTACGTGCTGCTGCTGGACCACGATGATCTGCTGGCCCCCGATGCCCTGTTTGAAATCGCGGCGGCAATCCATCGCCAGCCCGCCGCGGATGTCATTTATTACGATGAGGATAAGCTTTCGGCTGATGGGCGCCAGCGCGCAGAGCCCTGGTTTAAACCTGCCTGCTTTTCTCCTATCGTGTTGTTCTCCAATAATTTCTTAATGCATTGCACCATCCGCACGCAGTTGCTGCGGCGGGTGCTGCCACTGGATTCCAACCTGGACGGTGTGCAGGATTGGGACCTGGCTTTTCGGTTGAGCAACCTGAAGCCCACATTTGTCCACATTGCCCGGGTGCTCTACCACTGGCGTAAAGTGCCAGGCTCAGTCGCCGCGGCCTATGATGCCAAACCCTGGGTATTTGAGGCTCAAAAGCGCTGTCTCAATGCCCAACTGGAGCGCATGGGCCTGGCGGATGCGCGCGCCGAGTTTAATGGGCCTGGCGTACTGCGCATCCATTGGCCCATCTCGGAAATATCCGTATCGATCCTGATTCCTACGCGCGATAATGTTTGTAAATTGCGCCCATGCCTCTCTGCCATCCTGAACTCGACCCGCCATCTTAATATTGAAGTGCTGGTGATCGACAATGCTTCGCAGCAGCCCGAAACGCATGCCTATTACCAGAGTCTGGCAGCCCAGCCCAGAGTCCGGTTGCTTTCTTATCCGTATCCGTTCAACTACCAGCGCGTCAACAACCTGGCGGTCGATTATGCCAGGGGAGATATTCTGGTGTTTCTCAATGATGATACCCAACCCCTGACGCCCGATTGGTTGGATGAACTATGCGGGTGGCTGCGCCTGCCAGAAATTGGGATTGTGGGAGCCAGGCTGCTACACCCGGATGGTTTGATCCAACACGGGGGTGTGGTGATTGGCCTGGGCGGGCACGGCAGCCATTTATTCGCGGGCGCGCGTGAAAATACCTTTGGCCCGTTTGGATCCAGCGAGTGGTATCGCGATTGTCTGGCGGTGACGGGCGCATGCCTGGCCCTCACGCGCCAATTTTTCTGCGAGCTGGGTGGGTTCGATGAGGCTTATCAACTCTGCTACGGTGATTTTGACTTGTGTCTGCGCGCAATCGCGGCGGGGCGCCGCGTGGTTTATAACCCTTTTGCGCGCCTGATCCACCATGAAGGCGCCAGCCGGGGCGGCTCATTTCCTCCGGGAGATGTCTTACGCGCATCCGCCGCGATGCTGCCCCAAATCATCCGCGGTGACCCTTACTTCAACCCAAACCTATCGGCTTTTGCGCACATACCGGCACTCCCCGCCAGTCGAGAGCCGGACCGGCAAACAGTCGTCGAAAAAATATTGCGAGATTTCGAGCTTTATTCGCCCCAAATTTCCCCGGTACCGCAGCATACCGGTTGGTGGAAAAGCGTCCAGCCGATGCGGGCAGCCAACACATCTCTGGAATACCGCAAGGTGCTCTTTGTCTTGCAAGGGTTAAGCCAAACCAGCACGCCGCGGCTGTTGCTGAACCTGGCCCTTTCCCTGGCGAATACGAGCATCGATTTCCAGGTTTTGTGCCCTGCCAAATTGCCTATCGCAGCCGATTTTGAGCGTGCCGGGATCCCGGTACACATCATTACGCAGGCCCTTGACGATGCCCGCCTGATTCTGCCCCTGGCGCAAGCGTGCGATCTGATCCTGGTGCAAGGCATCTTTGCCTGGCGGTCGGTGCATGCAGCCCGGGCGATGGGAAAGGTCGTGCTGTGGTTCATCGAAGAAGGCCCATCCGGAAAAGCACTGGCAGATCGCAGCATTTCGATACAACAGGCCTTTAAGGCTGCTCATGGCGTGTTTTTTCCAAATCCAGAGATCCGAAACTGGTATTTGACCTATCTGCCTGCCCATCAGCCAGCAGCCCCAGATCCATTTTCGTTGCTGGGGCTGGGCAGCGACGACCTCTTCAATTGGGAAATGCCCTGACAACCGGCTTGTAAATGATCGTAGAAAATTTCTGGAGAGTATTTTATGAAGATCGCAGTCTGGCACAATCTTCCAAGCGGCGGAGCCAAAAGAGCATTGTACGATCACGTTAAAGGATTGGTAGAGCGAGGGCATACGGTCGAATCGTGGTGCCCGCCTACCGCGGATCAAAAATACCTGCCTTTAGGCCAAATCATCAAAGAAAATATCATCGATTTAAAAATTGAACCCGCCAAATACGGAAAAATAATCAATCGATTTGATCTACTCGTGCGCACCCTGCGCCAGCAAAAATCTCTTGAGGAGCATTGCCAGACCTGCGCTTTACAAATGGGTCAGAATTTTGATATTCTCTTTGCCAACGCCTGTGTATATACGCGTGTGCCGTCGATCAGCCAATTTGTGCCCATGCCCGCGGTGCTCTATTTGCCGGAGCCCTACCGTTGGCTTTATGAAGCCCTGCCAGACCTGCCCTGGTTAGCACTCCCCAAACGCCCAGCCATTGAGAACCCGGTGCATTATTTCATTAGAGGGGTAATCAACACCCTCAATCTGCATGGATCGCGCATCCAGGCGCGCGAGGAAGTGCAAAACGCAAAATTGTTTAAATCCATCTACGTCAATTCTTTTTACAGTCGCGAAAGTGTGCTGCGCGCGTATGGTTTGAATGCCAATGTATGTTATCTTGGTATCGATACCACCCTGTTTAAAAAGAAGGAACTGCAAAAAGAATATTTTGTGCTCGGAGTCGGGGCGATTGTCCCCGAAAAGAATATCGGTTTTGTCATCCGAGCGATCTCGCACATTCCGGCGCCCAGGCCTAAATTGGTTTGGGTCGGCAATTTTGCTTTGCCCCCCTATCTGGATGAAATACGCAGCCTGGCATTGGAACTTGCTGTTGAATTTGAACCCCAGGAACTGGTTTCGGATGAGGAACTGGTGAACCTTTACAACAAGGCCACGGTATTCGCTTACGCCCCGCGGCTGGAGCCATTCGGGTTTACGCCGTTGGAAGCCAATGCTTGCGGAACTCCCGTGGTGGCAGTCGCAGAAGGCGGGCCGCGAGAAACCATAAAGACGGATATTAACGGCATTCTGGTCGAACACGACCCGCGGCAAATGGGAGCAGCCATCCATGCTCTGCTCAAAGATGAGCAGCGACTGAAAACCATGGGGGATTCCGCTCAAGTCTATGTTCGTGAACATTGGGGGCTAAAGCAGGCAATAGATCGCCTCGAACAGTTATTGTTCGCTGACGCAATGTGCAAATAGCTCACGTTACTATTCTATAATTACGCCCCGTTGTTTATAAAAAATTACCAATAAAATACTTTCATAATTGAAATAAAAGCTATCATCACCCAACAAATTTGTAAAGTAAAACCAGCAGTCATAGATGATATACTGAAATTGGTCCCAGTGCCAGCGTTGAACATCGCAAAGGGCAAGATCTTCTCCAGCAAGGTTCGGAGAAATGACCAAAATCAGATTTCATCTCGACTGCATCAGCTGTTTCATAGACCACTCTGAACCAGGCAAGGTGAAAAGGTTCACACTAACCTTCTAGAGGATCAATGACTACTTATTGGCTTCGTTTATTTTTTACAGTCACCATCCTTTCCCTGGTATTGGGCACCGCAATACCGGCTTCCACAGCCGTTGCCGCACCCGATGCGGGCGTTATCCTGCCCACTCAGCCCATCCCCTACGCCCTCGATTACGCCACCAACCAATATCAAGACGCCTGGGATATGAGCGAGTTCAGCGATATTTCGCAATATCTCAACGGCGCCGGCCGGCACGTTTCTCTGGCCAACCCTGCCGTAGCCAACGGCCTGTTTTCTGCCACCACCCTCGGTGATCACAACGGCAATTTGGGTTTCTTTTATATGGTTTTCCCCGATTACCCCACCATGTCGCGCACCGGCAAGTTGGGCAAGCTTAATCCCATCAAAACCAGCCAGTACTCCTGCATTTACCTCTCGATGAAGGTCAACTCGCGCAAATGGCCGCTGGATGCCTTCTTCGACGGTTTCAAGGTGATGTGGTATGCCAACGACAGCACAGCGCCCTATGGCGCCAGCCCCAACGGCGGCACCAAGCCCATCACCATGCATTATGACTACAATTATGATGACCCCTACCCCATCCGCCTGTGGAAGCTCTTCAAGGTTGACCTGAACAACCCGCCCGAAGGCACAGACGGCAAAGGCTGGGACGATGCGGCCGAATGGCAGGGGCTGGAGATCAACCCTTCCATGTTCAAGGATGTCTCCTTTGAGGTCGATTGGATCAAACTCACCAACAATTGCAGCGCCGAAACCCCCTACCAGGCGCCCATCCGCTTCACGCCTTCCACCACTGTCAATTCCATCTGGCTCAACCCCTCCGGCACCACACGCAATATCCGCGTCGCCATCGATGTGATCGGTACCTCTGGCAATTACACCCTTGATACCAAGGGCCTGGCCGCCGGTAAATACAAAGTAGGCTTTGGTGACCGCGTGAACTGTTGTTCGCAGTGGAGCACCACCGAACTGACCATCAACACCCCGCCCAACGTCAACATTCTGAAGCCCTCAGCCACCAGTGGGCAGGAATACAGTGCCTCTGCCGGCAACGCCTGGGATATGGACGCCACCGACATCAAAACGGTGGAATGCGCCGAAGCCACCTACAGTGCCGAGATGCTCAACCTGACCACTCAATACCCGACCATTTTACCGACCAGATGCCGCGGCGGTAGCCTGGGCGAGGCGGATCCAAAGCTCGTGCTTAACAGTCCGGTGGCAGTGCCGCCCAACAGCGGCTATCGCTACCTGAGTTTCAGAATGTACCAGAACGGCCCCTGGCAATATGTGGCCGATGGTATGATGGTGCGTTGGATGTGGGTCACACCGGATCTCTGCACCTTTGTGGGCAATGACATTCCGTTGGATGTGGGTTGGCACACATATACCATTGATTTATACGACCCCATCAATGGCACACCGGTGCAGGTGACTTCGCCCTGCAGCCAGTTGACCCCCTGGAAGAACGCCCCCACCATCAGTTATTTCCGCCTGGACCCCAACGAGAACTACACCGGAATCGTCAGTGGTGTACCGGCCATGGTGTTCAACCAGCAAATCGACTGGATCAAACTGACCAAAGTCGAACAAGTGAAGGCCGGTAGTCCTTACACCGTTCAGCTCCAAATCAATAAAAGTCTGCCCACTTCGGCAGTCACCGTATATTACACCAGTGACCCGACCCTGCCCAAACAGCACACGGCAACCGCCTGGACACAATCGGTTAATGACGCGACCCGCCCGTATAAATCATTCGTACCGGTATTGGTTTCAGCTCAAACTTTTGCCGATAGCAGCAGCCTGAACTATAAATGGAATACCACGGGTATCGCCCCGGGCGAATATTATATCTGCACAGAAGTCAACGATTCGATCAATAAAGTTGTGACCTGTTCGGCTGCGCCGGTGGCGGTGACCAACTAACCCACTGGCAGTACAATTTTGTCCTACCTACACAGCGCCGAAACCGTTTCAGGGTTTCGGCGCTGTGTTTAATGGTGCCACAGGTAATTCTAATTCTTCAACAAATTTGTGGGGGTGCCCGTAACTAAATCAGATTAAATACGACTTTACAAACATGTGTTCGTATTATAATCGCCTGGCACACAATCGAAGATAAAGAAAATTATTATTGCTTCCGGATTCAGCTTTCAGAAAGTCTATTCCGAGAGAAAACAGCTGATCTATCACTCAACTCAATTCACCTTATCTATACCCATTCTACCGGCGCTCCATCGAGCAGTTTGTGATCCGGTAGTCTGATGCATGGCATGTCCGTTTCAGCGATTTGGCTGAGCAACGGTCTGCCGGCATGTGATTCGGCCCGTACGCAATGGGTTTTTAAGCCTATCCGAACATCCAAAAGCCTGGCCAGAGTCCTGATGAGGTGAAACATATTATACCCACGGCTATATACTGCAATTTTTTTTGCTAAAACAAAAAGGGCACTTTATAGCAATGAAGGGTATAAACAGCTACCTGATGGAGGATCAATGACTGCTACCTTGCGTGTGTTTTTTGTGATGGCCCTCATTTTGCTGGCATTGGGTGACTCCTTCCCCGTCTCCACGGCCGCTGCCGCACCCGATGCGGGCGTCACCCTGCCCACTCAGCCCATCCCCTACGCCCTCGATTATGCCACGAACGAATTCCACGATGCCTGGGATATGAGCGAGTTCAGTGATATCTCGCAATATCTCAACGGCTCTGGCCGGCACGTTTCTCTGGCCAACCCTACCGTAGCCAACGGCCTGTTTTCGGCCACCACCCTCGGCGATCACAACAGCAATCTCGGCTTTTTCCACATGGTTTTCCCCGATTACCCCACCATGTCGCGCACCGGCAAGTTGGGCAAACTTCATCCCATCAAAACCAGCCAGTATTCCTGCCTCTACCTCTCGATGAAGGTCAACTCAAACAAATGGCCGACAGATGCCTTCTTTGACGGATTCCGGGTCATGTGGTATGCCACCGACATTATGGCGCCGCAGGGGGCCGCACCTAACGGCGGCACCCAGCCCATCACCATGCACTATGACTTCAATTATGACGACCCCTACCCCATCCGCCTGCGGAAGCTCTTCAAGGTTGACCTGACCAAACCGCTTGCCGGCGGGTATGGCTTGCCGTGGTTGGGCGCGGCCGAATGGCAGGGGCTGGAGATCAACCCTTCCATGTTCAAGAATGTCTCCTTTGAGGTCGATTGGATCAAACTCACCAACAATTGCAGCGCCGAAACCCCCTACCAGGCGCCCATCGCCTTCACGCCTTCCACCACTGTCAATTCCATCTGGCTCAACCCCTCTGGCACCACACGCAATATCCGCGTCGCCATCGATGTCACCGGTACTTCTGGCAATTACACCCTCGATACCAAGGGCCTGGCCGCCGGTAAATACAAAGTAGGCTTTGGCGACCGCGTGAACTGTTGTTCGCAGTGGAGCACCACCGAACTGACTATCAACACCCCGCCCAACGTCAACATTCTGAAGCCCTCAGCCACCAGTGGGCAGGAATACAGTGCCTCTGCCGGCAACGCCTGGGATATGGACCCCACCGACATCAAAACGGCGGAATGTACCGCCATTTCCTTCAACGCCGGGCTGCTCAACCTGACCACCCAATATCCGGCCAATTTGCCGGCTAACTGCCGTGGAGGTTCAATTGGAGAGGCGGATCCAAAGCTCGCACTTAACACACCGGCAGCGATTCCGCCCAACAGCGGCTACCGCTATCTGAGTTTCAGAATGTATCAGAACGGTCCCTGGCAGTATGTGGCCGATGGCATGATTGTGCGTTGGATTTGGACGACCTCGGATGGCTGCACCTATGTAGGCAACGACATTCCGTTGGAGGTGGGCTGGAACACATACACCATTGATTTATACGACCCCATCAATGGCACACCGGTGCAGGTGACTTCGCCCTGCAGCCAGTTGACCCCCTGGAAGAATGCCGCCACCATCACCTCGTTCCGCCTGGACCCCAACGAGAACTACACCGGAATCGTCAGTGGTGTACCGGCCATGGTGTTCAATCAGCAAATCGACTGGATCAAACTGACCAAAGCCGATCAAGTGAAGGCCGGCAGCCCGTTTGGTATTGAATTTACAAGCGACAAAGTCCTGCCAGCCTCGGCAGTGACCGTATATTACACTACTGACCCGACTGTGCCCAAACAGCATGCTGCGACCGCCGGGAGCCTTTCACTAACGCCAATGGTTGGGCAGCACAGCATTTTTATTCCGCAGATCAGCAAAAGTGGAGGGCTGATCTCAGCAGACCCCGTCCAACGCTTTCAGTGGAATACGGCCGGCATTGCACCAGGACTATACACGATCTGCACCGAAATCAATGATTCTATCAACAAAATGATCGACTGCTCTGCAACTCCCGTTCAGATCCCATGAGGACAAGGAAATAAATCATGGTATACTGGCAATGGTTCCTGCAACCATTGCCAGCTTTTTTATTGGGGATGCACCCTTACGGCAAAAACAAATCTTGATAACGAACGGGTAATCCAAGATTTCGCTCATGACTCAGGTTCAAAGGCGCCTTTCTCAAATTCTCACCATCGTGAAAACGGATGGTGTTGGCACCTTGCTTCAAAAAACCATCCGCTGGTTCAGGCGCAAAGGGGGCGCTCACGTGGCGTCACTGTCCCCGCTGCCCACGCTGTTACCATCCCACACAGCGTATCGCCAATGGCAGGCGCAGTACGAAACGCCAGCCTCGCCCGTCCGGCTGGCAAAGCCAGGCAGTTTTGTGCCGCTGATCAGTGTACTAATGCCAGTGTACGAAACCCCGCCAGAGCATCTGAAAGCCGCGATCCTTTCCGTACTCAATCAAACCTACGGGAATTGGGAACTGTGCATTGCCAATGCCAGCAGTCGCAACCCGCAGCTTAAAGCTTGCCTGCGTGATTTCGTCAAGCAAGATGCCCGCATCCGCATTGTGGAACTGGCCGAAAACCTCGGAATTTCAGCCAATACCAATCAGACGCTGAAGATGGCCCGGGGAGAATTTATAGCCCTGCTGGACCATGACGATACCCTCGCCACCGATGCACTGGCCGAGATGGTATGCCGGTTGCAAGTACAGCCCGATCTGGACATGCTCTACAGCGACCATGACCTGCTCAGCGCGGATGGCAGCCAGCGCAGTGAGCCATTGTTCAAACCGGGCTGGTCGCCCGAAATCCTGCTTTCAGCCAATTTCATCACGCATCTCACCGTATTGCGCACAGCTCTGGTTCGCGAAATTAATGGGTTCGACCCTGCCTTTGACGGCGCCCAGGATTGGGATCTGTTTCTGAGGGTTGTAGAAAAAACACAGCGCATCGCTCATATTCCACGCATCTTATACCACTGGCGCACTACCCCGGGTTCCACCGCGGGTAGCATCTGGAATAAACCCCTCGCGCCACTGGCACAGTTGAGCGCCATCGAAACCCACCTGGCCCGCCTGGGGTTGGCACAACCCCGCGCATTTTTTGATCGCAGTGGGTTTATCCGTGTCGCCTGGGTCTGGCCGCCGCAGCGGGTCTCCATCATCATCCCGTCACGCGGACTGCCCGATTTTCTGCGCAGCGCGCTGCTCTCCCTGCTCGAAAAGACCGATTATCAGCCTTATGAAATTATTCTGGTCAACACCGGTGATCTTTCTCGAACTGAGCGTGCCTTTTTACAACAGTTGGGATTAAGAAGGCGCCTGGTTGTGATAGACGACCCGCGCCCGTTTAACTATTCGGCAGCCAACAACCGGGGCGCCGCGGCTGCCCAGGGCAGCGTGTTGGTGTTTCTCAATAACGATATTGAAATTACCCACCCCGACTGGCTTTCAGAACTGGCGATGTGGGCCAGCCGCCCGCAGATTGGCGCAGTGGGAGCCATGCTGCTGTATCCCGATGGCGCACTGCAGCATGCCGGGGTGATCCTCGGGCTGACCGGCTTTGCGGGCCACCTGTTCGCCCACCAGCACCCCGGGCAATGGAGCATGTTGGGACCCGCGGAATGGTACCGCAACTGTCTGGCCGTGACGGGCGCCTGCCTGGCGCTGCGCCGCGAGACCTTTATCCGCGTGGGCGGTTTTGACGAGTCTTTCAAAATCTGCGGCAGTGATGTGGATCTATGTTTGAAAGTTCACCGCGCCGGCCTGCACAACCTGATCAATCCTTTTGCCCGGCTTATCCATCACGAAAGTTCCACATTATCCGGCAGTTCCATCCCTGCCAATGATTACCACGCATCGTACCAAAGCTACCTGCCCGATCTGCAAGCAGGCGATCCTTATTTCAACCCCAACCTTTCGCTCTGGCACACCTCGCCCACCTTGCGCGGCCCGCAGGAACAAACCCCGTTGGAATTTGTCGAACAGTTTATGAAAACCCTGCGGAGCAATACCCCTTCGGTCACCCAAAGCGAGCTCGCAGCGGGTGACGAGGGCCCCCGCAAGGGCTTGAGCAAATCATGAAAAGCTTAAACCGCCTGCTGCGCCTCATCCGACGCTCGGGCTATAGCGGCTTGCGCTACGCACTGGTGCGCAGACTGATGCCGTCTGCGCTGTGGGATACCTACAGCCAGGAAGCGCAGACCCTGACCGCCTGGATGGATTTTAGTGAGGCCGAACTCGCCGCCAGCCGCGCGGTGCACACCGCACATCCGGGTCAAATCACCATCCAATCACTCACATGGTACATTCCGGAATTCAGCAGCCCCTATTACGGCGGCATTCACACCATTTTGCGCTTTGCAGAATACCTCACCCGTGAAAAGGGGGTTCAGAACCGTTTTGCGGTGATTGGCAGCAGCGACCCCGCTCGGGTGGCCGGGCTTATTCGCCTGGCCCAGCCTGGCCTGGGCGCGCCAGAAGTAGTTTCGCTTTCCGATTTTGGCAAAGTTGCGACGCTGCCCGCCAGCGACGCCGGCATCTGCACCCTGTGGGGAACCGCATTTTTCTTACTGCGTGAGAACCGGCTGAAGCGCAAGTTTTATTTTCTGCAGGATGATGAAACCCGTTTCTACCCGGCGGGCAGCCTTTCAGGCCTGGTAGAAGCCAGCTATCGCTTCGGCTTTATCGGTCTGGCCAACACGCCGGCGCCGGCAGCCATGTACCGCGAAGAATTTCAAGGAAAAGCAGCTGTTTTTTACCCCGCCGTGGATCTGGCGGTGTTTCACCCACCGCTGCGCCCCCCCCCGACCCCCGCCCTAAAGGGCCGGGGTGAAAAGTTCACCCAAGATACTTACAGGTATCGGGTCTTCTGGTATGCCCGGCCAGGGCACCCGCGCAATGGGTTTGAGCTGTGCGCGCAGGCGTTTCGCAAATTAAAGGCTGAGATGGGCAGCACGCTGGAAGTTGTCGCCGCGGGAGATGAATGGAGCCCCGCCGCCTACGGGCTGGACGGGGCGGTGCACAACCTGGGGCGGCTCTCGTATGCGCAGACGGCCGACCTGTACCGCACCTGTCACCTGGGCGTGGTGATGATGTTTACCCGGCATCCCTCGTATATTCCGCTTGAACTGATGGCTTCGGGCTGCCCGGTGGTGACCAACCCCAACCGGCACACCGCCTGGTTTTTCACCCAGAATGAAAACTGCCGCATCGCGGAGAACAGTGCCTCCAGCCTGGCGGCGGTCATCGCCGAAACGCTGCAAGACGCGCCCCTGCGCAGCCGCCTGGCCCACAATGGGCTGCGGCTCATCCGCCAGAACCATTCCAGTTGGGATAGGTCGTTTTCTGAGCTGAACGCGGCTATGAACGCGCCGCTTGAAGCCTTATGAAGATCGCCCTGGATGCGACTGCCCTGCCCAACAAACCCGGCGGGGCTGGCAACTACATCATCCACCTGGCGCGCGCCTTGCTGGAACTTGATTCCCGGCATGAACTGTTTATCCTCTGTCATGCCTCTGACCGGCTCCTCTTTAAACTCGATCCGCAAAGAGAAACGCGCCTGTTTTGCGTTCCCGATCTCAACCGCGGGCTGCGCCTGGTCTGGGAGCAGATCGGCTTGCCGCGGCTGCTGGCCGACCTGCATATCGACCTGCTGCATTCACCGCATTACACCATGCCGCTGTGGGCAGGCATTCCGGTGGTCGTCACCTTTCATGACATGACCTTTTTCCTTTACCCGCAATATCACACCCTGCTCAAACGTTATTTCTTTCCGCTGATGATCCGCCAGAGCGCGGCGCGCGCGGCGGGCCTGCTGGCCGTTTCAGAAAGTACCCGGCAAGATGCCATCCGCCTGTTGCAAATTTCGCCAGAAAAAATCAACACCACGCGCCTGGGGGTTGACCCGCAGTACGTTCGAATCGAAGATGCGGCGCACCTGGAGCAAATCCGGCGCAAATATCAACTGCCTGCCCACTTCCTGCTGCATGTAGGTACGCTCGAGCCCCGTAAAAATCATGCCATCTTGCTCAAAGCTTTTGATATAATTGCTCATTCCGATCCTGAAATTGCCCTGGTGCTGGTGGGAGAGGACGGTTGGAATGCCCGGTTAATTGCGCAGCAGATCAAGGGACTGCAGCACAGCAGCCGAATTCACCGCTTGGGGTATGTAGCCCGAGACGACATGCCCACTTTATACAGTCTGGCAGAAGTGTTTGTTTACCCCTCCTTCTATGAAGGCTATGGTTTGCCGGTGCTGGAGGCCATGGCCTGTGGCGCTCCGACCATCACCTCCACCGTCTCATCCATGCCGGAGATCATCGGAGATGCCGGATTATTGGTCTCGCCCTATCACCCAACCGAGTTGAGCGCAGCCATAGCGGGGTTGCTGAGCAATAAACCAAGCGCAGCCGAGTGGTCTCGGAAAGCTCAAATTCGCGCCAGAGAATTTTCCTGGCGCAAAACGGCGGAACAAACGCTTAAAATTTATGAACGAATACCCTGAACGCGCCATCGATCTTTCGATCTGTATCGTCACCTATAAAGCCAGAGCGCAGCTCAGGGAATGTTTGGATTCGGTGCGCGCCCAGTGTGCCGGTATGGTATACGAAGTGATTGTGGTCGACAACCATTCGGACGACGGCACCTTGGAAATGCTGCGCGCTAATTACCGTGAAGTGCAATTAATCAGCCTGCCTGAAAACCAGGGCTACACCCACCCCATGAACCTGGCGCTGCGCCAGGGACAGGGTGCCTACCTGCTGCAGCTCAACCCCGACACCGTCATCTTACCCGGCTCGCTGCAGCACCTGGTGCAGTATATGGAAAGCCATGCGCAATGCGGAATTTGCACCCCCAAGGTCTTAAACCGGGATGGCTCAATGCAGTGGCAGTGCCGGCGCAGCGAAGCGCGCCCGTGGGACGTGATCGCCTACTTCGCCCGCCTTTCGCAGCTTTACCCGCGGGACCCCAGATTTTCCGGATACCTGATGACCTACCGCGACCCGGACAGCCTGTACGAAGTGGAAGCGGTTTCCGGCGCATGCATGTTCATCCGGCGTGCGGTTGTGGCCCAGGTGGGCTACCTGGATGAGCGCTATTATGCATATCAGGAAGATACCGATTTTTGCCTGCGCGCCCGCCGGGCCGGCTGGAAAGTGACCTACCTGCCCACGGCACACATCATCCATTATGGCGCTGAGGGCGGCACGCGCATTCACCCATATCATTCCGCCTTTGAATGGCACCGGTCGTATTACCGCTATTATTCACGTTGGTTTGCGCAAGACTACTTCTTTTTTTTCAACTGGCTGTTTTACGGATTAATGGGGGTCAAACTGGTGTTCGCCATGCTCAAAATCCTGCTGAGCCGTGAAAAATATCCCGGAACGCGCAAACCCTGAGCGTCTTGTTTCATCACTTACTTTCTTCAACGTATCGGCATCGTCGCTCACCAGCACATCCTCCCGTCACCCAGGCCCCATTGCAACGCACGCTGGTCACATCCGCCCCAACCGCTTTGGTCTGGTATCCTTCCAGCATGTTCTCCCGCTTCATCCCAGGTACTTGTTTGGCAGCTTCCTGTACCGCCCGCTGCATACTGCTTTTTCCAATGCCCATTCCAAGGCTGCTCAGCACAATTTCCACGGCCCCATAGCTCAGTCCCAATAAGTACATCATCACCGCCATGCCGATCACTCGCTTTGAGATCTGCTTGTGGCTCACTCCCTTGGGGTATACCCGGAAGACATACCCACCGTAGACGCATCGGTGTGTATCTTCCGATTCCAGGGGTTATGGGACACATGGCCGTAGACCCCACAACTATTTAATCACCTCTTTACCCGCTTTAGAACGGTCACCCGTAAAGGGGTCGTGCCGAAAAATGCTGCGAACAAAGTCATGATATAATTTAAAAATATAGCTAAAGCACAGGCTCATTTCAGCAGAACCCCAAATTTTCTCAACGCTGATGTTTTCTGCGCGAGTGAGTCCTGTATTTTGAATAATTTGGTCAGAATGGTGGGTATCAGGCAACAGTAAGTCCCAGTTTTGAGTTCTCATACTCCAGAATGGGTCTTTTTTTATATTGTACATGCTTCGAACTTAACCCTGTCGAAGGGGCGGAGCGTGCATATTCGTCGCTTCAGGTTTCTGAAATTGATATTGTATCAATGTAGTATGCTATGGTTCTTTAAGATAGAAACCAGGATAATTCATGCGAGTTTCTGTTAGTTGCCCAACAAAGTTTCATGCTTTTTATCTGGCAGACCAGCTCCATAAACACGGCGCGTTAAAAAAATTGTACACATCTTTTTTTGGCCGTTTTGGAAAAAAGCGTAATGATCTGGGGATCAATATTCCACCCAATCGCGTAATCACCAACCTTGTTTCGGCCTTTTCGTTCTACGGCTACAATTTTGGAACGAATATGGATAGAAATATTAATTTTGGTAAGTGGGTGGCGAGACAATTAAAGGATGAAGATATTGTGACCACCTGGGGATTATCAGCTTTACCGATTATTGAGAGGGCTCACCAGTTAGGAATTACAGTTGTAGTTGAGCGGGGTTCAAGTCATGCTTCCTACCAACGTGATATTTTGATCGAAGAATATGAAAAATGGGGAGCGCCTACAGATACTTTGCGCCGTTCTTTTTCCAAGGCGCGCATGGATCAAGAATTGTTGGAATACGAACTGGCAGATTATATTTCCATCCCTTCCTCTTTTGTAGAACGCAGTTTTCTTGAGAATGGTATTTCCAGAAGTAAACTGATCAAGGTGCATTATGGCGTTAATTTGAGCGAGTTCAAACAGTTGCCGAAGCGCGACCAAGTGTTTCGAGTGGTTTTTGCTGGTGCGATGTCCATACAAAAGGGGGTGCATTACCTGCTGCAAGCATTTGCGGAATTAAATCTACCCAAGGCGGAATTATGGTTGCTTGGCGGAAAAATGCCGGAAATTGAGCCGTTTTTCAAACGCTATACGGGAACTTTTCATTACTTTGGAAGCCTACCTCAGGCAAAGCTGCATGAGTACTATTCTCAATGTTCGGCATTTGCGATGTGCTCTGTGCAAGAAGGAATGGCGATGGTGCAGTTGCAGGGTATGGCGTGTGGTTTGCCGTTGATTTGCACACCCAACACGGGCGGGGATGATTTGATAGAAGTTGGCAAAGAAGGTTTTATTGTGCCAATTCGAGATGTGGCAGGCCTGAAAGAGAAAATCCTATACTTATATGAACATCAAGATTTTTGTTATGAAATGGGTCAGGCGGCGAAAAATAAGGTACAAAAAGGGTTCACGTGGGATGATTATGGAGAAAATACCCTGCGTGAATATGAACGAATTTTAAAACCAAATTGACCTCTCGAGGTAGTAATAATGAACCCCAATATACATAACGAAATGCAAATGCAGCAGCGTTATTACAGCGAGACTGCAAACCAGTACAATTTGATGCATCTCGATAAAAAGGGCGAGCATTTCTTTGCATTATGTTTCATGGTTGCTGCACTAGAACACTTAGAGATTAAATCAATCCTTGATGTGGGCTCGGGAACTGGCAGGGCACTTTCTTATGTAAAGAAAATTCGTCCTGATGTGAAGATAGTGGGTATAGAACCCGTTAAAGAATTACGAGAAATTGGATATCAGAATGGCTTGTCGAAAGATGAGCTTATTGATGGTGATGCAACTAAAATATTGTTTTCTCCCGCTGAATTTGATTTAGTTTGTGAGTTTGGAGTGTTACATCATATTCGTAAACCAAAAATTGCTGTAGCAGAAATGCTTAGAGTTGCAAAAAAAGCAATATTTATCTCAGATTCAAATAATTTCGGACAGGGCCCACTTATAAATCGCATTGTAAAACAATTTATCAACTTATTAGGATTGTGGCCGGTCTTCGATTTACTCAAGACAAAGGGAAGAGGTTATACCTTGTCGGAAGGTGATGGGCTGACATACTCTTATTCAGTGTTCACTAATTACCGGCAGATTCGAGCACAATGTCAAAGCATTCATATTCTCAATACACAAGACGGAAATATAAATCCTTACAGAACAGCGGCTCACTTAGCGCTATTAGGAGTTAAAAAGCAAAACAACGAATTGGTGACAAGTGCCCCTTCCAAAAAATAAATCCTTAAAAAAGAGACATCCTAATGATTATTAAGCGGATCGTTGGGCAGGTGTTTCAAAGTCATTTGCTTTTTACGATTTGGATTAATTTGATGCTGGCTCTTCTATCGCTCGCTTCTGGAGGTTTGGCAGCGCGTTTGTTGGGTGTGGCTGGCCGCGGCGAATTAGCGGCGATTCAACTCTGGCCCACATTTTTAGCTGGATTCAGTATGTTGGGTTTGTCAGATGCGCTCGTCTATTTCACTGCAAAAGAAAAGCAGCATGCAGGGCGTTACCTGGTTACAGCGATGGGTTTCACGTTGATCGTATCCCTGCCCTTCATGGGTCTAGGCTATCTGTTAATTCCCATCTTGCTTGCGGCGCAGACCCCAGAAGTAGTGGCTTCTTCCAGAATATATTTGCTGATGATCCCGCTCTTTTCTTTAATTGGTTTGCCTGTCCAGGCATTACGCGGTCGTAATGATTTGTTGGCCTGGAATTGGATAAGGCTGGCACAGCCTTTCGGATGGGTTTGTCTTCTGCTTGTTATGGGTTTAAGTGGGCGGAATTCACCACTAGAAGCCGCATTTGCGTATCTGTGGTTAGTGGGCTTGTTATTACTGCCTACCGCCTATTTTGTTTTCAGGCGTCTCCCGGGTCCCTATCGCTTCGAGCGTAAACTCTGGCCTCCAATGCTGCGATTTGGCCTCCCTTCTGTTGCCGCTTCGTTTCCTGCAATCTTAAATTTACGGCTGGATCAATTGCTAATGGCTGCTTTGCTCTCACCTCAAATTTTGGGGTTGTATGTAGTCTCAGTGGCCTGGTCCAGTGCAGTTTCTCCGTTGCTCAATGCCATTAGTATTATCATTTTTCCGCGGGTTGCTTCGCAAACCCTTCCTTCAGAAAGGATGCGTGTGTTGATCCAGGGAGTTCATCTGGCTGTATTGGTTGGCTTAGGGGTGGTTGTCGTTTTGGTGACAATCACTCCTTTTGCTTTGCCTTTGATATTTGGAGAAAATTTTAAGCAGGCAATCCCCTCGGCTCTCATTCTGATCATTGCGGGTGTCATCTCAAATTTAAATAGTGTTCTGGAGGAAGGTGCACGCGGCCTGGGGAAACCTTCAATCGTGTTGGCAAGCGAATCCATTGGCCTGATTGCAACCATCCTGGCCCTGGCTTTATTGCTGCGGCCATTCGGGATTATAGGGGCCTCGCTCTCCTCTTTGTTGGGTTATTCTGGCACTTTATTTGCGATACTATTTCAAATCAGTCGGATTGCTGATCTGAGTTTGGGAACAATTTTGCTGCCTGAGCACTCGGATGTGGTATTAATATTGACGCGGTTCCAAGGCTTTATTAGGAAAGCCTAATCTATGCTCAAATTAATTATCTATTTGTTTAATTTTTCCCATTTTTATCTTTTTCAGAAATGGTACCATTTTCGCGCGCAGAATAAGGGCGTTTCTTTGGCTCGAACTACCATAATCAAAGGGAAATGTCAGATAGAGGGCGGAACAATCAGTATCGGACCGGAAACTATTATTCAAAGTTCATTTCTTGATGGACGCGGAGGTTTGACGATAGGAAGCAATGTGATCATTGATCAGGCAACGATTCTTACAGCGCAGCATGACATCGATTCTCCGTTATACCCAACAGTATATTTTCCGGTCGAGATTGGGGATTATGCCATAATTTATTATCACTCAATAATATTACCAGGCTGTAAAATTGGCCGGGGTGCTGTAGTTGGCGCTGGAGCAGTAGTGGCCCATGACGTGCCAGACATGGCTGTAGTGGTTGGAAATCCAGCCTGTGTGATTCGATACCGCAAGGATGTTCACAGCGAATGTGATCTTTTGAGCATGGGTGGGTATAATTTTCGAAAACTTTCCAAAAAAGTCAACACAAAGCTGCTGGGCAAGCTGGATTAGGAAACAGCTTCTATGTCATTTTCTTATACACTCCAAAATTGGAAAAAATCGGATGAGGCTGCCCGCTCTGCAAAGTGGAAGATCATCCTTTATGATTTTCTGCGCCCCTGGCTCTCTCGACGGACGAGTAAGTTTATCAGTAAGAGTACATTGAATGATTTAAAACCAACCTGGGTCCTGCCTGGAAGAGGTTTTCCACTTGAAACACGTCGCCGTTGGGCAACAAATCACCAATCATTGCAGGGTAAGACAATATTAGTTCAAGGTACTGGTACAGGTTGGGATGTAATCTCCTGGGCAGAATTAAAACCCGCCAAAATAATCGCAACAGATTTGTTTTCTTTTGCTGATTCTTGGAACGAGATTAGCCTGTATTGCCACCAGCACTTCGGCGTGGATGTCCTTTTTTATCAAGCACCCCTTGAAGATCATTCATTTCTCGACAGCGAAAGTATTGACTTATGCGCAAGTGACGCAGTCTATGAACATTGTAAAAATTTGCCTCAGGTTATGCGTGAAACCAGGCGCGTTTTGAATGCAAACGGGTTTGTATATGCCACCTATGGGCCGTTATGGTATTGTGCCTCAGGAGATCATTTCGATCGAGGCGGCCTGGAAAACGCATACAACCATCTTATTTTGGACACAAACGCTTATAGTGAATATTTTAATTCCTATAAGAAAAGTAACGAGGATTTTCAATCTGGAGGCCGTTATATCGCGTTAGGATTATTTTCATATTTAACAACTTCAGATTATTTGGAGATTTTTCGAAATGCCGGTTTTGTTTTGGATGAGCTAATCTTAGAAGTGAGTTCTGAAGGATTGAATTTTCTGGCAAACTGGCTTGAACGATTTAATGAAATGGAAAAGAAATATGCAGATCGTTGCATGCGGGATGATTTTTTGATCAAGGCAAATTTTATCCGTTTGAAAAAAAATTTGTAATGAAGCGACCGTGGAAGGACCGGTTATATGCGGCTTATGTGTCATCGGGTCAGGCTGAGGATTCCCATCTTGAACCAGCCACACATTTTGCGCCGCGCCGACCTTATATCCAGCGGGTGATTCGACAGCATATCTCCTCCAATAGAAATTGCCGAATTCTGGATTTGGGCTGCGGTCATGGCGCCTTTTTATATTTTCTGCAACAGGCAGGCTATCAAGATATTCATGGAGTCGATGTCTCGGCCGAACAAGTCGCCATGGCGCACAGGTTTGGCATAACTAATGTAGATAGGCAAGATATCACTTTTTATCTGAACAATGTTGAAGATGAAACAGTCGATATCGTGCTGCTGATGGATATCTTGGAGCATCTGACCCGCCAGGAGTTGTTTGATATGCTGGATGATGTATTTCGCATTATGCGACCTGGTGGCAAATGTGTGATCCACGTGCCTAATGCGTCTGGCGTGTATGGCATGCATGTTCGTTATGGAGATCTGACCCATGAATTGGCTTTTACGCCGCAATCCGCGCAGCAGGCTTTTTCAACCGTAGGTTTTGAATACATCCAATGTTTTGAGGATAAACCGGTCATTCATGGGCCAATCAGTATCGTTCGTTGGCTGTTATGGAATTTAGGGACTTGGCCAACGAGATTGTTGTTGGCGGCAGAAACGGGTGGCAAAGCTTTTATTTTGTCACAAAATATGTTGATCACTGCTGTGAAACCTGAACCCACGGCCGATTCCAAACGAAATTTGTGGTGAAAGTAAATGAACAATATGTTTCGTATTTTAATTTCTGGCAATTTTGAGCCTCAGAATTTTGAGGGTTGTTGGTTTGAGTGGTTCCAAAACCAGCATATCCCAGCGTATGCGTTTGATCCAAATGCTGTTCTAACCAAATCCATTCCATCGAGTGGGTTGCGGCGGATTTTGTGGCATTTTTTTCCGGGATTTCTATCTGCAGTGGTCAGTCCAAAGTTCGTTAAGGCTGTTGGTTCATTTCGGCCCGATTTAATCCTTGTGGTGAGCGGAAGATATATAACTGCAAACGCATTGCAAACGGTTCGGAATGAAACGAAAGCCACGCTTTATCATTTTTATGGGGAAGACTTTTTTAACCCCTTGAATACGACCCGCACCTTACGAGAAGCTGCCTGTTTCTATGACCATTTTTTTACCACGAAAACTTTCAATTTGCCAGAATTAGCAGCCATCGGCCTGAAGCAGGTAAGCTTCGTCCCATTTGGATATCTGCCGAATTGTCATTCCCCAGTTTCGATCAGCGAGGCGGACCGCCAAAAGTATGGTTCCGACCTGTCTTTCGTGGGCACCTGGGAGGCAGAACGGGCTTCAACACTGGCCCAACTAAAGGAGTTTGATCTGCACATCTGGGGCGCGGCCTGGCACAAAGCCGGTAAAGAATTGGGGCTGCGCCAAGCAATTCAAAACCGCGTAGTTTACTGTGACGCGATGGCGCGGGTACTCACCGCTTCCAAGATTAACCTGGCTTTTTTGCGCAAAGCCAATCGTGATCGCCACACTTCGCGTACCTTTGAAATCCCGGCTTGCGGTGGCTTTCAACTTTCTGAGCGCACCGATGAGGTATTAAGCTTTTTTGAAGAAGGCCGGGAGATTGAGTGTTTCGAAACGGTTGATGAGTTAAAAGATAAAGCCCGTTATTATCTCACCCACGAAGACCAACGCCGGCAAATTGCCTCCGCGGGGTTGGCTCGGGTGCAGCATAGTGGTTATAGCTATACGGATCGTTTACAAACCATTCTGGCGCATTATTCAGGAGCGAAATCCTTGTGATGATAGCTCCCGCCTCTACCTGTAAGTTGATAGCGAGATGGATCGGATGAGTCAGCACCCGAAAACAACGGAAAAGAGCGACTTGGGCGGTACCTTTTACACAGGCCAACCGCAATCGGTGCTTCCCTCACATCCGATTTCGATTGGCGCCTGGTTTGCTCTGGGAATAATTTCCCTGGTAACTTTCGTCAGTTTCATGTCTCTTGATCCTGAATCCAACTTGCTGCTGTCTACCTGTGCTGCGGTCAATGTAGCAATCATATTAGGTGCCATCTTACACTTATATCAATGGGATCTACTCTTAAGCCCAATGATGCTCATTTTTGTTGGGCCAACCATGATTATGTATTATAGTTGGGGCAATTTGGGTGTGCGTATCGCTGGAGAAGCGGGTTATGCTCGCAATTTTGGAACGTTGCAATATTATCCATTTGCCGCTTTGTTGAGCACCATTGGCCTTATATTTTATTGCTGGATCGTCTTTGTCGTATTACAAAAGTCGTTTCGCCAGGTGACATTAAAATATCAGGATTTATATTGGCAGCCGCGGCAAGCAGTTGCGACCATTATTCTGGGGCTTGGCATTCTGGCCTACCTTTCACTCAAGTATAATTTTATCGGTGGTTATTTCAGAGATGCTGAAAGCAATATTGATCGATGGCTGATTGCGACCACGAATGCTTTTGTGTTTTTTATCATCATTGTTAATATTTCTGTGCTCGCCAGGGCTGAAAATCACCGCAGCCGCCTAATCGCTTTATTTGGATTGTTTGTGTCGATTGTATTAGCACTAGGATTGCGTTCACGGACTTTTATGCTGATGGCCTTGATTCTCATTGTTCTGTGTTGGCTCACCATGAAGCCCGAGCAAGCGAGGTTATCTATTTTTATTCCGGCTGCTCTGATTGGAATTATGGTATTTGGCCTGGGTACGGCGGTTAAATCGATACAAAGCACAACAAGCTCGGTCGCGGATAATTTATTGGGAGTTTCGTCCTTGGAACCCTCAGAAATCATCGCATCCATATCCAAAGGGGTCGGAATCGATAGTCAATATCGTCTGGGGGGGTTTGAGTACCCGGCTGCTATCTTACGCTGTCTGGATCAAGGAGCCCCCCCCGCTTACGGTGAAGGTTTTATCGGTGCTGCATTGCAAGGATTGCCCGGATTTCTGCGACCGCCCGGTATTTTTACTGAACGCGGCGGAATAGCACGTCATTATTGGCCATATTGTTCATTTTTAGATGATGCGATGGCCATACCTCTGGTAAGTGGTATCGGCGATTGGGATTTGTTTGGGGTGTTCATTTATTATGTGTTTGGCCTCTTTAGTTTGCTGCTCTGGCGTATTGCCCAAATCTCTCCTCGTTTATTTGTGGCTTATTTACTGGTACCATTTTTTCCGGATACTTTGTTTTGGGAAGGGGTTTTTACCTACATTAAAACGATGGGATTCCTATGGTTGATACTATGGATCACGGGGGCTTTCCTGATGCCGCAATGGTTGCCATCCACAAGCACGCCAAGCGCATCTGCCTTCCAAAACAATGCAAATGGTGGCCGTGGGTGACGGTGGCTGCTGAATTGTGCAATTCGAGCTCGCCATGTGTCAAAAGATTTACCGAACAGCATCATTAGCCCATCATTCGGCTCTTCACATACGGGCCATCCTACGCTAACGATGAGATATTTAATTGTCGCTCCAGAATTAGGGATTACTCCAACCGGCTCGATCGTTGCAGGTGGGTTGCAACAATTTGGGCGCTGCCTGGTTCGGGCTCTGGCCTCCTCTCCCTCAATTGACCAGCTTGGCGTTTGGTCTCAGGTGGACAACCCTGAAGCCGAGCCATTTATTCGCAAAATGCTTCAGGTATATGCACATGACCAAATTGGATTGGATGTGCAAGGATTTGGTGGAAATCGCACGAAGCTGGCTATGGCAGTTGCGAATGCCAATTGGCAGCGATCCTACGATCATATTATGTACTTGTTAGTCAATCAATCTGTTTTATCACTGCTGCCAGGGCATTTGCCCTATACGGTCTGGGAGATTGGAGAAGAGTTGTTTCAGCCACTTTCCTTCTGGCAATATCAGGCTTTACATCGAGCCAACTCACTGATCAGTATTTCAGAGAATACCTCCCGGGTCGCGGCCCAAATTAACCCCGGGGTGCCTTATTGCCAGGTGGTCCATTTGTGTTTGGAACCCCTACTTTATGAACCGGATTATGCGGATGACCCCGTCGCCAAAGAGCTTTACACGCCCGCTCAAAGAAAACCTGCCGTTTTAATAGTTGGCAGTATGTATCGTCGCATTCTTTATAAAGGCCATAAAGAACTGATTGCTGGTTGGCCCGAAGTGGTTAACACATGCCCGGAAGCAGAATTATGGATTGTGGGGGATGGGGATGGAAGGGAGCAGTTGGAGCATCAAGCCAGGTCATTACCTCCCACGGTATCCAGCCGGATAAAGTTTCTAGGGCGTCTGGGCAATGAAGACTTGCAGGAATGTTATCGGTGTTGCCGGATATTTGCCATGCCAAGCAAAGGGGAAGGGTTTGGCCTGGTTTTTGTTGAAGCCGCGAGATATGGGTTGCCTGGTATCGGCGGCAGGCACGATAGCGTCAAAGAAATTGTGCTGGATGGTCAAACAGGTCTTTTGGTAGAACAAGACCCGCACGAGATTGCACTGGCATGCATGCGTTTATTAACTGATGACCATCTGGCGCAGCAACTGGGAGATGCCGCAAGGCAACGATATCTCAAGCATTTCCGCTTTCAACATTTTCGTGAGAGATTGTTGCAGACAATGGGATTCAAGCAATCATGAAAATTCTCTATATCAGTAGTTATTATAAGCCTGCATATGTTTATGGCGGAGTAGTGCGTTGTGTATCGCAATTATGTGAATCCATGGTTAAACTGAAATCTCAAGTAACCGTGTTAACCACGAATGCAAATGGGAAAGATTTACTGCCAGTACATTCGACGAAAGCAGAAAATGTGGATGGCGTTGAGGTTTTTTACTATCCGATTACCCGTATTCCACCGCAGAGCTATTATTATTCGCCTGCCTTAGCCGAGGCGTGTCGCCAAAGAATTAGCGAATTTGATATTGTTGTGTTGCAATCATTGTTTTCTAGCTTTATGGGAACGGCGATTAAAGCTTGCCGGGAGGCTGGCATTCCATATATTCTTCAACCTCACGGCCAGCTTTTGCCATGGTCTTTAAGACAAAAGTGGTTAAAGAAACAGATATTCCTAACTTTTTTTGGGAAAACGTATTTGAACAAAGCGGCGGCTTTGCATTGTACAGTCCCTTCAGAGGCCGAAGCGATAAACCAATTGGGGATAATTGCACCAAAGTTTGTTATTCCGAATGGGGTAGATTGTGAGCATTTTGCAAATTTGCCTGTTCGAGGAATCATCCGACAGCGTTTTCAAATCCCAAACGAAGCTCGACTTTTGCTCTTTTTGGGCCGTTTACATCCTAAAAAACGACCAGACCTGGCAATTGAAGCCCTATCTGCGGTACAATCTTTGCCGGGCGAAACCCACCTGATCTTGGCCGGTCCAGATGAAATGCAATTGATCCCCAAGCTTGAAGCACACGCGCAACAACTGGGTTGCGCAAACCGGATGCACTTTACCGGCTTACTGCAAGGGGATGAAGTTTTATCTGTACTGGCCGATGCAGATTTGTTTTTAATGCCCTCTGAGCCGGAATCAGAAAACTTCGGTATGGCGGCAGTAGAGGCAATGGCAGCAGGTTTGCCTATTCTGGTCTCCGAAGGGGTGCCTATAGGCCATTTGGCAGAAATGGCTGGTGCAGGCCGCATGGTGCCTTGTACGGCTGATTCCTTCAGGCGCGTGACATGCGAGTTGCTGGCTCGGCCGGATCGATTGAAAGAAATGGGAAAAAGTGGTCAAAAACTTTCACTCCAACATTTCGAGATCTCTTCGGTAGCTCAACAGATGTTAGCCCAATATCAATCCATTATCGAAACTGGACTGCCTTTACCGCCCAATTCCCACGGAAATTTTTAGGTTATTAAAAATAACTAAGGAATGAATCGGTTAGCCAAACAGCGGGACTTTATTTAAAATGAATAAGTTCTCTAAAGTATTTGTAATAATGTGGTTATTGTTGTTTGCTTTTTTCGTTATATCGGGTATCTCCTCCGCTTTAACCAGAAATTTGCTGGCTTTAGATATCATAAAATCTATTTTTTCACACAGTCTGGCAGTCGAACCATTAACTACGGTTCTAAAAGAACGCTCTCCTCAGGACTGCGATGCGATCTGGTTTTCCATCCAACTAACCCCTCACCAAAATCACCAGAACGATTATCAGGCTCTTCTGGTCTGCTCGGAGGACTACATCGGCCTGGTTGCGATCAACCGCCCCTTGGATCTTGAACTGGCGCTGCAGGCTTATAAACAAAGGCCTTTGGATGCAAATATCTGGTCGTGGTTGGCAAACGCCCAGATTGCCGCCCACTCAGGGGATGCGGTAACAACCTTGCAGAAGATGCTTTCACTCGACCCACGCAACAGCCTGACATGGTGTGCGTTGGCGGGCGTGTATGAGCGGGACCAACAAATCGAGCCGGCCCGAGACGCCTATCTGCAGTGCTGTAAAACCGGTGACAGAAGCGGGGGAGGTTGCTACGGCGCCGGGCGGATGGAGGAGAGCCTCGGGTTTCCGCAAAAAGCAATCGAGGCTTACCGGCTTTCTTTTCTGAGTGAAGCGTTGAAGCGGGTCGAAGCGCTGGAAAAGATGTTGAAACCTTGAGTAAATTCTGACCCATGAAACGGATACACACAATGCTAGGCAGCGATCTGAATACACTTTGGAAATTTTATAATCGATTCATTTGTGTGTTAAGCATGCCAATCGTGCGCATAATTTTTATATTTAATCAAATTCAATGGCAAAACAGTTATTTATTTTTTGGAATACCGATCATACAGAAACACCGGAAGAGTTTAATGGTTTTCGGTGAAAATTTACAATTGAGATCCACCCTTGAATCCAATCCCCTGGGTGCGAATCATCCGGTTATCTTTTGTACCTGGCAGCCCGGCGCGATCCTGCAAATTGGCAATAACTTTGGCATGACCGGCGGCTCGATTGTGGTAGCAGAAAAGATCATGATCGGAAACCGGGTAAATGTCGGCGCGAATACCATTATAGTGGACACGGATTTTCATTCGGTTGATTCGATTGAACGATTTAAAAACTCTGAAACGGGGCAAAAAGCAGCGGTGTTGATTGAGGATGATGTATTTATCGGCATGAATTGTCTAATTCTCAAGGGCGTAACCATCGGAAAGGGCAGTGTGATTGGAGCCGGCAGTGTGGTCACTGCGAATATTCCTCCCGGCGTGATTGCTGCCGGGAATCCGGCCAGAGTCATTCGCCCGGTGGGCCAGGCAGTTCCCCTTATTTGATGGTCAAGCTGAGTTCCTGTTGAACGATTGTTACGATGCCGATCGTATGAAAGTAAGCCTCGGGTTTCCGCAGAAAGCCATCAAGGCTTACCGTCTTTCGCTGAGGGACCCTGCGCTGCAGCGCACCATCGAGTTGGAAAAGATGTTGAACCCATGAGCCGCTTGCTCTCGTTCGCGCCCTGGCTGGCGGGAGCCCTGGCCCTGGTGGCAGTGGCCTACGAGCCGTTTTTGCCCTTTGCCGTGGCGGGGATGCTGTTGTTGTGCCTGCTGGCGTGGCTGAGTGGGCAGCCGTTGGCCCCAGATTGGCTGCACCTGCCGCTGCTTGTGCTGCTGGTGCTGGTGGCTATTTCAATTTGGATCACCCCGCTGCCACAGGTGACCGCTTTTCAGGCGTCGCGGCTGCTGCTGGGCGTGCTTCTATGCCTCAACCTGGCAGGCGGGTTGAATTCCAGACCCCGGCTGGGCCTGGCGCTGGCCGGCCTCCCGGTTTTAACTGTGGCGCTGGCCGCCGGAGGGCTGCTTTTTGTCACCTGGGCCGATAAGTTTCGTTTTCTGCCGGAGTTTTCCAACCGGCTGCCTTCGCTGCCTGTTTCCCTGGATACGGCGGTTAACCCCAATGTCGAAGGGGCCTACCTGGCAATTCTGCTGGCCGGGCTGCTGGCCTGGCTGGCCTTCCGCTGGCACGCACTGCGCTGGCCGGCCCGGCTCGCGTGGCTGCCGCTGGTAGCCTTTATTGGGATAGTACTCTTTTTGACCCAGTCGCGCGTGGCCTTGTTGGCGTTGGCCGCGGGGCTGGCGCTGGGGGTGCTGCTGCGCTGGCGCCGGGGTTGGGTTGGAGTGGCGCTGACCCTGGCTTTCGCCCTGGGACTGATTTTCTACATCGGGCCACAGTGGGTGTGGTACTCGCTGGGGAGCGAAACCGGCGGCCTGGCTTCCTTCAGCATGCGCGAAGATATCTGGCTGCGCGCCCGCTTGATCATTCAAAATTTTCCGCTCACCGGGGTGGGCATGGGCACGTTTGGCGAGGTGCTCGATGTGCTTTATCCGCTGGCGGCACAGCCGCTGCATATTCAGCATGCGCATAACCTGTTTTTGCAAATCGCGGTGTCCCTGGGCCTGCCCGGGCTGCTGGCCTGGCTCGGCTGTTGGGGCGCGGTGTGGCTGAGCGCCTGGCGGTTGTACCGCAGCCATGTGCCTTATTGGCGCGCACTGGGTGCGGCTGCCCTGTGCAGCCAGGCCGCGCTGGGGGTGGGCGGCATGCTGGACTGCGTGGTGTGGGATACCCGCCCGGCCGTGATTATCTGGGGGCTGTGGGGGCTGATCCTGGCGGCGGACCGCATCCGCTGCACAGAGAATACTTCAGCGAGGAATGAATCTACGGTATGATCTCATCACAGGCACATCTGAGTTGCGGCCTGCTGCGATGAGATCTATTCATCATAATTATTTGAAACAAAATAAAGAGATCCCCAGTTGAAAATTTGTATTATCACTGCCGCTTTTCCTCCAGAGCCAATTGTATCTGCTCAAACTGGCGCTCAGGTTGCTTATGGATTTTCTATAAAGAAACACCAAGTACTCGTTATATCTTCTTTTCCCAGCCGCCCTGCTGGAAAATTATTCCCGGGTCATCGGCGCAGTTTATATCGTTATAAAAATTCATCTGAGGGCTACAAAATAATCCGTTGTTTTTCGTTTTTTTCTAAGAAATCTTCGATATTAAACCGCACAATGGAATATTTGAGTTTTGGCATTACCTCCAGCCTGGCGCTGCTTTTTTCCGAAAAGCCGGATGTGATCTATGCAAATACCTGGCCAATCTTTGCACAGGGGTTGGTCTGTCTGGTTGCGCGTTTAAAAAAGATACCTTTAGTTCTCAGCGTTCAGGATATATATCCTGAATCACTGGTCTGCCAGGGACGAATTCGAGAGAATGGATGGGTATTCCGTATCCTTTTGGCGATCGACCGTGTTATTACCCGCAGGTGCAGTTCTGTTATTGTCATTTCAGATCGCTTTACACATTCGTATAGTGGTATTCGGGGTATCCCCCTTGAAAAAATTAAAGTCGTGCCTAATTGGATCGATTCCCAGGCGGTGCGACTCACCCCGAAGGAAAAATACCGGCAGCGCAGCGGTATTTCTAAGGAGGCATTTGTTTTAGTTTACGGCGGTAATATAGGCATGGCAGCCGATGTAGAAACAGTGATCAAAGCCCTCGAATATGTCAAATCAGAGCGTGAAATCGTTTTGATTGTGGCCGGCTCCGGCTCAAATTTGCAGACCTGCCAGATTTTATCCGGATATCTTTCCAATGCCAGAGTAATTTTCCATACTCCGTGGCCTATCGATGAAACGGCCGAAGTTCTTGGAGCAGCGGATGTGCTGGTTTTACCAACGCATGGTAACCAATCCCTGGTTTCAGTGCCATCTAAAATGCTCTCGTATCTTTTGTCCGCTCGTCCAATTCTGGCAACGGTTTCCAAGGAGTCAGATATCGCCGAAGTGATCGGTAAAACCGGCTGTGGTTGGGTTGTTCCGCCGGATATGCCTGAACTGTTAGCAAGAAAGATTGAAGAAGTATCAAAAATCTCGGAGGACCAATTGATAAAATTGGGGCAGTCGGGGAGAGAATTTGCTTTACAAAATCTTGTATCCGAAATCTGTCTGCCGAAAGTAATAGAAGCAATTCTGTCTGCGGTGAAGGCCTGATTTTATCTGGTTCAATGAGTTTAAGATCTATTGTTTATCGGGTTTATATTATAAAATAGTTCAACTTCCTAAAACCTTTTGAATCCTGAAAGAGAAAACCCTTGTTAAAAAAAATCGGTGAAAAAATTTATCGTTCCCCTTTAGGTAGGGCGCTTTCCATTATAGCGAATTTTGTTGCACAAGCTCAAAAACCTTTTATGGTGTATGGCATTAGTGATCCTGCGACAAAGGCGTTTCACAAATACACACGCTTAAGCAGCACAGTAACGATTATCAATAAAAAAAGATTATCAATTCAGGATCATATATGGGTCTGGCACTATTCCATCCTGGATTGCACCGAGGGATTAACAATTGGTGAAGGTGCGCAAATTGGTGCTTATGTTGGAATATTTACCCATGGAAGTGAAAATTCAATTCGTTTGTTGGGAAATCAGTTTGTTCATATTCATAATTCCCTCCGTAAGGGCTATACCCGGGGAAGTGTTAAGATAGGGGCTTATAGTTTTATTGGAGCCGGATCAATGGTTTTGCCCGGAGTCAATATTGGTAAAGGATGTTTGATAGGAACAGGCTCGTTGGTTACAAAAGATATTCCTGACTATTCAATTCTGGTAGGCAGTCCAGGAAAGATTATAGGCAGTACGCTTGATACAGATGCCCATTTTATTGCAGAATACAATTTTTCTGATACCTATTATGATAAAGTTGCACTGGCCCTCATAAAGGAAAAATTAACCTAAAAAATTCAGTACTGCTCTGACTGTAGCGAAGAGCAGACGCCTCCAGTTTTTTGAAGTCAATCCACTTAAAAACTTTACGAACTTGATCAAGGGAATTAACCAGACAGCCAACACGGGAAAATGGGTTCAGGTTGATAAAAAATGTACATCGAGTAGGATAAGAAATAGGATGTTAAGAAGGAAATTCGGCATTGGCCTTAAATCGGCCATAATTCTGTGCTTGACACGCCCACCTGTTTTTGGTACAAATAGACCAATATAAAAAAAGCGTCGAAGAGAAAAAGTAGCCGCAGTGAGGCACCCTTCCTTGTGGGTGTTGGTGTTTCAGAGAGCAGGCGCCGGGTGCGAAGCCTGTAC
>Ga0105047_10001462_pt1 | contig 42251 bp, 42 predicted proteins | sample MAT04_FD_78384 | JGI IMG/M metagenome (GOLD analysis project Ga0105047, IMG submission 78384) | Freshwater microbial communities from Lake Fryxell liftoff mats and glacier meltwater in Antarctica - MAT-04 (megahit assembly) | ecosystem: Environmental > Aquatic > Freshwater > Ice > Liftoff... | reverse complement strand
GACCCATGTTGAGCGGCGCAAGAATCTTCTCACTGACAAGCGACTCAAAGTTTCTCTTCGTGACGATTTCCAGAACGTGACCCAGTAAGCCCATGCCGAAATTGGAATACTCGAATTTTCCTGGCTCGCGTTTGTCTTCCGTGGTTTTTAGATACTCGAATATGTATTCTGGGCCAAGGTGTGCATAGGGGTTCTGCATCAGGTTTTCTTTGGCTACTAACTTGGTTGCCGCGCTCTCAAGCGGCTTTGGAATGCTGGGAAAACCCGAGGTATGGGTGACAAGTTGTTTCAGTGTGACCTCGCGCGCGGCGGTTGACAGCGCAACCGTATCGCCAATGAGCGCACCCAAGGTGTCATCCATTTTCACAACGCCTTCATCGCAAAGAAGCTGGAGCAATGATGCGGTGAAAAGCTTGCTCACCGACGCAATCTGGAAAACTGTGGAGGCATCCGCCGCAGCGCCACTTTCTTTGCTGACCGTGCCGTAGCCCTTGATGAATGATTCCCCATCCTTGAAGACGCCAATAACCAAACTGTACGTCCGATCCGCAATGCGGAGTTTGAGCATCTCCGAGTCGATAACCGCTTCAAGGTCCTTCTCGTCTGGCGCATTGTTCAGCCGGTATCTCAGATAAAAAGTTGCGGTCAAAGCCACTGCGGCGATCAGTGAAAGGGTGATGGCAAGTGTTTTCATGTGCTGCAGGGCCTTTTAACTCCGGTGCTGACGAGGGGAAGAAAAATCATGACGATCGTACCCGGCGCGTCCATCACCTCGAACAAACAGGCTCATTTGGTTTGGGTGTTTGTGGTCGTTCAAAAAACCAGTCCGAGGGGGAGTGGTGAACCCAAGTTTATACAGCGGCTCATTCAACAACGGTTCAGGTCGTGGCAAACACGATCTGTTCGTTGGGCACCTGGTTCAGGGGGCGCGCGGGCAATCGCAATACAAGCGCTGGCGCCTTCGATTACCCTTACCAAATGGGTGACCCCGCTACGCGTTCGATTGCGGGCCAGCCGGGTCGCCTGGCAGCGTTGCTCCTCCTTGCGGGGAACGACCACGCGCGCCGTTGCGCCTTGCCAGACTACCCGGCAGACCCACACTCGAACGCGTTCAACAGAGGATTCAAGGTTCAACAATCTCAGCTGTCCCCTCATCACGTTTCCTGGCGCCCATATTGATGCGTGTTGCCTTGCTCTCCCGCCTGCCGTTGTTTGCAGCGTTCGCCGCACTACTGTTGTTGGCCTGGGTTCTTTTCTATTGGATTTCGGCTTTTCTGGCGCCCACTCAACAAATGCAAGCGGCGGCAACTGCTCCCCCCTTTTTAAGCAAGGTATTGGCTGAAAAGGCGGTGGCTTTACGGCTGTTCGGTGGCGCCAACCCAGTGAACGTAGCAGCGCCGCCAGTCGCGACAATGTCGAATATCGGCGTACACGGTGTCTATGCCGGCCGAGATGGACGCTCCGGCTTGCCGTCCTGGTGCTGGATGGAAAACCGGTATCCGCAGTGGTTGGTCACGAATTCACCCCAGGCATGGTGCTGCAGCGGGTCTACCTGGACAGCGTTGAAATCTTGCGTGGCGGCCAGGTTGAAACAGCGCGTATGGCGACGGCCGCGATTCCAGTGCTGGGGCGGATTCCGCTGCCTGCAGCAAAGGGAGCTTCCGGCGTACTCCAGATGGCCGTGCATCAATTGGGACCAGGATCTTTTGTTTTGTCGCGCGAGGAAATGTTACAGACGTTGCATAGCCCCGATCAGTTGCACATGCTAGGCGTTTACACGTCCAATCCCCTCGGTGGTGCGTTGCTTGAGCAAAGTCCGGTGGGCAGCTTGTCGGAGAAACTGGGTTTGAAAGTGGGCGATGTGATCACCCGAATCAATGGAAAACCCCTGGCCAGCCCAAGTGAGGTGGCACATCTCAATGAACAATTGACAAAGAATGAAAGCGCCAAAATGGATGTTTTGCGTGCCGGCAAAATAATCAATGTCGAAATCCAAGTGGAGCAATGATTAACACCATGAGCTGGCTGGCACCGAGCATCCACACGAACTGAAACAAGACAGAAAACCGTAAATCTTAACCATTGAATCCCGACTGCCAATCAAGATAATGATTTCTAGTTGACCATTGTCAATAATTTTTAAATCTGGGCAAAAATCCATAATAATTAACGACTTGGGTTGATATTTATGGTCACAATCATTCGACTTGATTCCTGTTTCATCCTTGCCGCATTGCTGGTAACGTGGCTTTTCATGCATCAAATAGCGAATAGATATTTTTCTTTCGAAATTTCCATTCCGCTTTATTGATGCCGGTGAATAGTTGAATTTTTCTCGGTTAAATCTCTGGAGGTAGAAAAGCATGAAGTTGTTCCACAACCCCATTTTATTTCGCGCAATCACCACCTTGGCCGTTTCCGTCACCTTTTCGCTGACCGCTCTCGCCCAGCAAGCCCAGCCCAATCCCTACCTGCAATACCAACCGCAACCCAAGACACAACCATTCACCTTGCCACAACTGGATATTCCTGACTTTCGCGGTCTCAACCTGCCGCTGATCGGCACCTTGATGCCGACACCGACCAAGCCCTACACCATGCGTCCGGCGATTCCGCAAGGGGTCAAGCGGCAGATGATGCAGATGATGATGCCGATGATGACCAACATGATGCGCATGTCGATGCCGGATGCGATGAACTGGATGGCTCACAAGATCAAGGTCAAGCCGGGCGTATCGTTCGATGATGTAATCCAATCGATGAATTTGCGCGCCAACCAACTCAACTTCAAGCACGTTGGCGAAAACCTGATGTACAAGGACTTCCATGCCGTGCTGGGCGACATGGACGCGCCGCGCATCGAGGTACACAGTTATTGCGACATCGCGGTAGGCCGTGACTTGCTCAAGATCAGCCCGGAATTCGTTGTCTTCCTGCCCTGCCGCATCGTCGTCATGGAAGACGGTGACAAGAACGTCTGGGTCTTGATGCTGGACTGGAACATGGACTGGGTGTCGGGCTATGAAGGACAGATGAACATCACTCCGGAACTCGTGCAAGGCGCCAAGGTGTTGCGTGACAAGATGGAAAACATCATGCAGGCGGGAGCTAACGGCGATCTCTGAGCGCCCCCCTTAACAAACTCATTTGACGCCAGAATTTGATGCCAGAATTTGATGCCAGAAGCAGGCCTGTGGTTACCCCCGCTTCTGGCGTCATAGCCCGACTCGGCACCCAGATCATTTTTACGGGCCGATAGATCAACATTCCGCAGCCGCCGAAGTCCAGCGGCGGGTTGCCCGGTTGCTCGTCGTTATAATGACAACCCGCTTTCCCTCTCCTGTTGCGCGCCCCATTTCCCATGTATCAAAGTTACTTCGGTCTCGCCGAAGCGCCCTTCTCCATCGCACCGGCCCCGCGTTATCTCTATATGAGCCAGCGTCATCAGGAGGCCTTGGCACATCTGCTGTATGGGGTGAACAGCGGCGGCGGTTTCGTCTTGCTGACTGGTGAGGTTGGCGCCGGCAAGACGACGGTTTGCCGCTGCTTGCTGGAACAGATTCCCGAAACCTGCGATGTGGCTTACATCTTCAATCCCAAGCTGACGGTGGAAGAACTGCTGTCCTCGATCTGCGTCGAGTTCGGCATCGCCCACCCGCCGGGCAACAGCAGCATCAAGGTATTCGTCGACTGCATCAACACGCATCTGCTCGATGCGCACGCGCGCGGCAGGCATGCGGTGCTGATCATCGACGAAGCACAGAACCTTTCCGCCGATGTGTTGGAGCAGATGCGGCTGCTGACCAATCTGGAAACCAATGAACGCAAGCTGTTGCAGATCATCCTGATCGGCCAGCCGGAACTGGCATCGATGCTGGAACGGCCGGAACTCAAACAATTGTCTCAGCGCATCGTGGCTCGCTACCATTTGGGTGCGTTGAGCAAATCAGAAGTCGCGGCCTACATCCGGCATCGACTTGAAATCGCTGGCACACAGAAAACGTTATTTCCCGCTTATCTGACTCGCCGTTTATATCAAACCAGCGGTGGCGTACCTCGCGTCATCAACGTTCTATGCGATCGCGCGCTATTGGGCGCTTATGTCCAGGGCAAAGATCGTGTCGATCGAAAAACCCTGGCACAAGCCGAACGCGAAATTCTGCAAACACCATCAACACAGCGGCGCAACCGACAGCGTGTTTATGCCATCGCTCTGCTTGGTTTGGTGGGGATTCTGGTGGGAGTCGGCTGGCTGGCTGGGCTGCTTTGGCCAACTTCGACGCCCACTCCAGGGCAAGCGCCACCTCAAGCAAGCATCCCCACAACCGCGCCCACAACCGCGCCCAAACCCGTCCAGGCCTTGGCCAGAGAAGCGAGCCCGACGCCACCTGCGCTGACCAACCTCAGTTGGCCTGCCTCGATTCCAATTTCGCGCAGTGATGCGCTGGCGCACGCCGCCTTGTTCACGGCCTGGGGAGCCCGCTATCAAGCCGGCGATCCATGCCGGCAAGCTGCAGCGATCGGCCTGCGTTGTCGCAGCGAGCGCGGTAGCCTGGTCGAACTCCGCCAACTCAACCTGCCGGCAGTGCTGACCTTGCGCGATGCGCAGGGACACGCATATCAGGCCACGTTGCTCGGACTCGCCGCCGAATACGCCTCGCTGACGATTGGCGAAACCCGCGTCAACGTGAGTCTGAGTGCACTTGCCAGACACTGGACGGGTGATTACCGCCTGTTCTGGCGCGCCCCTGCTGCGGTACAGGAAACGCTGCGACCCGGCGCGAGTGGCGCTGGGGTGGCCTGGGTAATCAACCAACTCGCCAAGATTGAAGGGCGAACCCAGACCGGTATTGCAACAGCCATTGAAACGACGTTTGAATCGACGCTTGAAACTGCTGTCTTCGACGATGCATTGAGCGCACGAATCAAACAGTTTCAGCGATCACGCGGACTGAATCCCGATGGCAACGTCGGCCCCAATACGCTGATCCATCTGCTGGGCGAGTCAGACGCCTCTGCGCCCAGACTGCTCATCAATCGGAATTTATAGTGCCATGTCATACATTCTTGATGCGCTGAAAAAATCTGATCAACAACGCCAGCATGCCACGGTACCCACGTTGTCAACTGCGCACTCAGTTGCACAAGCGCCGAAACAACCCCAATTCGGTCTGTATGCCCTGCTTGCGGCCATATTGATCGGCGCGGGAATGGTGATTGGTTGGCTGCAACCTTGGCGCGCCACCCCGCCGCAAAATGTTCAGATCGAGCCGGTTGCCCCAATTAATACAACCGCCCCGGCAACAGATATTCCGGTTTCTGAAATGCATTCGGCTGCCTTGGCATTGCCTGCCAGGCAGCCAATAGAATCGAAACCTGCGGCAACCCCAGAGATCCCAACGCGAATTCAACCAGCAACATCAGCTCCAACATCCGCTGACAATCCCGTTCCAGCGCCAGCCATAGAGCACCCCGCCCCGGCTCCGGCAGCACCTGAAACGCAAGTGCTGAAGCAAAGTGAACTCCCGAGCGAGATTCAGCAGCGCTTGCCCAACCTGGTGATCGCCTTCCATCAATATTCAAGATCGCCCTCCGAGCGTCGCGTCATGATCAACAACATCTTGCTGCGGCAAGGCGAATTCATCACCCCCGACCTGAAACTGGAGCAGATCACCCCGGAAGGCATGGTTCTCGGCTTCCAGGGCTATCACATCTCGCGTGGCGTTCGCTGAAAAACACGCTTTTGATTGCTTCCAAGAAACCTTTGTCAACAAACCGGGATGGGCGAAGCAATCGATCATGCCTGGCATCATTCCCGAAAACTTCTTCTCAACTTCATTTCACCATGACTCGTCAAACTCCCCGCCCCACTCCCGTTGCCGCCGCCGCCCTCCTGAGCCTTTTACTGCTGGGCGGTTGCGCCACCGAAAAAGCCCTGCTGACCCAGACCCAGCCGCTGCAGGATCGCATCGATCGGGTCGAACAGAATCTCGTCGCCAGCAACGAAGCCGGCTTGCGCAGCGTCGAAAACCGTGCTCAGGAGCTTGCGCGGCAACAAGCCGAGCTTGCCCGCCAATTGGCGTCTGTCCAGGTTGGGCTGGATAAACTGGGCGATCAAGTCAAGCTGAACGAATCGCGCCTGCTGCAATCGCAAGCCGACCTGGAAGCGCAGGATGTGCAGCTGAGTACACGCATTGGCGGGCTGGAAAAGCAGATGGATCAAACCGCGGCCCGGGTTCAATCCGCGTTGAGTGATATCGCCAACCTGCAAAGCCGGCAAATGCAGATGGCCTCGGCCGACAGCGCGATGAGCGACCGGCTGGCGGGGGTAGAACAGCGAGTCGAAACAGCCGCACGTCAGATGCGGGAAGTTGCCAGCGAGGTTGCCAGCGATACCACCAAACAAACCAGCGCGTTACAGGCCAGGCAGGACGTTGCAGACAAGAGCGCCACGCTAAATGACGCCGTGCTGAAGCAGCGCCTGCTGACGGCGGAGAAAAAACTGGAGTCGGTCTCCGCTCTGGTCCAGGAGGCTTTGGCGCTGGCCGCGAAGGAGATTTTTCTGGCCAACGGCAAGGAAGCGTTCACCGTCTTGCTGACCGATGACAAGGTGCTGTATCCGCAGAACGACCCCAATCTCGACCCGAAGGATGTGGCGAAGCTGAATCAATTGGCTGCCAACCTGACCAAGCTGGATCAGGAATATCACCTGGACATCCAGGGCCACACCGCCAACACCAGCACCGATGACAACAATTACAGCCTGGGCAAGGCGCGCGCCGAAGTCGTCAAGCGCCACTTGCACGAGAAACTCGGCATCTCGATCAACCGCATGTCGACCATTTCATTTGGCGCAAACAAACCGCTGAATGACAGCAATGGCCAGAACCGGCGCATATTCATCCGGGTGCTGGTGCTGAAGTAAATGCGGGTGACCCAATCCACTGGACCCCGGCTTTCGCCGGGGTGACGGTTTCAAATATATTCAGGCCGGATCAATAATTGCCTTTGAAACGCTTGCCTTCGACCCCAAGTTTGCGCATTTTCGAGCGCAAGGTATGCGGATTCAGTGCCAGCAATCGCGCCGCACCGAAGGGGCCTTCGACGCGGCCGTGACATTGTTCGAGGGCGGATTCGATATGCATTCGAATCACGTCCTCCAAGCTTGAAGCCGGCTGTATCAAAGCCTGCCTGGCCGCCGGCGCAACGAATTCAGGGGCGACTCCGAGCGCCCTCGCCACTTCCAGGTGACGCCCATCACCCAGAATGGCGGCACGTTCGATCACCGAGGAAAACTCACGAATATTCCCCGGCCAGGCATAGGCTGTGAGCAAAGTCAGGTCAGCCGCATCCGGCATGCGTGGCGGCAACCCCAGGCGTTCGGCGGCGCGCAGCGAGAAATGCGCCGCTAAAGCCGGAATGTCCTGCAAGCGCTCACGCAACGGCGGCAACGGAATTGGAAATACCGCGACGCGGAACCACAGGTCTTCGCGGAAGCCACCCTCACGCACCGCTTGACGCAAGTCGCGGTTGGTCGCGGCGACCAAGCGCACATCGACATTCAGGCTGCGTTCGCCGCCGACGCGCTGAAAACTGCCGTCCTGCAACACGCGCAACAAACGCACTTGCGCGGCGAGCGGCAATTCTCCGATTTCATCCAGGAACAGCGTGCCGCCATCGGCGCGCTCGAACCAGCCTTTGCGGGTGCCGACCGCACCGGTAAAACTGCCGCGCTCATGGCCGAACAGTTCGGAGTCGATCAATTCATGCGGAATGGCGCCGCAATTGACGCGCAGGATCGGGCCGTTGGCGCGACGCGAATGCGCATGCACGGCGCGCGCGACAACCTCCTTGCCGGTGCCGGTTTCGCCCAGGATCAGCACCGGGGCATCCGACCGCGCAACTTGCCTCACTGCCGCCATCACCTCGCGCAAGCCTTGATCGGCGCCGACAATGGCTTCATTGAGACCGGCGCGCTTGAGCCGGAAGGTTTTGCGCTCCTCGCCTAAACGCAAGATCAACTGACGCGCCGCCGGACCCAGGTTTTTGCCGAGTTCGACCAGAAAATCGTCAATCTGCGCGTCATTGCCAGCACATTGCTCGGCAAGGTCTTCCAGGCTGCGCAAGCCATTCGAATTCTGTTTTATTTCATTGGTAGCCATCTTATTTCCTTGTTTTTCCGTGCCATATCCAATTTATAGAACTAAATTGGGCAAATAACCGGCTTGCCGGCGCATGGCACGGCTTATGCAAGACAACAGCGCCCGCAACCTGAAGGAGTCGATCATGCCCGCGTTGTCAAAAACCCACTTCTCACAACCCCACTTCTCGCTCAGCGCCCTGCCCCCGCTGTCCAGCCGGCGCACCCGGTTGTGGCTGCTGTTGGTTGGCGGTGTCACTGGCCTGCTGCTCACGCTGCATTACTTGCCCGGCTGGGAGACGCCGACGCAAGCGACGTTGGGCTTGCCGACGCTCAGTGTGCTGGCCATTTTTCTCGCCGCGCTGACTTGCGAGTACATGGATTCCAGCCTCGGCATGGGTTACGGCACCACATTGACGCCAGTGCTGTTGCTGGCCGGATTCGAGCCTCTGCAAATCGTGCCGGCGGTATTGTTGAGCGAATTGATGACCGGCCTCACCGCCGGCCTGCTGCATCAACGCGACGGCAATGTCGACTTTCTGCACGACGCGCGCGCCCGCAAAACCACGCTGCTGCTTGGCAGCTTGAGCGGTGTCGGTGCTTTGCTGGCGGTCTGGGTGGCAATCAGCATTTCCAAGTTCTGGCTTGGTCTGTTCATCACCGCGATCATCCTGGCGATGGGCGTCATCATCCTGCTCACCCGCAATCGGCAAGTGCCCTATCGCGCCAGCGGCATCGTCGCTGTCGGCGCCGTGGCAGCGTTCAACAAAGGTTTGTCCGGCGGCGGTTATGGTCCGCTGGTCACCGCTGGCCAGGTCGTTTCCGGCCTGCCCGCGAAACACGCGGTGGCCGTCACTTCAGTCGCGGAATCATTGACCTGCCTGATCGGCCTGCTGGGCTACCTTGCCATGGGCAAGCAGATCGCCTGGGAACTGGCCATGCCGCTAACGCTGGGCGCGTTGCTGTCAGTGCCAATGGCGACGTTGACGATAAAACGCACGACCGAAGCGGGCCTGCGCGGCGTAGTCGGCGGGGTGACACTGATCCTGGGCGGCGTGGCGCTGTTGAAGTTGTTGTGACGAAACGGGACAAATGCCGATCGAATCGACGCGTCTTACCCCGCCTTGCCCCGTTTTATCCCACTTCCGGCAATTCATCCCACTGCGTCGTATAGGCCGGCGACTTGCGTTCGCGCTTCATGCGCCAGTCCTGCCGCATGCCTTCTGCCGCCGAGCGCAATGTGCCGCTGCCATAGGTGGCGTTGATGCGGTCCATCACCTGCATCAGTGCGCCGCGATCAACATGGTTGGTGAACAGGCCAAGTTGCGCCTGCGCGCGCGGGCGCAGATCGAGCAAAGCGACGCCGGCTTTCTGGTAGGCGAATCCGGGTTTGTAGATGCGGCGCAGGCCCCAGTGCGCGGCGCGGATCAGGCGCGGCGTGTCGTCGGTCGCTTCCGGCAGCGGAATGGTCAGGCCGCGCTGGTATTGCGGTGCATTGGCCTTGAACGGGTTGGTACGGATATAGACCTGCAACATGCCGGCCAGCGAACCCTGCCGGCGCAATTTCTCCGCCGCGCGGCCGACATACAGCGCCACCGCTTCGGCCAGGCTGGGCAAGTCATAAACGTAAGCGCCGAACGAGCGCGACGACATGATCTCGCGCTTGTTCGGCGCTACCGCTTCCAGGCTCAGGCAGGACGTGCCGTTGAGTTCGCGCACGGTGCGTTCCAGCACCACCGAAAACGCCTGGCGCAGCGTTTCCGGATCGGACCGACGCAAATCTTCCACGCTCTGAATGCCGCGCTGGTTGAGCTGTTCAGTCAAGCGCCGTCCCACGCCCCAGACTTCGTTGACCGGCAACGCGGCGAAGACGCGGGCGCGTTGCGCGCTGTCGAGCCGGGTCAGATCGCAGACGCTGTCCTGCCCGGCCAGATTTTTCTTGGCGCAATGGTTGGCCAGCTTCGCCAGCGTCTTGGTTTCGGCAATGCCGACGCAGACCGGAATACCGACCCATTGCCGCACCTGCCGCCGCATGCGTTGCGCGTATTCAACCAGGTCGCGCCGCTCGAAGCCGTTCAGGCCAAGGAAACATTCGTCGATGGAATACACCTCCTGTTCCGGCGAATAGGCGGCCAGCACGTTCATCATGCGGCTGCTCATGTCGGCATACAGGCTGTAGTTGCTGGAAAACGCGCGGATACCGTGCTTTTCCGCCAGTTCGCGAATCTGATACCAGGGCACGCCCATCTTCACACCGAGCGCCTTCACCTCATTGCTGCGCGCCACCACGCAACCATCGTTGTTCGACAGCACCACCACCGGGGTGTGCGCCAGCGCCGGGTTGAACACCCGCTCGCAGGAAACGTAGAAATTGTTGCCGTCGATCAGCGCGAACATGAACCCGTCTTAACGCGAAACACAAGCAAACCGGGGTAGGAGTGTCCGCTTGCGGCCCGAAACTCGCGTGCGTTGTGATTCGGGCCGCAAGCGGACCCTCCTACGGGAGTTGATCATCCGGAGTGGCGTATCTGCCATGGCAATCAGCACACCGTATGCACGGAACTGGTCACCACGCCCCAGATGCGCAATTCCTGACCTTCCTTGAAGCGGATCACCGGATACGCCGGGTTGTCCGGATGCAATTCCGGCTTGTCACCGCCCAGACGCAGCCGCTTGATGGTCAACGCGCCATCGACTTCGGCGACCACGACGCTGCCATCCCGCGCCTCAAGCGAGCGATCCACCACAATCAAATCGCCATGATGGATGCCGGCGCCCTGCATCGAATCGCCTTTGACGCGCAGGAAATAGGTGGCCTCCTGACGCTGGATCAAGAGTTCGTTGAGGTCGAGGCGCGCCTCGATGTAATCGTCCGCCGGTGACGGAAAGCCGGCTGGAATGCGGCTGGCAAACAGCGGAATCGGCCGGTGCGCGGGGGCGGTGGCGGGAAGGATGCAGTCGCAATGTGGCATGGTCGATCGCATGGTCAATCAATAGCGCCGGAAGCTGCCGGTCACCACACCGTAAATTTCCAGTTGGCCTTCCGGACGGATCGGCGCGTAGGCGATGTTGCCCGGCTTGAGATAGAAACCGCGCGCATCCTGCGCCAGATATTTCACCGTGAACTGGTTGTCGACGATGGCGACGACGATGTCGCCCACCCGCGCCGGCGCACCGCGATCCACCACCAGATTGTCGCCTTCCAGCAGCCCGGCATCCTGCATCGAATCGCCGCGCACGCTGAGCAACACGGTACGGCTCGGCTGACGCACCAGATAGCGGTCGATGGCAATGCTGTCCTGGCCGGTATCGTTGGCCGCCTGCGGCAGACCGGCGCGCACGCTATCGACCAGCGGCCGCGCAAAGAAAGCTTCGCCCGGCGCCAGCCGCCGGTCCGGCGTGCGCTGGATCAACTCGGCTTCGGCCAGACGGTCGATCAGCGCCGAAACCGACGACTTGGAACGCAAACCGACCAGTTCTCCAATGCGCGCGTAGGACGGCAGCGCACCGTGCGCGGCGTAGTAATCCTGAAGTTGGGTGAGGTAGTCGAAGTCGGTGGGCATGGCAGTCTTTATCGAACGATCGTTCGATAAAGACTAGGGCGGTTGCGGGGCAGCGTCAATCTTTTGCGAACTTGCTGATCAATGCATCACCCATGCAGTACTGAGTAGACAAGGCAAGACGCAATCCTGCTTGCAGCCAGGACTGAAAATGGTTATACAACAATATAACTTTATGTCCTGTGGAGGATCGTCATGCATACAACCAATCTGCGCAAGGTCGGCGGTTCAGTCATGTTGGCTGTCCCACCGGCATTTTTGGATCAATTGCATTTGCAAGTTGGCGCAACGGTCGGCGTATCCGTTGCCGATGGCTGTTTGGTGGTCGATCCCAAGCCTCGACCGCGCTACACGCTGGCGGAACTGCTCGCTGTCTCCGATTACTCGCAACCGCAACCGACTGAAGAGCGGGAGTGGGTCGATGCGCCTGTCGCAGGCGGCGAACTGATATGAAGCGGGGCGACATCTATCTGGTGTCGCCAGATCCGAGCGAAGGCCACGAACAGCATGGCAGCCGCCCTGTTCTGGTCGTGTCGCCGGAAGCGTTCAACTCAGCCACGAAGTTGCCGGTGATCTGCCCGATCACGAACGGTGGCGACTTCGCACGTCGCCTTGGATTTTCCGTCACTGTGACAGGCATCAAGACCACCGGCGTCATTCGCTGTGACCAACCCCGTGTACTTGATCTGGCTGCCCGCAACGCCCGCAAGGTAGACACCTTGCCCGCGCCACTCATGGATGAAGTGCTGGCAAAGATCGCCACGCTCTTCGAGTAAACCCAAGCCGAGTCGACCCAAGCCGAATCCACCTGGAAAACCTCTGTTGACCATAGATTCATCTCCGGGAAGCTGTGTGAAAACTGGCGAGTGGCCGGTTTCTCCATGCACCCATTGGGTGAGGCAACAAGGCTGTAGGAAATACCGCTTGCGGGCCGATCCCACCACGTTCGCGCCGCAAGCGGACGCTCCTACGACCCGGTCAACTGCCGGATTCAGGTTCAACCCAAACCCGGAGGCAGATTGGCGGCGGCGTCAGCCCCCTACCCTACCGGCAACGCCGTCTTGTCGATCACCCGGCGCAGCACGAAGCTGGAATGCACGCCGGTGATGCCTTCGATGCGGGTGATGCGGTTGAGCAGCAGCGTCTGGTAGGCATCCATGTCCTTCACCACCACCTTGAGTTGGTAATCAGCGGCCTGGCCGGTGATCAGCAGGCACTCCATGACTTCCGGAATTTCGCTGATCTGCTGCTCGAAGCGTTCGAAGCGCTCCGGCGTGTGGCGGTCCATCGAGAGATGGATCAAGGCCATCAGCGACAGGCCGAGCGCCTTGGCATCGAGCAGCGCGCGGTAGCCGGTGATCAGGCCGGACTCCTCCAGCGCGCGCACTCGGCGCAAACAGGGCGACGGCGACAGGCCGATGCGGTCGGCCAGGTCCTGGTTGCTGATGCGGCCGTCTTCCTGCAAGACGGCAAGAATCTGGCGGTCGTAGCGGTCGAGTTGCATGGAATTGCTACCTTGTTCGAAAGTTAATAATTAAATTTCGTCATTTCGAATATATAAGCAATTTTATTGCTGATAATCAAATTATCAAGGCATACAACGCAATCAAATTTCGCCCCTCCCCGGCTACGATGGCGCATCGAAAACTGCACTGCCAGGAGCCGTCATCATGTTGTCCAGCCCCGCCGTCAAATACCGTCCCATCCCGGCCATCCAGCTTGCCGACCGTCAATGGCCGAGCCGCACCATCACCAAGCCGCCGATCTGGATGAGCACCGATTTGCGCGATGGCAACCAGGCCTTGTTCGAGCCGATGAACATCGAGCGCAAGATGCGCCTGTTCCTCACCTTGTGCGAGATCGGCGTGAAGGAAATCGAAGTCGCGTTTCCGTCCGCCTCGCAGACCGATTTCGACTTCGTGCGCAATTTGATCGAAGGCGGCCATATTCCGGATGACGTCACCCTCTCAGTGCTCACCCAGGCGCGCGAACATTTGATCCGCCGCACCATGGCATCGCTCAAGGGCGCGCGCCGTGCCATCGTCCACGTCTACAACGCCACCGCGCAGCCGTTCCGCGACATCGTGTTCGGCATGAGCAAGACCGAGGTCGTGAACATGGCGGTGGATGCAGTGCGGCTCATCAAACAGCTTGCCGCTGAACACGCCCCCGAACAGCCGGAGACGGAATGGGTGCTCGAATACAGCCCGGAGACCTTCTCCACCACCGAACTGGAATTCGCCCGCGAAATCTGCGACGCGGTCACCGCCGCATGGGGCGCAACGCCACAAAAAAAGGTCATCCTCAACTTGCCGGCAACCGTGGAAGCGGCGACACCCAACGTCTACGCCGACCAGATCGAATGGATGCATCGCCATCTCGCCCGCCGCGACAGCGTGATTCTCAGCTTGCATCCGCACAATGATCGCGGCACCGCCGTCGCCGCCGCAGAGTTGGGCATCATGGCCGGCGCCGATCGCATCGAAGGCTGTTTGTTCGGCAATGGCGAGCGCACCGGCAATGTCGATCTGGTCACGCTCGCGCTCAATCTCTACACGCAAGGCATCGCGCCCGGGCTCGATTTCTCCGACATCAACGCCATCGCCCGTACCGCCGAGCATTGCACCGGCTTGCCCATTCACCCGCGCCACCCTTATGTCGGCGATCTCGTGTTCACCGCCTTTTCCGGCTCGCATCAGGATGCAATCAAGAAAGGCTTTGCCGCGCAAAAGCCGGATGCAATGTGGAACGTACCCTACATGCCGATCGATCCGGCCGATCTCGGTCGCGGCTACGACTCGGTGATCCGCGTCAACAGCCAGTCCGGCAAGGGCGGCGTGGCGTACTTGCTGGAAACCGAATACGGGATCGTCATGCCGCGCCGCTTGCAGGTAGCGTTTTCCGCCGAAGTGCAGCGCCATACCGACCGCCACGGCGGCGAGATGAGCGCGGCCGATTTGTGGATGCTGTTCTCCGACACTTACCTCGCCGACGAGCAAAGCGTGCGCTACGTCGAACACCATCTGTTCGAACACGGCAAGGCGCAGGGTATCCGTCTGACCATCGAGGTCGATGGCATCACGCGCTTGCTCAGCGGCGAAGGCAACGGCCCGATCGACGCCGCCGTGCGCGCCCTGCAAGACGCCGGCATCGACGTGCAGGTGCGTGCCTACGAGGAACGCTCGATTCATGCCAGCGAACACGGCGGCGACGCGCAAGCCTGCGCCTTCATCGAACTGGTCCCGGCCGGCGGCGGCGCGGAGCACTTCGGCGTCGGCATCGACGGCAACATCGTCACCGCCTCGATCAAGGCGCTGTTGAGCGGGGTGAATCGGCTGGGCGACTCATGCCGGGCCGCGATCAGCGTCAAAGCGGCATGAAAGCTGGGCGGTTCAACCTGCCTACGAATACGGCAAGTTAATGTTTGAACCTGAATCCCGCAGTTGACCGCGTCGTAGGAGCGTCCGCTTGCGGCGCGAAGGTGGTGGGATCGGCCCGTAAGCGGTGCCTCCTACAGCTTTGCTACCTCACCCGATGGGGGCATGCAAAAACCGGCCACTCGCCCGTATTCACGCGGCTTACCAGAGATGAATCAATGGTCAACTGAGGTTTCCAGGTTGAACCGTGCTTATCCGGTTAACGCCCAAGTCGTAGGATGGGCGAAGCCGAAGGCGCGCCCATCATCTACGCACGAAACGATGGGCGCGCTGCGCTTCGCCCATCCTACCGGGTGTGGTGCTCGTTCCACATCAGTTGAATCGCCGCCGTAGTGGGTTTGGGTGACAACCGGATAAGCACGATTTGAACTATTTTGAAGGCAACGTCGTCGGGCTGAACCTCAAGGAAAAGACAGATGCAGCGAGTTCAATACGAAAAACGCGGCTTGAGTTCTTCCAGGTTCAGTTCGGACAGGATGGTTTCCAGCCGTTCGCGGGCGTTGCCGCGGGCTGCGCCGTGGTGGCGGGCGATGATCAGTTCATTCTTCATCGAATGTTCCCAACCCACCAGTTCGGTGACGGTGACCTGGTAACCATGAGATTCAAGCAGCAGACAGCGTAGGACGTTGGTCAGGTGGCTGCCGAATTCGCGTGCGTGAATGGGATGCCGCCAGAGTTCGGAAAGCGGCGTCTTCGCGAATGAAGCGTTCTTGTTCTTGCGCAGCACAGCGGCGACTTCGGCCTGGCAACAGGGCACCAGAACAATGAATTTGGCCTGTTTCTGCAATGCAAAGCGGATGGCGTCATCGGTGGCGGTATTGCAGGCATGCAACGCGGTAACCACATCGATCTGCTGCGGCAATGCGTCGGAAACAATCGATTCCTCGACCGTCAGGTTGAGAAACGACATCCGTTCAAACTCAAGCCGAGCCGCCAGTTCCTGCGATTTTTCAACCAGCTCCGGCCGCGTTTCAATGCCGAAAACATGGCCGCTCTGACGTTCCTTGAGAAACAGGTCATACAGGATGAAACCGAGATAGGACTTGCCGGCGCCATGATCGGCCAGCGTCAGGTCGCCATTGGCGCTGATGACTTCCGCCAGCAAGGGTTGAATGAAGTGATACAGGTGATAGACCTGCTTCAACTTGCGCCGGCTGTCCTGATTGAGCTTGCCGTCGCGGGTCAGAATATGCAGTTCCTGCAGCAACTCGGTGGATTGGCCCGGCTTGATTTCAGGTTCACGGAAGGCCACTGGCGCGGTTTGCGCGGGATATCTGGATTTCTTGTCAGCCATGCTTGCCTCAAAAAAACGATGCGATTGAAATGCCTGCTTCGGGGTACGCTCTCGCCCTGCTTGAGATATCTACCCACATATCTACCCACATCACATCATATTTTCCAGGAGCGGAAATACACATGGCAAAACCCAACTACGCATTCGAAAAACGCCAGAAGGAACTGGCAAAAAAACAAAAGAAACAGGAAAAGCTCGAACAGCGTAAATCGACCGGCGGCCATGATGCGGAGATGGAACCAGATAAGGAACCTGCGGATAGGGAACCCGAGGCCCAGGCCGAAGCCGACGACACACCCGTTCCACCTGCCGCCGATTGATCAACCTGCCCTGACGGCATTTGAATCTGGCCTGCTCTAACAGGGTGTTGAAAAACGCACCGTCACCCCGGCAAAAGCCGGGGTCCAGTACAACAGGCTCAATAAAATCAACGGCTTCTGGATACCGGCCTGCGCCGGTATGACGGTTTTTTTGAGGTTTTTCACGTTTTTCAACACCCTGCTAAGCCTTATCCGTTTTGTCTGCGCCTGCATCAGTCGAGAAACCCAGCGCCCGCCAGCCGGCGAGACCCAGTTTTTGCAGGGTCTCGATATTGCGGCCAAAAATGGCCTCGGCATCCGGGAAAGCCTCCACCGCTTTTTCCAGACTCGCCTCACGAATCAAATGCAAGGTCGGGAAAGGTGCCCGATTGGTGTAGTTCGAGATGTCATCCGGTGCGGTATCGGCGAACTGAAACAGCGGATGAAAGCTGGCCACCTGAATCACACCTTCCAGCCCGAGCTCTTCGACTGCGGATTCCGCAATGATGGTCAAGTCGTTGAAATCCAGAAAATCCGGCAACAAGGTCGGATGAATCAACAACGTGGTGTCAATTTCAGCCGGATCAGCTTCGGCCAGCAAATCCAGTTCGCGATCGAGGTCTTCCAGAAAGCCATCCAGATGTTTGGCGTGGCTGACCACAAAGCGGACCTGATTCTTCACGTAAACCGATTTGGCGAACGGGCATAGATTCAGCCCGATGACCGCCTTTTCTACCCAAAGCCGCATCGCGGCAAGGACTTCTTCATCGTTCATGTTCATCTTTCTTTAACCTGAAATAAGCGCTGGATTGTAGGGTGGGCGACGCCTGATTGACCCACCGAGCTTTCACGACAATCAATCCAGCCGTATTTTCTCGCCATACCCCGTCATTTCAAGATAACCGCGCCCGATCTCGCGCTCATTTTCCAGCAATCGCACGGCGCCCTCCCAGTAAATGGCGCCGGTTGAGCGCCGACTATCGAGTTCCTGGTCGGGCATCAGCGCTTGCAGCTCAAAATGACGTGTGCCGACGCGCAAACGCCAGGCTATCGGGTAATTGATCGCGGTGCGGGGTGAACGCCAATGGCGAAAGGGTAAGAAATCGACCTCATCATGAGGAAATGTCTGTGTAGCGCCATTTTCCGGTCGATAACTGGCGGCAGACCATAGCGCGGGATCTTTTTCACCGCGCATGCGGAACGCCATCAGCGCGCTGCCATCGTGCAGATTGATGCCGATCCAGTCCCAGCCTTGCGCGCCTTGCGGCAGCAGTTCGCTCGACCACTCATGATCGAGCCAGGCTTTGCCGGTGACCGCGCTGGTGCGTCCGGCGAGCGTCACGCTGCCTTCCACCTTGAGTTGAGGCTGGCTGTAGTAGTAACTGGCATGGCGCGGATCGGGCGCTTTGGTGCTGAAACCGGCATCGCCGTTGAGCATCGGCGGGCGGCTCGGGATAAGCTGCAGCGAGTAGGCAAAATCGTCGGTGCGCACCTGGGCCAGATAGTTGCTCTGATTTTTGCCCTGACTTTGTTCAAACCGCCAATCGCCTACCCAGACACCGGTTTGACCGCTTGCATAGCCAGCGCGAGAAAACCCGACCCGGGCGGCGCGTTCGGCATGCCGCAAACGGCCCAGCTTGGGGTCGGCGATGGCGGCGTGGGCGAGAATCAACTGGCGCGGCGCAAATGCGCTGGGATTGCCTTCGCCGACCCCGGTTCTGACCCGGAAGAACGTCGTCTGAAATCCGATCGGGCTGCCGTCCGGCAAGCTGAGCCATCCGGTCGCGTACCACCATTCGGTTCGAAAATCGGGATGCGCGCCGTGATCGGCCGGAAAAACCAGTTTGCGGCCCGGCAACACGCGGCCAAAGCGGACGCTTTCCGCCGCCTGAACCTGGCTCCGACACAGGCTGAGACTGGCTATAGCGAGGAGAAAATCGCGCCGCTGCATCACCAATCCTCGCGCACCGCCAGCACCGCATCCTGCCGCATCGCCTGGCGTCCGGCGAGCACGGCGGCGAGTGCGGCGAGCGCAACCAGGCTGACGCCGAACAGCGCCAGCGAAGCCCAAGGCACATGCAGGTCCATGCTCCAGTGGAAGCTTTGCCGGTTGACCACTTCGATCAACACGATACCGATTGCGCCGCCGGCAAGCAGCCCGGCGATAACGCCCACCGAGGCGGCGAGCGCGCCTTCCTGCGCCAGCATCCAGCCGATTTCGCGGCGCGTCAGGCCGAGATGGCGCAGCATGCCGAATTCGCGCCGTCGCGCCGCCGCCAGCGCAGCAAAACTGGCGGCGACGCCGGCGAGTCCGATCGTCACGGCGACGGCTTCCAGCAAATAGGTGATGGCGAAGGTTCGGTCGAAAATTTGCAGACTGATGGCGCGGATTTCACCTGGCCGGGCAATCTCCAGCATGCCCGGCCCGGCCAACGCGGTCAGCGCCGCCGTCACCTGCTCGATCGATGCATCCGGCGCCAGGTAAATCGCCACATCGTTCACCAGTGCATCGCCGGTCAGCCTCCGGTAGTCGGCGAGATTGATCATGATGGCGCCGGTCTGGCGGGAATAATCGCGCCAGACACCGGCCACCTGAAGCGGAACCAGACGTCCGGCCAATGGCAGCTCGACCGTCTGTCCTGGCCGCCAGCCATAAAGATCGAACATCGCCTCGGATATCCAGATCGCGGCTTGCGAAGTCGGATGCCGCGTCCCGACCAGCGGCAGATCAGACCCGTCCTGCGCAATCGGCCGCGCGATCAAGGCGACTGGTGCCCTGCCCGCAGCCAGCCGGACACTGTTGTGGCGGGTAAAACCACTGTGCGCGACGCCATCGACTGCGGCAATCCGCGCTTGCAGGGCTGGGTCGAGATAAACACTGGTCTGGGCGCCGCCGGCGCGCAGGTAGAGATCGGCCGGCAAAAGTTGATGCAACCACTGATCGACGGAATCGCGGAACGACGCAACCATGATCGCCATCGCTGCCGCCAGTGCAACGCTGGTCATGACGCCCGCCGCAGCCACCACCGCATGGCCAGGTGCGGCGCCCAGGCGGGCCGCGGCGAGCCGGGCCGGCACCGGACCGCGCGCAGGCAAAAGACGGGCGATGCCGGCAGCCAGCGCCGGCAACAACAAGACGCCGCCTGCCAGCAGACAGGCTACCGCCAGATAGCCGCCGATCGGCAAGCCGTGCTGGGGCGGAATCACACTGGCGGCAATGCTGGCGGCCAGCAAGCCTAAGCCCAGCCAGGGATGCCCGCGACCGCCGATCAAATCGGCTTCATCACCCGCCTTCAAAGCCTGCGCAGGCGATACCGTGGCGGCCTCGCGAGCTGGCAACCAGGCGCCGGCAATACCAGCCAGCAAGCCCAGCAGGACATAAACGGCGGCAGCTTGCGGTTGAAACACCAACACCGGTTTCAAGCCGGAAAAATAGCCGGCGCCGAGATCGCCACCAAGCAGCGCCAGCGCGCCCCAGGCCAAGCCATGCCCGAGGATGACGCCGAGCACACCGCCGATGAGTCCAACCGCTGCGCCTTCAGCCAACAACCAGGAAAACAGGCTGCGACGCGACAGGCCCAGCGCGCGCAGAAATGCGAATTCGGTGCGCCGTCGAACCACCGAGAGAGCTTGCGCCGAAAAGACCAGAAAGCCACCGGTGAGCAGTGCGATTGCCGCCAACATGGTCAGGTTGACCCGGTAAGCGCGTGACAGATTGCCGGCCTGATCGGCAGCCGCTTCAGGCGCTTCGATCAGCACCCCGGCCGGCAACAAGGGTTGCAGCGATTGGCGCGCAACAGCGGTCGAAACCCCTTCCGCCAGACGCAGATCGATGCGTGAAATCTTCCCGATCTTGCCGAAAGCAAACTGTGCGGCGGCAATGTCCATCACGGCAAGACGGCGGTTTTCGTCGGCGCCCGGAATATCGCCGGCAATCCGAAAACTCAGCTTGCCGCTGCCGGCCTGGAATTCCATTTGTTGTCCGGCCTTCAGGCCGAGTGCGTCCTGGGCGGCTGAACTGAGAAAGACGGTGTCATTCGCCAGCGTGGCGAACCGGTCGGATGGCGTGAGCGATTCAGAAATATTCGGCCGCGGCAGCAAGGCGGGCGTGACTTGCGCCAGCGCAAAAACATCAACCCCGAGCAGCGGCAGCTTTTCATCCCGCCCGACCTGTTCGACATCGATTTCGAGCACCGGACTGGCCGCAGCAACTTCGGCACGGCTGGCGACAACGCCATACAGATTTTCATCAAACCCACCACGCGGGCCGACTACCTGCAAATCCGCCGCGCCGGCCAGCGAGCGCACACCGCGGCCAAACTCGTTCAGCGCCGCTTCATGCACGGCCTGCACCGCCATGCCGAGCGACACGCCAAGAATGATGGCGACCAGCGAAAACAAGGTGGCCAGGCGTCGCCGGGCCAGCGATCCCAGAAAAACCGGCGCCAGCCTCATCCATGCAACCCGGTGGCGGTCAGGTGCAGCACCCGATCCGTGGTCGCTGCGGCTTCCCGCGAATGGGTCACCAGAATGCCGATGGCGCCTGCTTCGCGAATACGCTCGGCCAGCAAAGCCAGCACTTTGGCGGCGTTGGCCGGGTCGAGATTGCCGGTGGGTTCATCCGCCAGCACCAGACGCGGGCGATGCACCAAAGCGCGGGCGATGGCCACGCGTTGCAATTCACCGCCGGAAAGCTCGCGCGGCCAACTGGCATGCCGATCGCCGAGGCCAACGGCATTCAGCAACTGCTGCGCCGCCGCATCCGCAGCCTTGCCCGCCCTGTCCTTCTCGCCCTGCAACCAGAGCGGCAACGCCACATTTTGCAGAATGTCGAGATGCGGCAGGATATGAAAAGCCTGAAAGATGAAGCCGAGTTTGTCGCGCCGTAATCGGGTCAGCGCCGCTTCATCGAGTTGGCTGTAATCGACGCCATCGAGAACAATTCGACCGCCATCCGGCCGATCAAGTCCGGCAATCAGGTTGAGCAGCGTCGATTTGCCGACGCCGGATTCGCCGACGATGGCCACATATTCGCCAGCGTGCAGTTGCAGTGAGACATCGCGCAGCACACTGCGGCCGTTGAACTGACGCGCAAGATGATCAATTTCGAGCATGTGTTGTGCTCAACATCAGCGTGCGATGCGCCATTCGGTCACGTCCTGAAACTGCCGCACGATCAAATAAGAAGTGACCTGGATGTGAATGAAGGCACAGCTTGGCGAATCGGCGAATGACTGCAAGGCGGGATGCCGCGCCAGACAGAATGCCCGCGCTGCATCACGCGCATCGCCGCTGATTTCTTCCGCCACGCCCTGGGCTGTCACCGCGAGGGTTGCTTCCAGATCGCTGCCCAGGTTTTCCCGGTTGTCGATCATGATCGCGACCCGTGGGTTGGACATCAGGTTCTCGTATTTGAGGCGGCCGCGTTCAGTCATCAGGATGAAGGCGCGCAAATCATCGGTAATCGAATAAGCCATCAGGCTGGTGTAAGGATGGCCGTGGTTGTCGGTGGCCAGCACGGCATATTTTTGCGTCTCAAGCAGGTGTCGCAGGCGCGTTTGATCGGCCTCCGGCAGGCTGCTCGGGGCGGGTTCATTATTTGATTTGATCGTTGCGCGGTTCAAGGTTTCTCACTTACACCACATTGCGATTAAAACAGGGTGTTGAAAACCTCACCGTCACCCCGGCGAAGGCCGGGGTCCAGTACAACAGGCTCAATAGAGTCAACGACTTCTGGATACCGGCCTGCGCCGGTATGACGGTTTTCTTGAGGTTATTCACGTATTTCAACATCCTGTTAACGAAGGCTGATGTAACAAAAACGCGCATCTGACAGGGCTCATCGCCATCAAACCGCAACTGGCGGAATCGACAGGAGCCGCTCGATTTCTGCCGTCAACTCGGCCGGCTTGGTGGTGGGTGCATAGCGCCCAAGCACTTGACCGTTACGGTCCACCAGAAACTTGGTGAAATTCCACTTGATCGCCTCGGTGCCAAGCAAACCGGGCGCGGTACGCGTCAAGTATTGGTAGAGCGGGTGCGCCTGGGCGCCATTGACCTCGATCTTGGCTGACAGGGGAAAGGTGACACCGTAATTCTTGCTGCAAAACTGGCCAATCTCGGCTGCGTCGCCCGGCTCCTGATGGCCGAACTGATTGCAGGGAAATCCCAATACGACAAAACCGCGTTCCCGGTATGCCCGCCACAATGCCTCCAGGCCAGCATATTGCGGCGTGAAACCGCATTCGCTGGCGGTGTTGACCAGCAACATCACCTGGCCGGCATAGTCCGCCAGGCGGAGGGTGCCGCCGGTCAGGTTGGGCAGGGTAAATTCATTAATCGTCGAGTTCATGGTCTGCACCTTGTTGCTTCATTGATTGTATGGGCCAGCGGAAGATACAACGCTTTCAAAATTATTGAACCTGGCAGCAAGCCAATGCCTGCCCACATTCGTCGCCCATTACGCTCGCAGCCACTCCACCAGATGAAACCGCCCCGGTGCGAGTTGCCAGAGGGTGTATTGCCGGAGTGATTGGGGCAGCATGCCGGCGCATTCGTGATCGTGGATTTCCAGTTCACCGCCCAGCCAGAACCGGGCCAGCAAGTCGTCCAGCAGTTCTGCCTGGGGCAAGGTGAGCTGAACAAAGCGGCTTGGCCGGCGAGTGGTGGAAGCAAGGTCGTGCCAACTGGCCCAGTTTCGACCTTGCAGAGCAGATTGCAGCATTCCCAGCCAGGCTTGCCGATCGTGCTCGGCGCCCTGTCCAGTCAGTTTCTGGCCAAGCAGGTTGCAGAACAGAAAGGCCGCATCTGGATCACGTTGCGCCAGGATGGTGGGGCCATCTGATTGCGCCAGCCAGGCTGAATCGGCAAATTCAAACTCGAAGTCGGAGAAACGCTTGCGCAAGAGATGGCGCGCCAGCGCATCCGGTTCCAGCACGGTAATGCGTTGAAAACGCGCCAGAAAACGAGCATTCAGCGCATAGCCACCGCTTGGGCCGATCAGCACCAGTTGCGCTGCTTCAGGCTGCCAGGCGTCCAGCCAGCGTGCCACTTCGCTATGAAACGGCAGCCAGCGCGTGCTTTGCCAGCGCCACGCGCGCAGGTGATAGAACAAGCCGCCGCTGGGATGCAGCAGCGGCATTACGCGCCGAATACCAGCTTCGCGACATCCTTGTAATGCTTGACGAAGCTGACCGACAGGCCGGCTTTGACGTAATCCGGCAAGCGTTCGAAATCGGGCTGATTGGCGTTGGGCAAAATCAGTTCGTGGATGCCGACGCGCTTGGCTGCGATGACTTTTTCGCGGATGCCGCCCACCGGCAGCACTTGCCCGGTCAGGGTCAGTTCGCCGGTCATCGCCAGCGGCCGGCAGATCTTCTCGTTACGCGCCAGTGAAAGCAGCGCGGTTGCCATGGTGATGCCGGCCGAGGGACCGTCTTTCGGCGTGGCGCCTTCAGGCACATGCAGGTGGACGAAAGCTTCATCGAAAAACTTGTCGTCGGCCTTGTACATCTTGAGATGGCTGGAAATGTAGCTGTAAGCAATCTCGGCGGATTCCTTCATCACATCGCCCAGCTTGCCGGTGAGCTTGAAACCGCGATTCAGCGTATGCACCTTGGTCGCCTCGATGGTCAACGTGGCGCCGCCCAGCGCGGTCCAGGCGAGACCGGTCACAACACCGATGCCGGCCTGCAGCTTTTCCGGGATGTAGGGCGGCTCATTGATGTAATCGGCCAGATTATCGGCCGTGACGTGCAGTTTCTCGGCCTCCTTGCGCACAATCTTGACCACGCTTTTGCGGATCACCTTGCCTAGGTTCATTTCCAGTTGCCGCACGCCGGCTTCGCGCGCATAGCCTTCGACAATGCGCCGGACGGCCGCTTCGGTGATCGAAACCTGGCCGCGTTTGAGGCCGGCTTTCTTGATTTGCTTGGGCCAGAGATGGTGTTTGGCGATAGCCAGCTTTTCTTCCATCAGGTAGCCGGACAGACGGATTACCTCCATGCGGTCGAGCAAGGGAGCAGGAATCGTGTCGAACTGATTGGCGGTACAAATGAACAGTGTTTTCGACAGATCGAAACGCACATCGAGGTAATGGTCGAGAAATTCCGAGTTCTGCTCAGGGTCGAGCACTTCCAGCAACGCCGAAGCCGGATCGCCCTGATAGCTGGCGCCGATCTTGTCGACTTCATCGAGCATGATCACCGGATTCTGCGATTCGACTTCCTTGATCGCCTGGATGAACTTGCCCGGCATAGCCCCGATATAGGTGCGACGGTGGCCCTTGATTTCGGCCTCGTCGCGCATGCCGCCGACCGAAAAACGGTAGAACTTGCGGCCCAGCGCGCGCGCCACCGAACGGCCAATGGAAGTCTTGCCGACGCCGGGCGGACCAACCAGCAGCAGAATCGAACCCGCTACTTCGCCTTTCAGCGTGCCGACGGCGAGGAATTCGATGATGCGTTCCTTGACGTCGTCGAGGCCATCATGGTCGGCATCGAGAATCTTGCGCGCGCGCACCAGATCGAGTTTGTCCTTGGTGAACTTGCCCCAGGGCAGGTTGGTCAGCCAGTCCAGATAGTTGCGGGTGACGGTGTATTCCGGCGAGCCATGTTCGAGGCCGGACAGCTTGTCCATTTCCTCGCCGATCTTCTTCTCGGCGTGCGGAGGCAGCGTCAGCTTCTTCAGACGGCCGCGATAAAGCTCCAGATCGGCGGTGCGATCGTCCTTGGCGATGCCGAGCTCCTTCTGGATCGCCTTCAGTTGTTCGCGCAGAAAGAATTCCCGCTGCTGCTGGGTCATCTTTTCTTCGACTTTCTCCTGGATGTGGCTTTGCAACTTGGCCACTTCCAGTTCCTTCTTGATCAGCAACAGCACCTTCTGCATGCGCTTGCGCAGGTTCAGCGCTTCCAGCACCTCCTGCAATTTCTCCTTTGGCGCGGTGGTCAGGCTGGCGGCAAAGTCGGCCAGCAACGCCGGTTCATTGGGCGAGAAACGGTTGAGAAAGAACTTGAGTTCTTCGCTGTACAGCGGGTCCAGCGGCAGCAAGTCCTTGATCGAATTGATGATCGCCAGCGCATACGCCTTGATCTCTTCGCCGCTGGTGGCCTGCCGTGTCTCGGCGGGATATTCGACGCGGGCGAAATACGGCGCTTTGCCGGAAAGCCATTCGGCGACCTTGAAGCGGGTGATGCCTTCGGCGATGAACTGGATCTTGCCGTCCGAACGCATCGGATGATGCATGCGCACCAGCGTGCCGGTGCCGTAGAAATCTTCCGGCCGCGCGTCATCCGAAATATCGCCATGCACCATGACCAGGCCAACCAGATGATGGCCGGCATCGCCGATCCGCTTCACCGTCTCCGCCCACGGCCCTTCATTCATGATCAGCGGCAGGGTCTGCGCCGGGAAAAACGGTTTCTCGGTCAGCGGCAGGATGTAGATCGTCGCCGGCAAGGTTTGCGCCGGCAGATTCGGGGTCGCTGCTGCGCCGTCCGGTTCGCCCGGTTTGACTAATTCGCCTTCAAGCGTGTCTAGATCTTCATTCATGGAATATTTCCGTCAGCAAGTCGATAACTTGGTGCGGCCAGGATGCGAGATTTCAAGATCGTTCAAGATCGTTCAAGATCGACAACCATTTTTCCCAACCCGGCCTTGCCACCACCCGCCCACCCGAACCAGGCTGGTTTTCAAACACGCTGACGCGGTCAGCGTTTGCATCAGCCGTAATTCAACCCCATCGATTCGCGCACATCGCGCATGGTCTCACGCGCCAGATCGCGCGCTTTCTCGCAGCCATCGGCGATGATGTTTTTCACCGTATCCGGATCTTCGGTATAAGCGCGGGCGCGCTCCTGGATTGGCGCCAATTCCTTCAGAACCGCATCGATCACCGGCTGTTTGCAATCCAGGCAGCCGATGCCGGCGCTGGTGCAGCCCTGTACCACCCAATTCTTCACATCGTCGCCGCTGTAAACCTGATGCAGTTGCCAAACCGGACAGTTGTCGGGTGAACCCGTGTCGGTACGGCGCACGCGCGCCGGGTCGGTCGGCATGGTGCGGATTTTCCTGGTCACCGCTTCCGGTTCTTCCCGCATCGAAATGGTGTTGTTGTACGACTTGGACATTTTCTGACCGTCCAGACCCGGCATTTTCGAGGCTTCGGTGAGCAAGGCTTGCGGTTCGGTCAGGATCATCTTGCCGCCGCCTTCGAGAAAACCGTAGAGCCGTTCCTTGTCGCCTAGCGACAGATTCTGGGTTTCGCCGAGCATTGCGCGGGCGGATTCGAGCGCCTCGTCATCGCCTTCCTGCTGATAGCGGGTGCGCAGTTCCTGATACAGCTTGGCTTTCTTGCCACCGAGCTTTTTCACCGCGCTTTCGGCCTTTTCTTCGTAGCCGAGTTCCTTGCCGTAAAGATGGTTGAAGCGACGTGCGATCTCGCGCGAGAACTCGATATGCGGCACCTGATCCTCGCCCACCGGCACCTGGTTGGCGCGGTAAATCAGGATGTCTGCGCTTTGCAGCAGCGGGTAGCCGAGGAAGCCGTAGGTCGAAAGATCCTTCTCGGTCAGCTTTTCCTGCTGATCCTTGTAGGTCGGCACCCGTTCCAGCCAGCCCAGCGGCGTCATCATCGACAGCAGCAGATGCAGTTCGGCGTGCTCGATCACCTGCGACTGGATGAACAAGGTGGATTTGGAAGGATCGACACCAGCCGCCAGCCAGTCGATGACCATCTCCCAGGTCGCCTGTTCGATGCCGAGCGGATTGTCGTAATGCGTGGTCAACGCGTGCCAGTCGGCGACGAAAAAAAGGCACTCGTATTCATGTTGCAGCCTGATCCAGTTTTTCAGGACGCCGTGGTAGTGACCAAGGTGCAAGCTGCCAGTGGGGCGCATGCCGGAGAGAACGCGATCTGCGTACATGGAGTTTTCCGTCAGTTCAAAACAATTTGGATAAGGGCGAGAAGTTCGACCGGATTGATGCCGAAGATGAACGCCGCCAGTTGAATAATCGACTGGATCAGCGGCCACATGAAGACGCCAAGCAACCCCATGAACATCAAGCCGAGCAGGATGAAGATGCCGTAGGGCTCGATGCGCGCCAGGTTGTAGGCCAGGTTGCTCGGCAACAGACTGACTGCAATGCGGCCGCCATCCAGCGGCGGCAAGGGAATCAGGTTAAGCGCCATCAAAACCGCATTGATGAAAATGCCCGCTGCGCCCATCAACGCCAGGGGCATCGCAAAGACGCTGCCAGGCATGGCGAATGCCAGTTTGATCAAACCGGCCCAGATTAGCGCCATCAACAGATTGGCGCCAGGACCAGCGGCGGCAACCCAGAGCATGTCCTGCTTGGGGCGGCGCAAGTTATTGAAATTGACCGGCACCGGCTTCGCCCAGCCAAACAGAATGCCGGCGCCGCCAGTCAGTTTGGAAATCACCAGAATGGTCAACGGCACGATCAGCGTGCCGACCAGATCGAAGTGGCGAATCGGGTTCAGGCTGATGCGGCCTTGCGATTCAGCCGTGCGATCGCCAAAGCGCAAAGCGGCGTAACCATGTGCAGCTTCATGCAAGGTGATCGCAAAAATCACCGGTAAAGCGAAGACAGCAACCTTTTGTATTAGATTAAGTTCCAATTATTACTCTCTGTTTGTAATAAGTATTTATTCAAATCCTAGGCGTCGAACATCACCCGTTCCAGCGCGAATCAACTCGGGTGCGGCGCCGGTTAAATCGACCACGGTGGTCGACTCAATCCCGCAGAATCCGCTATCAAGCATGACATTGATCCGGTTGCCGAGGCGTTCCAGAATATCTTCCGGGTCGTTCAACGGGTACTCGTCTCCTGGCAATTGCAACGTCATCGACAGAATCGGTTCATCCAGTTCAGCCAGCAACATCGCCACCACCGCATGTTCCGGCACGCGCAAACCGATCGTGCTGCGCTTCGGATGCTGCAATCGGCGCGGCACTTCCTTGGTGGCTTCGAGAATGAAGGTGTAGCCGCCCGGCGTCACCGACTTGAGCATCCGATATTGTTTGTTATCCACCAGCGCAAAACGCGAGATTTCAGATAAATCACGGCAGATCAGGGTAAACAGGTGTTTGTCGTCGACGCCGCGTATTGCACGAATGCGTTCCATGCCTTCCTTGTTGCCGATCATGCAGCCAATGGCGTAGCAAGAATCGGTTGGATAAACCATGACGCCGCCTGACTTGAGCAGTTTCACCGCCTCGCGGATCAGTCGGTGCTGCGGGTTATCGGGGTGCAAATAAAAATGTTGGCTCATAAATGTATCGGGTTCAATTCCAGGCGTGCCAGATGGGTCTGCAACGCTCTGGCAGCGCGGTCAAGCGGCCTAATTCACGACCGCCTTCGCCAGGCGCGTGAAAATCCGAGCCGATTGACGCCATCAGGTCAAATTCAACCGCCAGTGCGGCGTACTGCGGCACTTGTTCAGCGGTATGGCTGCCAGTGATGACTTCAATACCGCCCCCACCGAGATGTTTGAATTCACTCAGCAGCAGGCGCATTTTTTCGCTGCCGATCTGATACCGCCCGGGATGCGCCAACACCGCAACACCGCCGGCGGCGTGTATCCAGGTCAGCGCGTTTTCCAGGCTGGCCCATTCGTGCGAAACATAGCCTGGCTTGCCCTTGACCAGAAATTTCTTGAAAACCGCCTTCATGTTTTTAGCCACGCCGCTTTCGATCATGAAACGAGCGAAATGCGTGCGGCTGATCAATTCCTTGTTTTCCGCCAACGCGCAAGCACCTTCAAAAGCGCCAGCGATGCCGATTTTGGCCAACTCGTCACCGATTCGCCGCGCCCGCTCGTTGCGTCCGCCACGATTGCGCGCCAGGCCATGCACCAGTACCGGGTCAAGTGGATCGAAGTTCAAACCGACGACATGCAGTGTCACATTGCCCCAGGTCACCGAGATTTCGACCCCGTTGATCAAGCGCAAGCCAAACTCCTTGGCGGCTTCTGCGGCTTCCGCCTGCCCACTCAACTCATCGTGATCGGTCAGCGCCAGCACATCGACGCCATGCGCTTTGGCGCGCTGCACCAGCTCACGCGGTGAAAGCACGCCATCGGAGGCGGTAGAGTGGCAATGAAGGTCGTAAATAGTCATCAAACTGAGTTCACCCGGGAGTTGAGTTAGCAGCGCTTTAAGTGGTGTTATTAGTAATGTTATGAGGCGTCCAGGTTGAGCCCATGGCGGGAATCATAGCAAAATGCCTGCCGCCCTTCCCTTCTGGAGACCGTTACGACGGCACCGCAGTGAAAATTCTTTTCGATCTTTTCCCCATCATTCTGTTTTTTGCCGCCTATCAATATGGCGCCTCGCATCCGGAAAATGCCACCGATTGGCTGGCGGCACTCGGCATCGTGCTTGAAAGCAATGACAAACCGGGTGTTTTCCTGGCCACTGTCGTCGCCATTGCCGCCACCTTCATCCAGCTCGCCTGGGCCTGGATCAAGTACCGCAAGATCGACACCATGCTCTGGGTTTCGCTTGGCCTGATCGTGGTTTTTGGCGGTGCCACCTTGTTTTTGCACGATGAGGCCTTCATTAAATGGAAGCCGACCGTGCTGTATTGGCTGTTCGCCTTATCGCTCGGACTGGCGCCCATGTTGTTCGAACGCAATTTGATCCGCCTGATGATGGAAAAGAATGTGCAATTGCCGGATGCGATCTGGACCCGCTTGAATCTGGCCTGGGCCGCATTCTTTACCTTGATGGGCGTGGCCAATCTCTGGGTAGCGATGAATTATTCGACTGACGCCTGGGTCAATTTCAAGATGTTCGGCTCAATCGGTCTGATGCTTGTTTTCATCATCGGACAAACGGTTTATTTGTCGCGCCATATCAAGGAAGAACCATGAATCTGTTTTATGCCATTGAAGGAATTGATGTCCCGGATAGTCTGGACAAACGATCAAGCGCGCGGCCGGCGCATCTGGCTCGGCTCAATCAATTGAAAGATGAAGGCCGCCTGCTGCTGGCCGGACCCTACCCCGCCATCGACAGCCCGGACCCCGGTCCGGCCGGCTTCAGCGGCAGCCTGATCGTCGCCGCTTTCGAAAGCCTGCAAGCTGCGCAAACCTGGGCCGATGCTGACCCCTATTTGGCTGCCGGGGTGTACGCCCGGGTCAGCGTCAAACCGTTCAAAAAGGTACTGCCATGAATGACACCATTGCCGAAATCAAATCGCGTCTGGCCGTACTCGCACCGGAAAACATCGAAATCATCGACGAATCAGCCCAGCACGCCGGCCACGCTGGCGCTCGTTCCGGCGGCGGCCATTATCAGTTGACGATCATTGCACCGACTTTCCAGGGCCAGAACATCGTCGCTCGCCATCGCGCCATCTATCAAGCGCTGGGGGATTTGATGCAAACCCGCGTCCACGCATTGTCGATTACCGCTTATTCTCCGGAAGAACTTTGATTTCGCCTGGCCGGGAACTCACTTGTATTCTTCAAACCTAATTTTCCCTTGTTGATAACCTGGAATTGCAATGAAACTGAAACTTCTGATCGCTGTTCTGACCGCCAGTATTGGTCTGATTCCCCAAGCCGCCACCGCCGCCGATGAGGCATCCACGAAGGCAACCGAGAATGCCGCGACTACGTCAGCGAACAAACCGCTGGCTGTGGTCAACGGCGTTGCCTTGCCCCAGATATTCGCCAACTTTGTCCGTCAAGGGCGGATGAGTCGGAATAGCCCGCCGGAAACTTTGACCGAGGAATCGATTCGGGAAGCGGTTATCGCCGCTGAACTGATGTCGCAGGAAGCGGTTCGCAAAGGTCTGGCGAATGGGCCGACGCTGCAGGCGGCGATGGAATTCCAGAAAAAGGAATTGTTGAGCAAGGCGCTGATCGAAGAATTTGTCCGCAACAATCCCATCCAGGAAGAAGCCGTCAAGGTCGAATATGACAAAGCCAAAGCCAAAGCCGGCAGCACCGAATACCGTCCTCGCCATATTCTGCTGAACACTGAGAAAGAGGCGAATGCGGTCATCACCAAGCTCACTACCGGCAAGAAAAAGGCCAAGTTCGAAGACCTGGCCAAGACCGAGTCCAAGGACAGCTCAGCCGGCAACGGCGGCGATCTGGGCTGGGTGCTCCCCGCCAATCTGGTGCCCGAGTTCGCCGAGGCGATGACCAAATTGAAAGCCGGCGACATCAGCAAAAAACCGGTGCAAACCAAATTCGGCTGGCATGTCATTCGCATGGAAGAAATCCGCAGCCTGGATTTCCCCGAGTACGACAAGTTGAAAGAGCGTATCGCCAATCAGATGCAGCAACTGCAATTGCGCAAGTATGTTGTCGAGTTGCGCACGGGAGCCAAGATCGAATAAGACTCGGCGATTCCGAGTGCATAGCAAAACGCCGGCATTGCCGGCGTTTTCGTTTTCAGGGCAACCACGCCCGCTGCCAGATATCCAGATGGTCCTCCAGTATCCAGTTTGCCTTGATGTAGTCACGCAGAACTTCGCCTCGTCGCGCGAGTTCGTCACGATCAGCGGCATGTAAACGGATGGCATCCACCCAATCCTTGAAGCGATTCGATACGCGCGTCACCGGGTAATCGCCTCGATAAGGCGTGATGTCGGTGCATATCACCGGAAAGCCCAGCACACCGTATTCCAACAAGCGTAGATGGCTCTTGCCGTGATTGAACGGTACGTCTTCAAGCGGAGCGACAGCAAGATCCAGGTCAAGACTGGCCAGCTTGGCGGGGTAATCCTCCAGATTCACACCCTTGTGGAACTCAACGACGTAAGGCCGGATTTCATTCGGGCACATGCCCAAAAAGACCCAATCGACTTCCTTGGCAGTGGCTTTGACCACATCGAAGATGATCGCCAGATCACCGTCATGGGTGACGCTACCGGCCCAGCCTACGCGCGGTTTTTCTCCCCGCCGGCGTACCGGTTTCAGTTCACCCCAGCGAGCGCGCTCGATGAAGTTGGGCACCACACGGATATCGCCGTTGTAACCCTTGTACTGTTCCGCCAGATAGTCGGTGGAGACGATGAAGCGGTCGCACATGGCCAGGCCCTTGCGGAAGCGCTTGTGCAGGTCTTTCTGCTCGACGAACTGCTTTTTCCGAATGCTGCGAATGGGGATGTTGGTAATGAGGTCGTCGATCTCGTAAATGCGTAGCGCCTTGGAGTGGCGGATGTAATGATTGATCAATTCGAGCTGATGAAGATCGACTTGACGCTGCAACAAGATGACATCGGGTTCCATGCGGAACAGTTCCGGCACCGAAAGGTAGTTGCCAGTTTCCCAACCCATGACGCGGCCAGCATCGTTTAGCGCACGCATCGGAGATATGACGCGGTATTCACCGCAACCAAAGCGATCAGCCGGATGCGCCAGGATGCGCGGGCGTGGCCGCCATTCCGGGTCCCAAGTCAGCCCTGGCGCAATTTCGACGAGAAAATCACGGCCGTGGGTGGACAAGTTGCGGTTGTAGGCCGGGTCGAACGCAATGTCATGACGCCAGGTGTCATAGAAGCGATCCTGTTCGGCTTTGAAACGCGCCAATTTGATTTCCTGAGCACGACTTTCCACCGCACCTTTCTGGCTGACCGATTCCTCGTGCAGCAAGCGGGCGTGCGGTGTAAAGACGTTGCGATAACCTTGTTGGCGCAGACGCTGGCAGAAATCGACATCGTTGAAAGAGACCTGGAAGCGAATCTCGTCCAGACCGCCCAGTTCCAGGTACAGCGCGCGACTGACCAACATGCAAGCGGCGGTCACGGCGGTGTATTCCTGGGTAAGTTTGGCTCGGCCGAAATAGCCCCCCTCGTCTCCGGCCTGGTGACAGAAGGGGCGATCAGCCGGAACATCGTTCATGCCCAGAATCACCCCGGCATGTTGAATCGTGCCATCTGGATAGAACAGCTTGGCACCCACCGCGCCGACATCGGGCTGTTGCGCAATGCCCAGCATTTCCTCCAGCCATTCTTCATGCAACACCGCGGTGTCGTTATTGAGCAGCACCAGATATTCGCCCGTTGCCTCGCGCGCACCCCGATTGTTGATGGCTGAAAAATTGAACGGACCCGCACAATCCAACACGCGCAAACGCGGTGAGTTCAGCGCCTTCAGTTCGTCCAGATAGGCCACGGCTTCAGGTTCGTCACTGCCGTTGTCCAGCACCAGAATTTCACCGTTGGAATAACCCGTCCCGTCGATCAGCGAAGTCAGGCAGCGCTTCAGGAATTCAACCTGATTCTTGGTTGGAACAAGGATGGAGACCAGCGGATTGCCGCTTATCGGGTAACGCACGTGGATTGTGCCCGGTAGCAGACCATCTTCCAGCACCGCATCCAGCCCGACGCGCGCCAGGTGCGCCGCCAGAGCTCGCCTATGCACGGCGGCGACTTCCTCTGCGCTGTGCCGGTTATGACCACCCTCGGCATGGCGGTGATAAAGCACATCTGCGATATGACCAATGCCGGCGTGATTCACTTTCTCCCAAGCGCGCAGGGTGAGATCAAAAACTTCAACACCCTCCATTCCGAAATCGAAGCCATCCAGCTCAGCAAACAAACTGTGCTTGAAGAGAAGCAAGCCGCCCACCACAAAGGGCGCAGCACGCAACATTTCCAGATTGAAATCGGTCTTGAAGAAGGGGGTTGAATGCACGTCCTCGGCATCCACCCGGTCCTCGTCGCTATACAGCGCCCTCAATTCGGGGTGACGCTCGACCTTGTCGGCATAAGCGAACAACGCATGGGGTGCGAGCTTGTCTCCCGCTTCCCAAAGGCCCACCCAGTCCGCCGGCGTTTCCAGCAGCACCCGGTTAGCCAGCGTCAGATGCTGTTCAAACGGCCCTTGTATCCAGGCGATCTTGTCGCTGTCCGCCAGGGCCGGATGCATCGGCTGGGAAGAAATGACGCTCAGTTTCCAGTGTGGATAGAACTGATGGCCCAGCGACTTGATGTTATTGGCCAAGCGATCCTCGCCGCCCTCAGGGACCAGAATGGCCAGATGAAAGGATGGTTTTTTGGCGAGCGCATCCATGCGCTCCGAAATCCAGAGAGCGTCACGCTTCAAATAGGAATGGCCCAATTGCCAAAGCTGATAGAAATCCGTCGGTGGCGCTTCCGCATGTTCGTCATGCACCGGAAATTCAACGTAATTGGCGGCCTGTGGCAAAACCATTATCTCGTCATTATTTACATTTTCGGCTTCTTCTTCCCGATCCCATTCGAGCGCATCGGAAAATCGTTCAAACCGATCGGACAAACGCAAGCCATTCTCCACGGCATCCGATTCAAAAAACCGAATAATGCTTATAAACCAATTCAATAACTCTCCATTCAGAACCGGCTTGAGAGAAAAAGGCGGAGTGCAATATTTTTCCAGCTCATCCAACAAATCTGGATGCTTTGTCAAGAAATCCGCCACTTCGGGCTGCTTTATACCTGCTGTCAAGGCCGGCAAAAAACTCGATATATAAATATGCTCAAAAACATGCTGTGCACAAGCTCGCCTCTGCCTAAAATCGATAATAGGCGATGCTTTTCCCAACAGGAATATCGCGCATTGAATTGCAGTGCTGAGCCCCATAAAATAGAGAGCGGGATAAGCCAGCCCAGCATCCCGACAAAGAAGATTATAAAACCGGCCGGCTTTATCCCCCACATTGGAGCCGTATTCGGGGTAATGAATCAGGCAGCCATGCCCGGGAGTGGAAACAAAATCGCCCAGAGCCAACCTATTCAATTCCCATAAATCCTCAACCAGCGTCATGCCGGACAGCGGTGATTCGCGAAAAAACTTCAATGCTGCTTCAAGCGTAGAGCGCCTGGAAACGTTGTACATGGTGACGCGAGCCGCCACACCATTCCATTTCCGCATCCGCTCAAGCGGCGTGTTCCCGCGCATGGATGGCTGGCTGGCCTTTATCAGCTTGCTGTCACCCATATCGACGAAGGTTGTTCCCATTTCAGCACAGGAAATCCCTGGGTTATCGAGCAGAATACGGTAAGCATCCTCATAATAATTAGGCGATAGCCAATCGTCATCGGCCATTTGCGCCAAGAATTCAATGTGCTTGGACCATTCGTACAAGTAGAAAAAATTGTTAACAGCACCAATATTTTTTGCATGCGCAACGGCTAATATATTTGGATTGATATTTCGTATTTTCTTGAGAAAATCACGTTTCTCCTGGTTTTCGCTGTTATCGGCGATCAATACACAAATTTCTTCATTGGCGACGCCAATCATTGAACCAATGACCGATCGTGCCATCGGCGTCCAGCGCGCAGTCGGAATTACGATCGCCATGCGTGCTGATGCAGGAATATCCGGAAAATCTGTTTGATTCTGGATTACAGGCACTTCGTGGATCATGCGGTCCCTCCTGTGTATTGCTATTCAAAAAATCGCAATGCGACTGCAATGCACGCCAGCCAGAATTAGCGTTAAGCCAGCCGCTTCAGATAACCGCTCGGCGCGACGCTGATCAGTAGTTTGTTATCCATCTGGGTATCGATCTCGAACTCAGAATGCGTCTTCAGGTACTCCCACACGGCGGTCTTGGGGTTGTCGCCCTTGCCCCAGGGCCGGTCTGACGGACAGCATTCGGCGGTGTCCTCGACAACGGTATCGAACACCACGCAATAACTGCCGACAGTGGTCAGCGGTGCATAGGCCTCCAGTTCAGCCAGCACATGACCGTGCGTGTGGTTGCTGTCGAGCGAGATCAGGATGCGCTGTTTGCCGGCGGCCTGCGCTTTCACCTGTTCGACCACCTCGGGCGCGATGCTGGAGCCCTGGATCATGTCGATGCGCTTGAACATCGGGTGCGCCTCGATGGCGGCGCGGTTATGGGCGCGGATGTCGATGTCGATGCCGAGCACTCTGGCATCCTGCGGGCCGCCGCAGGCCGCGTTCAGTTCCAGCATGGCGGCGTTGAAGATCAATGAACCGCCGTGCGCGATGCCGGTTTCGATGATCAGGTCGGGTTGCACCCGCCAGATGATTTCGTGCATCGCGACCATGTCCTGCGGGTACTGGATGATCGGCCGCCCCATCCAAGTGAAATTGTAGGAATACCCCGGTCCGAGCGAGGATTTCATGAACGCGGCGGCGTCGGCTTGCAGCGCGGCGTTGGCGCCATTGGCGGCGATGCGGTCGGAGACTTCCTGATCAAAGGTTTTCATGGTCCACCGTAAGGTAATTGAACTGGTTGCGGGTCATTTGCCGGATCTCCGGCAGGTAGTTGCCATTCATGACGAAAATAGTCGCGCCGGGTTCTAGCCGCGCCAGCGCCTCGTCGGGTGACGAGACCCTGAGGCCGGTCGCGGTCAGGTAGCGGCCCTGTTTGGCCGGATTGATGTCGATCACGCAGTCGATGCGTGCGCCGGCGCGTTGCATGTACAACGCAAAGATGACGCCCTTGGAAGCGCCCCCCCAGATCACCGTTTCGCGTCGGGCTTGCTCGCCTTGCGCCTTGATCAGCTCGGCATAGCGCTCCACCGTGGCGAGGAAATCAGTCGGGAAGGCGAAGTCGTCCGACTCTGTGAGTAACGGCGCGCGCAACGTGGCGAGGTCGGCTACCACATACTGATACTGGCCGCCAAAGACATGGCCGGCCTGATGCAGCGTGCCGAACATGCGCTGGAAGTCGCTGGCGCGGAAATAGTTGACGTGTTCATAGAAGATGTCGAACCAGGCGCGGTGGGCGCAGATCCAGTCGAAACAGGGTACCTCGATATAGATTCTGCCGGCGCCGCTGTTCGAGTCGCGGATATGACGCAGAAACCCGACCGGATCGCGCACATGCTCCAGCACATGGCGCAGCACGATGCCGTCGGCGCTGAGGCCGATCTGCGGCGTGAAATACTGTTTGATGACGTGCGGACTGTCGCCTTCGTAAGTCGGGTCGAGGCCGGTGATGGCGAAGCCGCGCGCGAGCAGGTGTTCCAGGAAGTAGCCCTTGCCGCAGCCGACTTCGATCAGCGTCCTGTCCTGGAAATGCGTCTGGATGATCGCGGCGACTTCATCCAGATGCGCGCGGAATACTGAGCTGACCGCCTGTTCGTTCTGGTAGTCGGCGTCGTATTGCATCAGTTCCGGCTGGAACGCCTGGTTGAAGATCAGCCCGCTGTCCAGGTCGCGCACCAGCACGACATCGCCTCTGGCGCACTGTTGCGCGTCCTCCGCCGAACGGAACATGCGGTTCTGGAACACCGGCAGTTGCTCGGCCCGGTAAAGTTCTTCAACGGCCATCAGTGCGCCTCCAACAGGGCGTCGAGTTTGCGTCGGTCGCCCCAGAACGCCAGGGGTTCATAGTCGGGATAAGGGTAATGGCCCAGGTTGAGTTCGATCGACCAGTTGTTTTCCGCGATCCAGCCTTCGGCCAGTTTGCGTACCGAGATGGGTTGGCCGGAACAGAGATTGACCACGCCGTGGTCGGCTTGCTTCAGGGTCAGCGCAACCAGGTTGCGGGCGACTTCAGCCACCGGCAGGTAGTCGCGCAGTTGCTCGCCACCGGACATGTTGAATACCTTGTCGCCGCGCGCAACCGCCTGCCTGAGCAACGGCAGCAGCGAGCTTGCCGCCTGACCCTCGCCATGCAGGTAGAACAAGCGCGTCCAGGTCAGCTTGAACGGTTGCGCCTCACGGAGGTATTCGAGCTGTCGACGCAGGCTATCCTTGGCGTAACCGTAAGGATTGTCCGGAAGCGCCGGCATATCTTCACGCAATGGGCCCGACTGCATGCCGTATTCGAAACAGGTGCCGACGACGACCAGGTTTTTCAGGCCGGCGGCGACCAGATTTTTCAGAAAGCGGTATTGCGCCGGCAGTTCCTGTTCGAAGTGATGCAGCGAGCGGTAATTCGGCAAGCCGCCCCAGGCCAGGTGGATCAGCGCATCGGGGCTGCCGATCCGCTCGAACGAATCTCTGGTGGCAGCCTGGATATCCAGTTGCACCCCACCAGCGCCGGGCACCGCAGCGGCATGGCGAGAAATCGCGATGACTTCGACATCATGCCGGGCCAACTCGACCAGGACATGGCGACCGATGAAGCCGGTGGCGCCGGTGACGGCGATTTTCATGACTAAAGGCGGAATACATTCACCGCCATACCCGCCGCCGCCTTGTTCAGACGATCATCATTGGTCCAGAACTCGGTGCAGGAATGGCGAAGTGCGGTGGCAAGATGCAGCGCATCGGGCGTTTTCAGTCTATGCATGGCGCGTAATCGGGTCGCGTAGTCAAAATCCGAGTCAGTCATGGGTAACCATTGCTGCGCGGCAAGAAAATCCTCGTAATCTTGGACCAATACTTGATTTCCGTCAGTCAAAGGCTTGATGAGCGTCTCCAACCGCACCAATGGCGACACGCACAAAATGACATCAGGATGGTTGGCAAGGTGGGCGCGCATCGTCGCACTGAAGCCAGGCACATTTTCAATCGGGTATATCACGCAACAGGTATCTAGATAGGCCCGTCGCATCATCTGCGCTCATCCCAGTCATCACGTAGCGCGGCAATTTGTTTGCTCATTTCTTCCACCCCTGCATCAGGGCGATTGGCGAATCGAGGGCTCTCAAGCAAGGCCAGAATATCCCCCGCTTTGCCCACCACGGGGGGCGATGAAATGGCAGGTTTTTCGAGCAAAGTCAGAAGTGCGCGCCCACTGGGCGTGAACGCCAGAGGTTCGAGCGGGTGTATCCGACCACTGGCGTCGATTTCAATCTCGATGGTTTGCAACATTTCAGTCTCCTGATGTCAACGACAAGGCCGTTAATTGACGTGTTAATAATGATCGCATTGAATCTTGGCCGCTGCGGTCAGAAAATCGCCATTTCGGGTACTGCGGTGACGAACTGGCCGCCCCAGGCGCGGATGTAGGCCAGTTGCGCCATTACTTCCGTCTTCAAGTTCCAGGGCAGGATGGCCACGTAATCCGGTTTATCCGCCCGCAAATGCGCTTCATCGACGATGGCGATGCGGCTTCCCGGCATGAATTTGTTCTGCTTGGCCGGGTTGCGGTCGACCACATAGGCGATCAGGTCGGGCCGAATGCCGGCGTAGTTCATCAAGGTGTTGCCCTTGGCCGCCGCGCCGTAGGCGGCGACGCGCTTGCCGTCACGTTTGGCTTGCAGCAAAAAGGCCAGGAAGTCGTCCTTGACCTGATTGGTCCTGTCCTGGAAGCCAGCGTAGCCGCCGCGCTCGCGCAGGCCGGCTTGTGCTTCCCGCTCCAGCTGGGCATCGACGCTGTCCGCGCGCGGCTGGCGGCCGCTGTCGCCGCGCTGCGCGAATACGCGCAGGCTGCCGCCGTGGGTCGGATGTTCTTCGACGTCGAACACGCTCAGGCCGTTGGCGGCGAAGATGCGCTCGACGGCGGTCAGCGACAGGTAGGAGAAATGCTCGTGGTAGATGGTGTCGAACTGGTTCTCGGCGATCAGGCGCAGCAGATGCGGGAACTCGAAGGTGACGACGCCTTGCGGCTTCAGCAGGCGGGCGAAGCCGGCGACGAAGTCGTTGATGTCCGGCACATGCGCCAGTACGTTGTTGGCGGCGATGAGATCGGCCTGTTTGCCCTCGGCAACCAGCGTGTCCGCCAATCGCGTGCCGAAGAAATCCTGCACGACGGGAATTCCCTTGGCGCGCGCGGCGGCGGCGGTGCCGGCGGTCGGCTCGACACCGGTGCAGGGAATGCCGCGCGCCAGCACATACTGCAACAGGTAGCCGTCATTGGCGGCGACTTCGACGACATGGCTGTTTGAATTCAAGCCGAAACGGGCGGCCATGTCGGTGACGTAGCGTTCGCTGTGCGCCAGCCAACTGCTGGAAAAGCCGCTGAAGTAGGCGTAATTGGCGTCGAACAGTTCATGCGCCTGTGAGAAGTCCTCGGTTTGCGCCAGCCAGCACTGTTCGCACACCAGCACGCGCAGCGGAAACCATTTCTCCGGCGCGTGCAGGCTGTGTTCGGTGAGATAGGCGTTGGACGGCGGCGCGCTGCCCAGATCGACCAGAGGAAGGTTTAGTTCTGCTTTGCAGTGACGGCATTGCATAGTCAGATTCCTGTAAATGAAGTGTCTAGCACTGGATGGGCTGCGTCTCGTGAAGATAGCCCGGTTACGGGCAGAGGCCAGACTATTCCGAGACGAGGATCGGTTGCGATCAAGCCGCCCTCGGCCGCCGCATGGTACGCGGCGGTATGGAAATAGAGCATTTCGCAGTCGTCGGCCAGGGTCTGGAAGCCATGCGCGAAGCCTTCCGGGATGACCAGCGTGCGGCGATTTTCGGCGCTGAGAATTTCGCCATGCCAGCGCAGGAAGGTGGGCGAATCCCGGCGCAGATCGACGGCGACATCGAATACTTCGCCGCGCAGGCAACTGACGAATTTGGTCTCGGCATGCGGCGGCCGCTGGAAGTGCATGCCGCGCAGCGTGCCCCGGCTGGCGGTGAGAGTGTGGTTGATCTGGGCGATGTGGCGTCCGGCCAGGATGTCGGCGAGCTCATCCAGGCAGAACAGGCGTTCCAGATAGCCGCGGCTGTCGCCCAGGGGTTTGCGTTGCAGGATGAGCAGGCCGGCAATCGCGGTGGGCAGGAGGTCGAAGCGGGCGCTCATGGTCTATCTGTTTCGTGGGTATTGCTTTCGTAGTCCCGAATCTGGCACAGGCTGAAGTTGGCCATGTCTGCGCCTTCCCGCCAGGCGTTGTGCCATTCCAGCGTGTGGGCCAGCGCTTCCGGCAGGTGCCAGCGCGGTTTCCAGCCGAGTCGGGATTTCGCCTTGGAGCTGTCCAGCTTGAGGGTGTTGGCCTCGTGCGGTTGTGGTGCGCTGTCGCATTGCCACGCTGCGCCGGGAACCTGTCCGCAGAGATATTCGACGATCCAGCCGACCGGTTTGGCGTCGTTGTCGTCGGGACCGAAATTCCAGCCTTCGGCAAATTCGGCGCCTTCCGCATACAGCTTTTCCGCCAGCAGTAGATAGCCGGTCAGCGGTTCCAGCACATGCTGCCAGGGGCGGATCGCCAGCGGTGAACGGATGGCGAGCGTGCGCTTCGCATCCAGCGCGCGCAGAAAATCCGGAATCAGCCGATCTGCCGCCCAGTCGCCGCCGCCGATGACGTTGCCGGCGCGGGCGCTGGCCAGATGGATGCCGGCTGCGTCGAGGAAGGATGCGCGGTAAGCGGCGGTGACCAGCTCGGAACAGGCCTTGCTGCTGGAATAGGGGTCGGCACCGCCCATGGCTTCGTTTTCCCGATAGGGCCAGACCCATTCCCGGTTGTCGTAGCACTTGTCGGTGGTGATATTGACCACGGCCTTGACACCGGGCGTCTGGCGTATCGCTTCGAGCAGGTTGACCGTGCCCATGACGTTGACGGCGTAAGTTTCCACCGGTGCTGCGTAGGAGTAACGCACCAACGGCTGCGCGGCCAGATGCAGCACGATGTCGGGCCGCGCGGCCTGCATCGCGCGGGTCAATGCCTCGGCGTCGCGGAGGTCGGCGAGGGTGTGGCTGG
>Ga0105047_10001461_pt1 | contig 42293 bp, 39 predicted proteins | sample MAT04_FD_78384 | JGI IMG/M metagenome (GOLD analysis project Ga0105047, IMG submission 78384) | Freshwater microbial communities from Lake Fryxell liftoff mats and glacier meltwater in Antarctica - MAT-04 (megahit assembly) | ecosystem: Environmental > Aquatic > Freshwater > Ice > Liftoff... | reverse complement strand
TTCTATCTTAACAAAAGCTTGTTGAAATCCCTCAGTAAGACTTCCGAAAGGTGAATTATGACTGGCTACTGCAACTTCGCCCAGAGTCCAATCCAGCGAAAAAGATACAGCTTGAACGGAAGTCCCTGAAATACCTAAGACCTGTCTTTCGATTTTTGTTTGGGCAGCTAAAAACAGACCAGAACAACACAAAGTAATCACGAACAGGTGCTTCATTTTTAATTAAATTTTGAAATAAACAAAAAAGTAGAGTTTCAACACAAAAAAGATTTCCAACTTCTTAGTGTTACCACAAATCTATGAATATATTTTGTTTAACCAAACATATTTTATCGAAAAATAATAATTATAGAGTATAAAAGAAACATATGCTTTTATTAGACAAAATATAATTGAATGGAGTGTTACAATAAAAATACTGTGGAAAGTTATGTCAGATTAACTAAACGCAGTGATTTTATAATACACTTATCATATTATCCTCTGCTTTAAAAAGATGAATAAATTTTTATTATATTTGGAATAGTCCAATATTAAGCATCCACTGTAATAATGTGATAGGCTGTATTTTTTGAAATGTTTTTGAAATAAATTAAAGAGACATGTAAAAAAGTACATTTTAGGAATAGATATAAATTTTATTTAAGGTTTATGACAACAGGAGTTCATAAAGTTAATAACTATTGTGTTCAGACCATAAATATTCGTAAATTTGTCCTTTCAATACGCAACCGAAACAGAAGTAAAATGGCCAAAGTCGAATTATTGATGCCCAAAATGGGGGAAAGTATTATAGAAGCTACCATACTGAAATGGGTTAAAAATGTCGGAGATAAAGTCGAAATGGATGAGACCATCCTTGAAATAGCCACAGATAAAGTGGATTCTGAAATTCCGTCTCCTGTCTCAGGTACGATAGTAGAAATACTTTATCCTGAAGACTCCGTAGTTGAAGTGGGAAAAATAATAGCCATCATTGCCACTGAAGGTGAAGATGTAAAACCGGCGGCTACACCGTCAGTCAGGGAAGAACAACCGCAGGAAATAGTTGAATCATCGGCAGATATTGTCCAAAATATTGAAACTATAAAGGCAGAATTAACTACAACTCCTGTATTGTTTTCTGATGACGAAAGGTTTTATTCTCCATTAGTAAAGAGTATTGCAAAACAAGAGAAAATCGATAATGCTGAATTAAGTCAAATTAAAGGCACAGGAGCAAATGGAAGGGTAACTAAACAGGATATATTAGCTTATATCGAATCAGGAAGATCCGTTCCGACTTCACCATCAATTGATCTACCAAAGCCACCTACTAATGTTTTACCACAAGCACCACCAGTCTCTATTTCAGGTAATGTGGAGATTATCGAAATGGACAGAATGAGAAAGCTGATAGCGGATCACATGGTCATGTCCAAACAAACAGCACCACATGTCACTTCATTTGTAGAAGCAGATGTAACCAACATGGTGCAATGGAGAGAAAAAAATAAAAAGAAATTTCAGGAAAAGTATGGAGAGAATATCACTTTTACTCCCCTATTTATCGATGCTGTAGTGAAATCTTTAAAAGATTTTCCAATGATCAATATCTCTCTGGATGGGAATAAAATTATCATTAAAAAAGATATCAATATCGGAATGGCAGCTGCCTTACCTTCAGGAAACCTTATTGTGCCTGTAGTCAAAAATGCTGATTATCTGAATCTCGCCGGATTGGCCAAATCAGTGAATGATCTGGCAAAAAGAGCCAGAGAAAACAAACTCAAACCAGATGAAATTAAAGATGGAACTTTCACCATCACCAATGTAGGGACATTTGGAAATGTAATGGGCACGCCTATCATAAATCAACCTCAGGTAGCTATCCTTGCCACAGGAGCTATAAAGAAAAAACCAGCGGTGCTAGAGACAGAGTATGGAGATGTAATTGCAATCAGACAATTGATGTTTTTGTCATTATCATATGATCACAGAATAGTTGATGGTTCACTCGGAGGGTCATTCCTAAGAAGAATAGCAGATTATCTTGAAAAATTTGATCCCAATACAACCATTTAGAATGAAGAACGGGAGCATTATTATAGTTGTACTTTTTTGGTTTATTCTACCAAATTACAATTTTGCTCAGAAGGCATTAAAAAAGCAAGGGGACATTTATTATGAGTCAGGCAAATACAGAGATGCATTAACCGCATATAAGGCATACAATAAAACGGAAAAAGATCCTAAATTACTCATTAAAAGAGGATTGTGTTATCTTTATACCAATCAGCCAGATGCCTGTATCACTGATATGGCCGCAGCACATAAACTCAAATCATTAGATAATAACAGATTTAAGTATTCGGCGATGGCATATTTTTCAAAAAAAGAGTATGTCGAATCGGCCAAATTTTACAAAACGTATCTGAATACATTAAAACCCGGAACAGAAGAATGGAGTAAGATTGTCAAAGAAATAAAAAGATGCGGGTATTCTAAAAATTATAAATATTGGCAACAACATGCCTTTGTTGAAAACCTGGGCTCAAAGGTGAATACAATATATGATGAGTTTGGTCCTGTTCAGAGTCCTACTAAACCGGGAAGGTATTATTTTTCTTCGGCACGGGCTGGTACTATCGGGGGACTAAGGGATAAAAAGGGTTTGTCTGATGTGCTGAAAGGCACCTACTCTTCAGATATGTTTATGGTGGACCTAAAAGATGGTAACTGGAGTACAGTTTTACCTTTTGAACAATTGATAAATAGTCCCAAACATGATATCCTTCAGGATTTCAGTCAGGACGGGTCTGTAATTTACTACATAAGAAGTGCTGATCTGAACACAGGTGTACTTTTTACAGATACTTTCAATATTGACAGAGACCCCATAAAATTGCCCGATGCGGCAAATCTTCCATTTAATGCAGAAATCGGTGATAAGGATTTGTTTGTATTTAGTGATAGTCTTATTATTTTTTCTTCAAAGATGGATGGAGGTTTTGGAGGTTATGATTTATATTATGTTTCCAAAAACCAAAATATTTGGCAGATCCCTGTCAATTTAGGTGCTGGGATAAACACCGAATCTGACGAAATTGCACCTTTTCTGATCAAAAATGGTGAGACACTTTATTTTTCCTCTGACAGAACAGCAACCCTGGGAGGGTTTGATATATTTGTTTGCATATATGATTCAAATAAAGGGTGGGAAAATATTCGGAACTTAGGAATACCCATTAATTCGCCGGGAAATGATGTAGATTTTGAACTATCTTTTGATGGTATGTCAGCCCTGTTTGCTTCGGACAGGGTCGAGTCATATGGAGAGAGAGATCTGTACATAGCCTATTTTAAAGATCAGATACTTGGACAATTGGCTTACACTGAAGTTCCGGAGTTTTTGGATATGCAGCATAATCTCCGCCTTGGTGATACAACCAAAATCGATATAGTAGAGCTGGGTCAAACCATCAAAAAGGATCCGATTAAAAGCCGGGATTTTGTAAGTAAACCACTTTATTTTTCAAAAAATGAAGACGTACTTAACCCATCAAATCTAAATCAAATCGCCAAAACTGCTGAATTGATGATCATATTTCCAGATATAAAAGTATTGTTGAGCAGTCATTTCATTTCAGAAGGACGTACAGAATTTGACCTTTATTTTTCTATGAAAAGAGCTGAAAAAGTGGCAGATGAGTTGATTAAATCGGGGATAAATCCGCATAGAATTATTTTGAATGGTTGCGGAGCTGGCTTCCCTCTTGCTTCGCCGTCAATCAACGGCATTCCTTCCACATTGGCAGATAAAACCAATAGGCGTATAGATGTAAACATAATAAACGGAGTAAACGAAAACGTCAGAGTACTATATGATATTCCTGTGGTGGCACCTCAATATCGGGATACCCTTTGGGATAATTTTAGTGAAAAAAGCAAAGGAGTAACATTTCGTGTTATTTTTTCAAAAGTATCACAAATGCTCAAGAGCGATGTGCTCAATTGGAATGTTGATATTATTATGGAAAAGAAGGCAAGCGAAGAAAAGTATACCTATACCATGGGGAATTTTTTGAAATATGACGAAGCTAAAATGTTAAAAGATCGTCTGCAGAGAAATGATTTTGATGAAGCTGAGATTATGCCTTATTATGAAGGCATTCCACTGGATAAACTTAAAATGATGACGGTAATTAAAGATTATCCCCAACTAGAAATATATCATAAAGCCGAAGAAAGATAAAGCATAGAGGATTATATTGGATCTAATCTTGCAGTATTTCAAAAATGCTATCCAGTTCTTCAAAGGATTTGATGCCTGTCTTTTCTTCTTCTCCACCTCTTAATATCAAACCGCAAATATCTAGGTTTTCTAAGATCTCAGCCAGATGTTTTGCTTCAAATGGAATATCAAGAAATACTTTTTTTTGAGCCGCCAGTGCTTTTATTTTTGCCACTTCTCTATCGGTAAGTTGACTATAATTTTTTTCAGATCGTATCACTGGAAAATCGACGCCATCAAAATCAGATTCATCTATATTTTCAAGAATAAAATCTTTAAAGACAGGCAATCCAAATGGTGATGTATAGGTAGCAAATGCGCCAAAATGAACAGCCTGCCCTAAGTCAGTTGTAAGCAGCTCTAAAATGTCTGCTTCCTGTTGCCATCCATCAAACTCCAAAACAAATTCAGGTCCTGCTACCCATTCAGTGATTTCTTTTATTCTAGCGGGTGCACAATACATCTCAGTACCAGTATTGCAGCAAAATCCCAGATAATCCGCGCCCATCGCGGCAAAATATCTTGCATCGGTCAGATTGTTAACTTTACTTATTTTGACTTTGGTTTTGAGCATTTTGATTAATTTTGTACAAAAGTAACAAGACTCATGGCAACAATAAAAATAAGCCCCGACAAAGATGTAAAAAGTGACCATTATTTTCAGCGTGTATATGATGTAACCTGTTTGATCCCCGCAGGCAGAGTCAGCACTTATGGAGCTATCGCTGATTTTTTAGCCTTGGGGTCTGCAAGGATGGTAGGCTGGGCACTCAACCATTGCCACAGTAGCGATGACATTATACCTGCGCATCGGGTCGTTAATCGGTTGGGCGAATTATCAGGCAGGTTACATTTTGCTACACCAATGTTAATGCAGGAGAGACTGGAGTCGGAAGGGGTGGAGATCATTGATCATAAAGTAGCCAATATGGATGCACTTTTCTGGCATCCAAGAGAGGTGGAAGAATATTAATTACAAATGCACAATAAATTTAGTTGTTTTTACTTTTTAATGAATAAATAAATATCATCTATTCATGAATAGAAATTTTTTAATTCCACCATTCGTATTTTTTAGCTTATTGATTTATGCTCAATCCCCAATCGGTATCTGGAAAAATCTGGACGATGAAGATGGAAGAGAAAAATCACATATAGAAATATATGAACAAAATGGGACTCTTCGAGGCAAGGTCATCAAATTGCTTCCTGCTGCCACCATCACCAAATGTGATAAATGTACAGGAGCAAATAAAGGTAAAAGTCTGGTAGGTATGGATATACTCTGGGGGCTTAAAAAATCTGGCAAAGTCTGGGAAGGAGGAGAGATTCTGGACCCGAAAAAGGGAAAGGTGTATGATTGTAAAATTGAACTCGACGGTTCGGATAAGCTAAAAGTTCGTGGCTTTGTCGGGGTATCCATGTTTGGCAGAAATCAGATATGGTACAAAGTAAAATAGCTGCATATAAACACAATAATTTGTTATAATAATCTGTTAAATTACTGAATATTAAAATATTGTTTCATCTTTTAAATCCAATACATGACACACCATTACACTAAAAATCAAATTATTCAATTCATATACAAAGAATGTGACCTCTTCGACAAACTCGAGATGGAATTTGCAATGGAAGACGATAGCACATTAATGGAAACATATGCAGAATTAATGACATCATTTCAAATGCTTCCAAAAGTACAGTTTAGCCCCAAAAAAAGCAGTATTGAAGCGATCCTTGAGTACAGCAAAAGAGATTTGACTCTTTGTTAATGACACTTAAATTGTATCTGCATTTATAATTTAATATGTATAATAAAATACTTTTAAGTTTCGTACTATTAGTGTGTACTTCTCAGTATGTTTTTTCTCAAAAGAATCAAACTGAAAAAACACAATTAAGACATGTTGTCTTGTTTAAATTTAAAGACACAAGTTCTGCAGACGACATTCATCGTCTTGAAAAAGCCTTTAGTGCATTGCCGGATAAAATAAAAGAAATCAAAGGTTATGAATGGGGTATTAATAATAGTCCTGAGAATATAGCTCAAGGTTTTACCCATTGTTTTTTTCTGACTTTTGATAGTGAATCGGACCGCGATATTTATTTACCCCATCCAGACCACAAAGCATTCGGAGCATTGCTTGGACCTCATTTGGAAAAAGTTTTGGTCATAGATTATTGGGCAAAAATTTAAGTTTTAGAAAATATCCTGATATTTTACTATTTTTCAATTGAATCAATAGCATGTCTCACCGATCCCTTTTCCAATAAAAGGGCTTTGGATTCTTCGTAGTTTAAGCCAGTTTTTTCTATAACCATTTTTACTCCTCTATCTACCAGTTTTTCATTACTTAGTTGCATATCTACCATTCTATTGTCACGTACCCGACCAAGTTTAATCATTACACTTGTAGTGATCATATTGAGTACAAGTTTTTGAGCCGTTCCGGATTTCATTCTTGTACTTCCTGTCACATACTCTGGTCCTACCATGACTTCTATTGGGTATATTGCTACTTCAGAAAGTGGGGAGTTAGGATTGCAGGATATACTTCCGGTTATAATTCCAAGTTCATTTGCCATTTTCAGGCCATTGATGACATAAGGTGTGGTTCCGGATGCTGCAATGCCCACGAGAACGTCATTTTGGTCAATATTATAATAAGATAGATCTATCCAGGCCTGGTTAGGGTTGTCTTCAGCACCTTCTACCGGATTACGGAGCGCATGGTCGCCCCCTGCTATTAAGCCTATGACCCAATCCTTTGGTACTCCAAATGTAGGTGGACACTCAGAAGCATCCAGGACACCCAGTCTTCCGCTCGTTCCTGCGCCAATATAGAATAACCGACCTCCGGAGCTCATTTTTTCTGTAATGACATCAATGAGTGGAACAATTTGATGAATTGAATTTTCGACGGCCATAGCAACTTTCTGATCTTCAGCATTGATATCAGAGAGGAGCTCCAGTGTGGATTTTTTTTCTAGATGTCGGTAGAGGGATGGAGATTCGGTTATTTTTTCCATACAAGTTATAAAGATGGTTTTTTTGATATCATCCAAAGTCCAGCAAAGGTAAGAATTCCATTCAAAATCAATATCTCAATCCCGATCTTAAATCCGGAAAAAAGCGTTTCAGAAAGATGTATTAATGATGCAGAAGTACTTTCACTCAAAGCCAGTTTTTTAGTAAACCATTCTGCATTATTAATAAAATCAATACCAAAAATCAACACAGGCGAAAGTAAACAAACCCATATGGCCCATTTATCATTCAGCACTCTCTTAGTAAATATTCCAAAAGTAAATAGACCTAAAAGGGGGCCGTAGGTATATCCAGCCAGTTTGAGGATGACATCTATGATGGACTTATCGTCGATCCATTTAAAGACGAGGACACAAACAAAAAATAAAAGTGCAAAACTAAGGTGAACAGTCAGCCTTGTCTTTCTTTTTTCTTTATCTGTTGACAATGTATCTTTTTGCATGCCTAGCATGTCGATACAAAACGACGAAGTCATGGCAGTAAGCGCGCCATCTGCGCTTGGAAATAGTGCCGAAATGAGACCGATTATAAATATGACACCGATGCCGGACGAAAGGTAACCTCCCAGAGCAATAGAAGGGAAAATATCATCCCCTTTAAATGTAACGTTGTTTTGAGTTCCATATAAATATAGCAATCCGCCCAACATTAGAAATAAAACATTAACAATCAATAAAACAGTTGCCAAGGTCAATACATTTTTTTGTGAACCTCCCAGGGTTTTGACACTTATATTTTTTTGCATCATCTCCTGGTCAAGGCCGGTCATAGCTATAGTAATAAAAGCACCGCCAAGTATTTGTTTTAGGAAAAATCCGGAAGCGTTGATATCTGTATTAAATATTTTGGTATAACCTTGAGCCGACATTGCACTAAAAGTGTCTGCTACACTAAAGTCCATTTTATTCATCAGAGCAATGATACAAACTACCAATCCACCTAGCATAAAAGTAGTTTGTAGTGTGTCTGTATAAACTATTGTTTTTACTCCGCCTTCAAAGGTGTACAAAAGTATAAGCAGCAGCATTATAAATGCAGTAGCAATAAACGGGACGCCCATCGCATCAAGTATAAATATCTGCAAAATATTAATAACAAGAAACATCCTTGCAGTAGCACCCAACGTTCTTGAAATTATGAAAAATAATGCTCCAGTTTTGTAAGAAACCGGGCCAAAGCGATCCTCCAGAAATTTGTAAATGGAAGTTAGATTCATTCTGTAATACAAAGGCAATAATATAAATGCAATCACAAAATATCCAATAAAATAACCAATAACTACCTGATAATATCCAAATCCACCTGCTCCGACAGTCCCGGGAACACTCACAAATGTTACACCACTGAGTGATGTACCGACCATACCAAATGCAACCAACATCCAGTTGCTGTTTCTGTTCCCTATAAAAAAGGAATCATTATTGGAGTTTCTTGAGGTGTAATAAGCTACGCCAAGTAGCAGCAGGAAATATCCGAATACAAATGCAAATAATACATAAGGTGACATGGGACCATTGTTTTGATAAAAAGAAGCTGAAAGGTAATTATTTTTTTTATATGATGAAGGAATGATGTCTGATCCTAATCATAATTCTTCTTTTTTCTGCATATGCAATACTTTAAAAAAATTTATCTCATTATGAAACATAATCTTTTACATCTGGTATTATCATCAATATTACGCGATTAACAAACCTAGTAAGAAAGTGTCTCTTGACATTTTACCATTTTCGCTTCGGGTACCCGAGCTTATTTTTCTCCGTTTTGCTAATTCCCGTATATCTCTTTCGGAGTCATTGTTATGTAACGATGTTTCCGGTCTGTATAGCACGAGCATCAGTTGGTCTTTTTTCTTCTGAATATCTTGAAGTACGATGTTGAGGGACTCGTAATTTTTTACTGGTGTACAAAGTACATTAAAGGCTTGATCTAACTGGTGAGCCATTATTTGGCAAGGGGACTTTTTGTATTCACATAATAAACGATAGAGCGACCAATAGGCAATCTTTTTATCGTTTAACTTTTTGTCATGTTCCCCATTGTAACTCTTTACATTTAATAATGGTCGTTCTGCGTGTTTCCAACACAGCGAATGGACAAAGACATTGAACTGACCGGCACCGTCGGAGTGTATGATGGTGTTAGGGTCAAAGCCTTGTTCTATCAATGTTCCGATAAGCAACGCATCCTTGATCTTGGTCGTTCCAGCAGCTAAGCCAGTTACCTGCTTTTCGGCGAGGCAGGTTGGTGTATAGTGACCCGATTTTGCAGCAGGAGTTTTTGGCGGATTCTTCGGAAAAATTTTAGCATAGTTAGAGTTCTTTATCAATTAAATCTTCCAGGTCTTTTAATTTGGGAATTAGTAAATCCTTCTTCAGATTAAGCTCAATTGCAGTAATATAACTGATGTGCTTAAGTAATGATAAAAACTCTTTATCTTTAGAAATTTCATCAAGGTTAAAATTTATTAGCCTGTAGCTTTCTGTTATTTTTTTATTCTCCGATAATGGAATTTCGGAAAGAAAATTAACAGCCCTTTTTTCAAAGTCCTTGAGCATTATTTCATAGGGTCTTTCAATCCCTAGATTTTCTTCAACTCTTGATTTATAGTTGGCAAGATATTTTTTGATGCTATCTGACTTTATTAAATTGAGCTTACCCGAGTTCTGAATTTCACTATAAACTGCAAATGGAGGTACAAACTTATGTATGTAACCTGAGCGCATTAAAGCCTCAACAATTGCAGTACTGTCCGTCGCAACACTTTCGGCTTCATTGGTAATAAGTTGGTACAGATAATCAGCAGATGCTTTTCTCATCTTCAATCTTTCTATTGTATAGGCCATCATTGAAAAATCTTCAGTTAATTCGGATTTTAGATTTTTAAGAATTGCCATACCCTCTCTTTGATTTTTTCTGTTTTCATTCCAGTTGTTTACCTGCAAGGCGATCAGAATCCCAATCACTACCAGAAGAATTTCACCAATGGCATATTTGAGATATTTAGATGTTTTGTTTTCTATGAGAAGATTTTGGCGGATGGTACGGAAGAATTTTATCATCGTAAGTTGTTTAGGTCCTTGCTCGCCCCTGCCCCTAAAGGGGAATCAGCGATCAGTTCTTTGACTAGCAAAAAAGGATAATGTTGAAAAAGAAGCCTTGGTCTCCCCTTTAGGGGTCGGGGGGAGAAGCTTAGCAATTAATATCCCAATAACTACAAGCACTATCTCATCGATAGCATATTTTAAGTATTTGGATGTTTTGTTTTCCAAAATTAAGTTTTGACGGATCTTACGGAAGCGTTTTATCATTATTATTTCTAATTTAGACATCGAAAATTAAATCTACCTAAATTGCATATCATGAAATTCAAAAAAAGCTTTCAACACCTCTTCTGGTGTTTCCAGATGTATGGGATTGAAGTCACACTTGTCAGGCTATTAACAGACTGAGACTTCGACCATCGGGGGTGGACACACTTCTTCACTGTTCTACGCTATCCCAATGTTTTGATCTCCTGAACCAATTTATTCAGACTATCTTTTGCATCGCCAAAAAGCATTCTTGTTTTTGATTCGAAAAACAACGGATTTTCAATACCCGCGTAACCTGGTTTCATGGATCGTTTCAAAACTATCACTGTGTCAGCATCCAATACCTCCAAAATGGGCATGCCATATATTGGACTTCCCGAATCTGTTTTAGCGGATGGATTCACAACGTCATTGGCTCCTACTACTATGGCTACATTGGTTCCTTTTAGTTTATCATTAGAATCATCAAGATCCAATAATTTATCGTAAGAAACATTAGCTTCTGCCAGAAGTACATTCATATGTCCGGGCATCCTGCCAGCTACAGGATGTATGGCATAGAAAACTTCAACATTGTTTTTCGAAAGCATAGCGTCCAATTCCTGACAGGTTTTTTGTGCTTGTGATACCGCTAATCCATAACCGGGTACGATCATCACTCGTTGGGCATAGTACAATTGTATAGCTAGTTCATTGGCTGAAATTTCTTTATACACTCCAGTTACTCCACTTGCATTGGAAGCCGCCGTTCCTCCAAAATTGCCTAAAAGTACATTCCATAGTGATCGGTTCATAGCATTACACATCATTACGGTGAGGATAATTCCCGCTGCCCCGACTAAAATTCCACCTATCAGCATGATCTGACTTCCAAATAATATCCCTGCAGTAGCAGCAGATACTCCGGTAAGTGAATTGAGAAGAGAAATAACTACAGGCATATCTGCACCTCCAATAGGCGCAACAAATGAAAAACCGTATATCATTGACAATATCATAATAACCCAACCTAGCCATTCATAATTACCTTGACCCGCTATCAGGCAATACCCTGAAAATGCAAGAATGATAAGAAAAAATATATTGTTGAAGGTATTGTGACCACGAAAAGTAACATTCTTGTCTTCAACTTTACCATCCAACTTTAAGTATGCCAAAACACTACCTGTAAATGAAACAGCTCCAATAATTAAAGTGGAAATTAATATCAACCCAGATCCAAGCTCCATCATACCATCTTTAATACCATACAGTTCGATAATGGCAAGAATCATGGCTGATGCACCACCAAATCCATTAAAAAGGGATACCAATTGAGGCATCTCTGTCATCTGAACTTTTTTCGCCATATACCACCCGATAACACCACCTATGACAATACCCACAAAAATCCATAAATAATTGGGGTATGCATTTTCTATCGGATCAAAAATAGAGGTAATAATGGCTAAACCCATACCTATGGAGGCAACAATATTCCCTTTTCTGGCAGTATCAGGTGAGCTAAGATATTTTAAACCCCATACTATTCCCAATGCTCCTACCAGATATAAAATTTTGAACAGCGCTTCTACATACATACTTTTATATATTTATGGTGTTATTTTTTCTTTTTAAACATCGAGAGCATTCTATTGGTAACATAGAATCCACCCATAACATTGATCATACCCAAAATAATAGCAATTACTCCAACTAATATAGTAAATGTATCTTCAGGATTTGTTTTTCTGAGTAGAAGAATGCCACCAATGATAACAATTCCACTTACTGCATTGGCCCCTGACATCAGGGGTGTGTGTAAAATAGTTGGCACATTGGATATAATCTGAAAACCTAAAATGACCATGAATACTAATAAATAAATCAGGGTGACGTTTTCGTTGATAAAAATGGCTAATTGCTCCATGATTAATTAGATTTTGAAATGAGGGCAGATTTTATGATTTCGTTTTCTTCGTTCAGATTGGCAATGCCATCTTTAACCACTATCTGCAGAAAGTTAATTATATTATTAGAAAAAAGGGTACTTGCCACACCACTTAGCTCATCAGAAAGGTCGGAATTGCCAACAATAGTAACCCCGTTTTTTACAATGGTTTTATTATTTTCTGTGAATGCACAATTACCTCCGGTAGAAGCTGCCAGATCTACTATAACTGAGCCCGGCTTCATATTTTGAATGGTATCTTCCGTGACCAGTAAAGGAGCTTTTCGACCTCTTACTTGTGCTGTGGCAATGATTATATTAGACTTAAGTGCTCGTTCCTGAACCAAAGCCCTTTGTTTTTCCAGATATTCTTCAGATTGTTGTACAGCATACCCACCGGCACCGCGGTCATCCGTTGCCCCTTCAACCTCTACAAAATTAGCCCCAAGACTCATTACTTCTTCTTTGGCAGCAGTACGGGTATCGAAGGCTTCAACTACTGCTCCTAGTCGTTTTGCCGTTGCAATAGCCTGAAGACCTGCAACTCCTGCACCAAGTATCATTACCTTTGTTGGAGGTATGGTACCGGCAGCAGTCATCATCATAGGAAACATATTGTTATAATAATCAGTGGCTTTAAGTACTGCTTTATATCCTGCCAGTGAAGCCATGGATGACAAAATATCCATAGATTGCGCCAAGGTGGTACGCGGTATCATATCCATGCTTATCACATTGATCGGGTGCTTCGCTAATTGATCCAATACTTCTGCATTTTGATATGGAGCAAACATGGAAATATAAATGGCATTTTTTTTCATTTTACCAAGCTCACTATCCGATACAGGTGCGATACTTACTATGATGTCCGATGTTGCAAGGATAGATTCACGAGATGCCGGGGCAAATCCATTTTCATTGTAAAGTGCATCAGAAAAGCCGGCTTTTTCTCCTGCGCCTTTTTCAACCATACGGGTTAAACCCATCACATCCAGTTTCTTTGAAGATGATGGAGCTATAGATACCCGATTAAAATATTGCTCTTTTAAAATTCCTAATACCATTATTCGCAAATATTGTAAGTTGCGAAGGTAAGAATTTTGAAATACTAATTAACCATGCACGCAAAATATTATTTCAATGATATAGATCATCGTTTGATCAACTGTCTGAATGGGTCTTCAGAAGTGTCAAATGTGTAAAGATTGTATTTTTCGATTTTGGATATCAATTTTTGGGCATAATTATCATCTGTTGCATAACCACAAAATTTTAACCCATATGCCCAGGCCGTATAATCTGTTTTATCAAAATTGAAAAGCGGGGTGTATCTTTCGGTTTGTGACAAGAAGTTTGATCTGTCGATGTATGAATCTATGTCTGTTTCATAAGCGCGGAAACATGATTCTATCAGTTGACCTTTTCTATTGAAATCATCATCTTTATAATAATAAGTTTTGCCTGTCCAATAGTTCTTGCACTTGATACCAAAATGGTTATTGGCTTCTTTGGCCAGTTTGCTTGTGCCGTAATTGGATTCATGAAGCCCTTGGGCCAATGTAATGCTTGCAGGAATACCTGTACGATACATTTCAACTACTGCGAGATCTTTGTATGCTTCAATATATTCTGATGCGGCAATTTCCGGATTAAAATCAAACGACACCGATCCAATACAAACAAATAGTATTAATACTCTTCCGATAGACATGTTGCAAAAAATTATACTATGTTAGTTTCAAAACTCGTGCCAAAGATGGCATTATATTGTATCAGGGACAAGAAGTTAATGGTAAAATTTGTAAATTACCTGTATTGTTGACTGTAACTCTATAACATATACCCTGAGAATTTTTCATAATCAGTCCTTTTGTATAAGTTTCAATGATCAGGTCACTTGTGTGCATTTTTATCTGAGGACTGACCGTTAGACAGTTCAGAGACTCTGTCATCAGACTGCCTGACTCGTTGATTTTGATTTTCCTGCAATTGCCTGACCCATCTTTTAATATTACTCCATTTCTTGACTCGCCAAAAGCCAAATCATTTTTTTCAAGTTTTATTACCATTTGATTATTTACGTGGCATACAATACGCTGAGTAGTCAGATTGCCGTTAACATCTACTACAAGTCTATAACAATATCCTCTATCCGATCTTAAAACAATACCTGTACTATTGTTTTCAAATATTATATCTGAATTTTTTGCCAATGTTACTTTTCCTGGATCAGATCCATCGCTGACAGGCATATCTACTTTAAAAGTGAATAAGCCCTGAGTGATATCACTGGCAAGGATACAACCAGATGGAAGATATGGGTAAACACCCCAGGGACCTTTCCAGTCATGTGCAGCAACATCATAACCTAAGCCGTTTTGGAGCTTGTATGTATCATAATAGGCAATAAGTTTTGGCGACAATGGGTTGGAAATGTTAAAAATCTGAACCCCATCTTCATAATATGAGACAAACAGAGTATCACCTTTGACAAAAGGGTTGTGGGGTCTATTATTGCTAAATGTAGGTGCTTCTAGCGGATCTTTAAAAGAACCCACCAGATTTAAAGAAGTGCTGAGACCTGTGCCGCTTATCTGATATAACTTTAATGGTCTTCCCCTGGGTACTTCTTCTGCTGCATAAGCATACTGACCATTTGTGGTAAGCCAGCTACTATGATTGTATCCTGTGGCGTCTGTATTTGACGCAAGTTGTTGAATATGTGCCGGATTTGTGACATCCCACATGATATAGCCACTATATCCGTGCGAAGCATAGGCTATATTGTTTCTGACATATATATCATGAATATAACTGGTCTGAAATTTTCTAAGAAGTACGGGATTTGATGGAGTTCCATTATAAGTAATACCATCAACAATTTCAGTATCCAAAGTATAAATAGTGAGTTGACCATTTGAAGCATTGGAACCTACTACATACAATCGAGCATATAAGGTATCTATGTAAATATTATGCGCCCTATCAAAAACAGCATTACTTTGTGTTACCGTATAGTTATCTAAATTGATGATTTCCAATCCTTCAGTACAAGCACCACCATCACACACTCCATAGGCATAATTTCGATACGTTTTGAAGTCTCTCCAAGTGACAATACTTCCATCAATGTGAGACATTTTTGGGATTGGATTAGAACAGTCTGTCACATCATATATATTTATGGCTCGACTGCTTCCAATGATAGCATATTCTTTGCCATCACTTCCTACATAACCCCAAACATCATTATATTCATTACCCGGCATACCACTGACATGTGCTTTGGGTGTAACGTTAAAGTTTTGTGCAGATAATTTTACTAAACCTACAACAAAGAAAGTAAACCAATATATTTTGATATTATTCATTTTTACTACTTTTAACCCACGAAAGTGAATTGATAATGATAAATGCAAATATAAGGCCTGAAATTTTATCCCATCTCTATAATGATAAAAAACTTGCCGTTTTAATAGAAAATTGTGAAATTAATATTCAAAAAGGTCCGATAAAAGTATTTGACGATCTCATCAGATCTATTGTCTCACAACAATTGTCCACTAGTGCAGCAGCCACCATTTATGCGCGTTTTATTAATTCTATGGATTTAAATCTAAACATTTCAGAACAAATATTAAATAAGAGTGTGGAAGAATTGCGTTCATGCGGTTTGTCCTTTCAGAAAGCTGCATATATTCATAATGTTGCAAAACACTTTGATGAGTACTATCTATATGACATCAACTGGGACGAATGGGGAGATGAAGATATCATCCTTGAACTAACAAAAATTAAGGGCGTAGGTAGATGGACGGTAGAGATGATTCTAATGTTTTCCCTACACAGAGAGGATGTATTGCCGCTTGATGACCTTATAATTCGTAATAATATGATAGCTCTTTATGAAGTGAAGTCTGAAAAAAAACAACTTATTACAGATCTTCATGATATTGCAGCACATTGGAGACCATACCGAACCTACGCCTGCCGATACCTATGGGCGGCTAAAGACAGTAAGTTTTTTAAATAGCCGCTTTTAATACTAATATTGTACAATGAAACAATTTTATACCATTGGATTTCTTATCATATCAAATGTTTTTTATGACATTGGCCTGGTATGGACATCTCAAATTTGCAGAATGGAAATGGTCTGCAAAACTCGGGCTTATGTCCGTTATACTGATCAGTTGGGGAGTCGCTTTTTTTGAATATTGTTTTCAGGTTCCTGCCAATAAAATAGGCTTCTCTGGAAATGGAGGTCCCTTTAATCTCTGGCAACTAAAAGTGCTTCAGGAAGTCATTACTTTGGTCGTCTTTACTGGGTTTACCTTACTTGCATTGAAAACAGAGACCTTCCGAACCAACCACTTGATTGGTTTTGCGTTTTTAGTCCTTGCTGTTTATTTCATTTTTAAAAAACAAAACTCACTTTCTGGAGTTTTTTACTAATTCCATCAGCCAAGTGACTTCTGATTCAGTAAGATATCGCCAAGTATCGTAGGCTATTCCGTCGAGAGTAATATCCATAATACGCACTCTGGTAAGACTTTTCACATGATATCCCAGATATTCACACATCCTTCGTATCTGTCTGTTGAGACCTTGAGTAAGGATGATGTTGAAAGCAAATTCATCTATTTTTCTGACTTTACAAGGGCGTGTTACGGTATCAAGAATAGGCACACCTATTGACATAGTTTTTATAAAAGCACTATCTACAGGTTTGTTCAGGGTTACAATATATTCCTTTTCGTGGTAATTTCCTGCCCTGAGTATTTTATTCACAATATCTCCGTCATTGGTTAGCAAGATTAGTCCCTGAGACATTTTGTCCAGTCTTCCTATTGGAAATATTCTTTCTTTATAATGCAGGTGTTCTATGATATTGTCAGGCTCACGTTCGTCAGTGGTACAAACTATACCCACCGGTTTATGAAACGCAATGTACACCGGATTAACTTTTTTTATTATTAGCTCATTATCAAGATATACATTGTCTGATGGATTTACCCTATTCCCTTTTCGGGCTACAGTTTCATTGATCTTTACTCTGCCCGCTTCTATCAGTTTGTCAGCATCACGTCGTGAGCATAGTCCTGTTTCACTGATATATTTGTTCAGGCTGATGTGTTCCTGCTCCATTTCTTGCTTTTAACGCTGCAATGATATGAATATTCAAGCTCCCAAACCTTATTTAAGTTCTCCTAAATCAACAAAAGAATCAAATTTTTCAATAAACATATGTTTGGGAGTGTCTCTTTTTGAAAGATTTTTTTGAAGGCTTATCAATTCATCTTTCAACGGAATGGCGTCCTTCCCAAGATTATTTTTTGATAAAAGACTTTCCAGTCTGACTCCATATTTTTGAGCTATGACATACATGGTTTCACCTTTCTCTACCTTATGAAAAGCGTTATCTTCTTCCTGATATGCCTTTTTCTTTTTTTCAAGGTATATTATTTCATTGGCTTGCAATACGTGATCCTGACTGGTCATTCCTTCATTATATTCCATGAGGTCAAATACATTTTCACCAGTGCGAATGGCGAGCTCCTTGATCGATTCTCCACCAGATGCACGAACTGTTTTCAGATCATTTATTTTGGATATCACATATCTACCGGATGTTTTATATTTCATTTTTTCCTTGGATTCACTTTTTATTTCGCCTTTATCATGTAATTCAGCCTTACTTTCTTTTTGTTTTTCATGATATGGTTTTTCCGGAAGCTTAGTATTTTCAGTTAGAAGATCATTTACTTTCATTTTAGGCAATGATATTGGCTCATCAAACTCGTACAACCTATAGCTTTCTATGATTCTTATAAGTTTGGTTGGATAAGACTGATCTGTGGCATAACCTGAAAATTTCAAACCATTTGCCCAACCTACATAATCTGATGTGCCCAAATCAAAAAGAAATCCATATCTGGACTGTTTGGATGGCAGCGTTAGGAACTCAGAATGTGCGAGATATGACTCTTCCGCATTGATATATGCCCTAAAACAGCTTTCTATCGAAGCACCTTCAATGTCTGTCTCATCATCATGTTTAAAGTAAGTATTTCCTGTCCAGTCCTTACCGCATTTTATACCAAAATGATTGTTGGCCTGATTAGCTAGAGGACTTCTCCCAAGGTCGGACTCAAGAATGCCCTGAGCCAACTTTATGCTGGCTGGAATTCCGGTACGTCTCATCTCAACCACTGCAATATTTTTATAAGCAGAGATATAATTTTCTGTTAATTTTTTATTGGCGAAAATTTGTAGCGGAGTGAAACAAAGTGCACTTAAAAAGAATGTTTTTACTATTAATCTGACTAACATATATATTATAAATTATTGTAATCTATTAGTACAAATACCATTCCGATTTTTTGACTTTAGTAATATTGCCCTTTTATAATGAATTTTTATAGTAAAATATTGTTAGTATTGCATGTCGGATATTCGATAAATAAAAATTATAAAAAATGGATATAACAGATTTATTACAAGGTCCTATGAAAGATATGATTATCAATCAAGTAGGGAATCAATTGGGTTTAGGTGATACGCAACAGGCCAATACAGCTATTGACGGAGTTTTTGCCACTTTATTAAATGCGGTTTCAAATAATGCTTCTACACCTGAAGGTCAAAATTCATTGCTTTCTGCTTTGGACAGAGACCATGATGGCAGTATTCTCAATGATTTGGGAGGTTTTCTTTCCGGTATGGTACAGCCACAAAACCCAAATACAACCAACGGTGCCGGAATTTTAAAACACATTTTGGGTGAACAACAAACCACAGCGGCAGATGCCATTTCTAAATCAAGTGGCATAGATTCTGCAAAAATTATACAATTAATGACCACTCTAGCACCTATTGTTTTGGGTTATCTTGGAAAAGCCAAAGCTACACAACAACCTCAAGTTGAACAAGGAGGAGGGTTTTTGGATATTCTAACAGGTGCTACTAAAACAGTAAACCAACAACCAAGTAATCAAGGGTTTTTCTCAAAAATGATGGACAAAGACGGAGATGGAAGTATGGTAGACGATCTGGCTGAAATGGGTTTTAAATCTATATTCGGCAAAATACTGGGAGGAAAATAGGTTCTATTACTAACGCGATACGAATATAAAAGAAAAACTGCATTGCCTGATGGTGATGCAATTTTTTAATTTCTATGCTTGACCGGAAATGTATTAAAGCTAAAGATGTAATAGGTTCTTTTTTGAATAATTTAAGTATCGGATAATCAAATTTTAAGAGATGAAATACAATTATATAGGTCAAACAGGATTGATGGTATCAGAACTGTGCTTTGGAGCCATGACTTTTGGTGGGCAAAATGCAGGTATTTGGGAAAACATTGGCAAACTTCAACAAAAGGAAGTCAATGAACTGATAAAGGAAGCACTGGATTCAGGTATTAATTTTTTTGATACCGCCAATGCTTATTCTTTCGGTCAATCAGAACAATTGCTTGGTCAGTCATTGAAGGATTTAGGTATAAAAAGGGACGAAATAGTCATAGCTACCAAAGTTTTAGCAAGAATGAAAAGTAGCCCAAACAGTCTTGGATTATCAAGATATCATATTTTTAATTCAGTAGATGAGAGTCTGAAGCGTTTAAACCTGGACCATATTGATATACTATATGTACATGGGGTGGATCCCAGAACTTCTATTGAAGAAGTACTCAGGACACTGAATGACATAGTAAACACTGGGAAAGTGCGTTATATTGCCATCTGCAATTGGCCGGCCTGGATGGTTGCCAAAGCGCAGGCTATCGCGCATTATAACAGATGGCACAAATTTATTGGATTGCAATATTATTATTCCATTGCTTCCAGAGATATTGAGCATGAATTGATACCAATGGCAAAAGATCATAATCTGGCCATTTTTCCATGGAGTCCGCTGGCTGGTGGTTTTCTCACCGGTAAATTTTCAAGAGATGGACAAAATGTCGAAAACGCACGCCGGAGTACTTTTGATTTTCCGCCCTTAGACAAAGAAAAAGCATTAGATATCGTTGATGTTTTGAAAGAAATAAGTGGTCAATACAATGCTACAGCTGCTCAGGTCGCTTTGGCTTGGGTAAGGCAGCAACAGGCAATTTCAAGTACCATAATAGGTGCTAAAACAATGGAGCAATTAAAGGAAAATATACTTTCCACTTCAATAGTATTGTCAGGTGATCATATTGAAAAACTAAATAAAATCAGCGCCTTACCATTACAGTATCCAGGATGGATGGTACGAAATCAAGGAGTAAACAGAATGTAGATTAGTTTAATAGTTTGAACAGCCAGGCAGTTTTTATTAATATTTAACCTCATTAATCTGTCACTGGAAACCTATATCTATGTCCTGACATTCACTCATATATTGTATTTTGACTACAAATTGAAATGGTAAAATTTAATCTGTATAGTGTTCATACGTCATAAAATCAATATTTAGACTTCATTTATGTTTGGAAACACTTCAAAAACCTTTTTAGTCCCAATTTTAAATATAAAATAAAGTACTTAGTGTATATTTGCCACTATTATGACCACTAGCCTATATTAGTGGTCTTTTAATTTTATTAAAGCCATACTAATCCAAGTTATATGTACATACATTTTCATTTGCATTACCGAACTGTTTTCGGGGAGCAAATCGGTATTCAATACACTAAAAACAAAGGAAAAAAATCAGAAGATTATTTATTTCAGACTGTAGATGGTGAAAATTGGACCGGAAAACTGCTTATTGATCAAAAATGCACACTGAACTATAATTATGTTTTATTCAGTAGTGGTAGTAAATCAATTACAGAGTGGGGTCATCCAAGACAGTTGAATATTACATCAGACTCAAATATAATTGTTGAGGAAAAGTGGAGACAAAGAGCAAATGAAAATAATGCTTTCCTTACGACAGCATTTACCAAATCAATTTTCAGAAGACCTATAAAAACTCACCCTAAGAGTAATAAACCAAAGACCAACAAAAAAAATAAGGTTACATTTCAGCTATCTTCTGCAAGTATTCAATCTCATTTGGTATTTGGGGTGATAGGAAATACAAAAGAATTTGGAGAATGGAAGAGACCTATTATAATGGATGACACTAACTTCCCGCTTTGGCAACTTTCCGTTCCTTTTGAAGGTAAAGATTTGCATATTGAGTACAAATATGTGGTTATTGATCCTGCTGATGGTTCATCAAAGGTTTGGGAAGACGGAGATAACAGAACTTGTCATTTTGTATTGGGTAGTCCTGAAGATAATCATATCATTGTCACGGATGATCATTTTCGGTATAAAGATGCCGGTTGGAAAGGCAGTGGAGTAGCTATTCCCGTATTTTCACTCAGAAGCAATGCAGGTATGGGAATAGGAGAATTTACAGATTTGAATCTGCTGACAGATTGGACAGAATCGGTAGGTATGAATGTCATACAGATATTGCCAGTAAATGATACCATTGCCAATAAAACCTGGGCAGACAGCTACCCATATGCAGCCATTTCAGTATTTGCCTTACATCCGTTATATGTAAACATTCAGCGTATTGCAAGTTTTAAGAAAAAATCAGATCAGAATGATTTTCAGACTATAAAAAATGATCTGAATGCATTAGAAATGGTGGATTTTGAAAAAGTACTTGAAAATAAATTTAAATTTCTGAGAATACTTTTTGAACAGGAATATGGTGAATTTAAGACTGATGCAGATGTTCAGGTGTTTTTTAAAAATAACAGTGAATGGCTTAAACCTTATGCAGTATTTAGTCATCTGCGGGATAAATACAAAACCTGTAATTTTAATCAGTGGCCAGAATATGCTGCATATGATGAGCGTATTACGGAAGACCTTTGTTCAGAAACGAATAAGGACTTAAAAGAAGTCGAATTTTACTATTTTATACAGTACCATGCAGATAGACAATTGTTTGAAGCAAAAAATTATGCTCGACAAAAAGCCGTTGTTCTTAAAGGTGATTTGCCAATAGGCATTTACAGGTATAGTTGTGATGCATGGGTAGCTCCGGAGCTGTATAATATGGCCGAACAGGCAGGTGCTCCGCCCGATGATTATGCAGTTTTGGGTCAGAATTGGGGGTTTCCTACGTACAATTGGACGGTTATGTCCAAAGATGGATTTTTTTGGTGGCGCAAAAGAATGCAACAACTCAACCGATATTTCGATGCTATGCGTATTGATCATATCCTCGGTTTTTTCAGAATCTGGCAAATACCCACTCATCAGGTAGAAGGAACTATGGGAATGTTTAACCCCAGACTTCCGGTTTCAAGAGATGAATTGGCTGATTATGGAATATCTGGAGACCTTGCCAAATACACGGTGCCTTATATTACCAGAGATATCCTTCTCAGAATGTTTGGAAATGATCTTGAAGATATTTTTGCCATATTTTTTTCCACCAGTAATGATGAGAGTGTACACTTCAAAACATCTTTTGATACTCAACAAAAAATAAGTGTTTTTGTCTCCCAAAACCCAAAATATAGTAAACACGAAAAAAATCTGCTCAATCTGATGACAGAAGTATTGTTGCTGGCTGAACCCGGCAGTGATGGTCAGTTTTTCAACCCAAGAATTACTTTATCTACCACTCAATCATACAGTCAACTGGATAATTACACAAAAGCCAAATTTAATAGCCTCTATAATGACTATTACTTCACCAGACACGATGAATACTGGAAGCAGCAGGCTTTATGGAAATTGCCCGCCATTCTCGATGCCAGTGATATGCTTATATGTGGTGAAGATTTAGGTATGATTCCAAAAGCCGTACCGGGTGTGATGAAGGATATGAACATTATTTCACTCGAGATACAACGTATGCCCAAAGGAAACAGCAAATTTGGTCAGGTGAGGTATTATCCATATTTTTCAGTATGCAGTCCGTCCTGTCATGATATGTCGACCATCAGGGGATGGTGGGAAGGTGACCATGAAAATGCCAAAGACTTTTACTACAATTATTTACATTGGTATGGATTAACACCAATGATAGCTAGCACTGATATTGTCAAAGTCATTATAGAAGACCATCTTGCTTCTCCTAGTATGCTGGCCATATTTCCTTTACAGGATTTGGTTGGTATCGATGCCACATTAAGAAAATCGGACGCTAAATCTGAACAAATTAATGAACCAGCGAACCCAAAACATTACTGGAGATTTAGATTTCACCTTAGTTTGGAAGATCTATTAAAAGCCGAAGGTCTTAAGGATCAACTCAGAACGATGGTCCGAAAACATGGAAGGTAATATCTAATATGGAACCTGTTTCATTTACAACAATTTTGACTCAATTTCTATCATCTCCGCTTTGGGGGTGGCATTTTATTGTTCCAACAAAAATTTCAGAACAATTTATACAGGGTAAAGATAGAAGGGTAATATGCACGATCAATGATAAGGTGACCTTACATTGTGCGCTTATGCCAAATAAAGATACCTGGTTTATCATGCTGAATCAGCAAATTCAGAAAAAACTACAAACGCCGCTCAATAGCGAAATTACTGTTAGTTTGATAAAGGATGACTCTGAATATGGCATGCCGATGCCTGATGAGTTCAGGGAAGTCCTTGATCAGGATACTGCTGCGGACAAATATTTTCATGCGCTGACAGCCGGCAAGCAAAGAAGCCTGATTTACATCGTCAGCAAAGTTAAAAATACAGATAGCCGCATACGTAAATCTTTAGCTATAGCAGACCATATCACCGCCAATAAAGGTTTGATTGATTATAAATTGCTGAATGAAGCACTGAAGGAGTATAATAAAATGTGAAGACGCTTGGGAAAAGTTATCTGATCATCTTAAGGACTATAAAGCAGATAGATTAATCTTATGGTTTAAATCACAGTAATTCAAAATAATCCTTGATCACATCTTTTTATACGTGATGAGAAACCTAATTGGATCTCCAGAAAAATGGGGTAAATAGTATCAGAATGGTAAATAGCTCTAATCTACCCAATAACATAATAACTATAAATACCCATTTTGCGGATAAAGGAACCCAGGAAAAATTGTCCAAAGGTCCCAACTTACCTATTGATGGCCCTACGTTTCCTAAAGTGGTAGCTACTCCTCCTATGGCTGTCATAAAATCCAGACCTAGTATAGTGATGAACAGTGATCCTATTATAAAAACAATCAGATACACCAGCAGAAAAACTAGAATATGTGTCAATATTCTGGGAGCAACCAATTCCTTATTAATCTTAATTCTTATCATAGCTCTAGGATGCAGAATCCTTTTAAACTCCAAATAAGTATTTTTGACAAAAACCATGTGTCTGATAAATTTAATCCCTCCAGCAGTGCTTCCTGCACAAGCGCCAAGAAACAAAGTAAGGAAAAAAAACATGGTTAACCCGGGGCTCCAGGCTGTGTAATCAGATGTCACAAAACCAGTAGTAGTAATGAGGCTTACCAATGCAAAAAATCCGTTTCTGAAATTTTCTTCATAAGTACCATCCACCATGAAGTTGACCCATAAGCCTAAAATGAGTGCTGCAATCAAAATGAACAAAGCGTAATATCTGAATTCTTCATTGATCCAGACTTTCTGAAATTTTCCTTTGAAGACATAGTAAATAACCGCATAATTGCACCCAGCAATAAACATAAATGCAATGATAGTATATTCTATTATCGGAGAAGCATAATGGGCAATGCTTGCATTTTTTGTTGAAAATCCACCTGTACCCATGGTTGCAAATGCATGATTTACAGCATCAAACATGGTCATGCCTTCCAGCCATAAGAGCAGCGTCAGACACACGGTAAGACTAAAATATATAAACCATAGTCTTTTTGCAGTTTCTTTGATTCTTGGGTGAATTTTATCAGCAGTAGGTCCTGGGGATTCGGCTACAAAAAGCTCGATACCCGCTATACCCAATAGTGGGAAGAGTGCTACGGTAAGCACAATGATACCCATACCACCTATCCAGTGGGTCAAACTCCTCCAAAAAAGTATTCCCTCGGGCAATCCTTCTATATTATTAAAAATACTGGCTCCTGTTGTGGTAAAACCAGACACAGATTCAAAAAGAGCATCTGTATAATAAGATGTAACTCCAGAAAAATAAAACGGCAATGCACCAAACAGACCAAGAAAAAGCCAACCAAGACTTACGATCAGATATCCTTCTCTTTTATTGACAAATGTACTACTGCTAAATTTATATGTCCATGAAATTAACCCAAACACAAATGTAACAACACCTGATTTTATAAAGGCCAGATAATCATAACTTTCAAAATACAAAGAGACACCGGCCGTAATAAACATACCTAAACCTAGGAGTATCATTAATACACCAATTACATTTGATATGGGTTGAAAATTTATTTGCATAATTCTTATCTGAAGAGGTCTTCTACTTTGCCAATAGCCGCCGGAAGAGCAAGGACGATCACTTTGTCATGGATATTTAGCATAAAATCTCCCGTAGGGATTACAGTATCTTCCCCTCTTATCACTGCGCCGATAATTGCCTGATTTGGTAATTTAAGATTTCTGATGGCTGTTCTGGTTAGTCTGCTTTCCTTGTTTATTTCATATTCTATGACTTCTCCGTCTACACCATGTAAACTGGCTATTGCTTCTACTTTTCCTTTACGTACATATCTGAATATATTATTTGCGGCTATGATTTTTTTATTAATCATAGTATTTACACCTATATTTTGCGAGATATGGGTATAATCCAGATTTTCTACCAAAGCGATGGTTTTAAAAACACCTGCATTTTCAGCCATTAGAGACGTAATGATATTCGTTTCACTATTTGGGGTAACCGCTATAAAAGCATCCATCTTTTGCAAACCTTCTTCCTTCAGCAATTCAAAATTTGATGGATCTCCTTTTATTACGAGTGTATTATTCAGCTCATCTACCAGCATCTTACATTGCTTTTCATCCTGCTCAACAATGGTGATATTGTAATCATTTTCAAGTTTTTTGGCTGCTGTCATGGATATGACGTTGCCACCGATAAACATAATGCTTTTTATTTCGCGAGCGGGTTTCCCTATTGTATTGAGCAAATCATCTACTTCTTTTTTACTAGTAATAAAATATATATGATCGCCTCGGCGCAACAGCGTATTATTTCTGGGCAATATAGTTTCATTTCCCCTTAGTATGGCTATGGGCGTATAAACAGTTCCCTTAAAATTACGTATTTCTTCTATGGTTTTTCCGGTATATAATGAGCTATCTTCAATGGTTATTCCGATTAGAGACACCTTTCCGTTTTCAAATTCAAAACTGTCTGTTACCTGACTTAACTCCAAAAGTCGGATGATCTCCTGAGATGCAAGAAGAGATGGTGAAATAACCTTGTCCACACCCAATTCATTAAAAGTAGCCTTAAACTCCTTTTGCAGGTTGGAAATATTATTTATTCTTGCTATAGTTTGTTTTGCACCCAATTTTTTTGCTAGTATACAAGACACCAGATTATCATTTTCCAAGGTCGTTACAGCAAGAAAGATACTCACCGGAACCATATTTATATCTTTGAGCAACTGAATGGAAGAAGCATCTCCCAAGACTGTCTGGACGTCAAGATGTGCCTGTGCGTATTCCAAAACATCCCTATTGGTATCAATGAGTACTATATCATGTTGAGCGGATGATAACAATTTTGCCAAATGGAACCCAATACCCCCTCCACCTGCTATGACTATTTTCATTTTTTATTACTTTTGACCATTTATAAGGTAAAAGCGGATGCAAATGTAGAATTATTCACAGATTAACGTTATTGCAGCTAGAAATATATTGAAAAAAAAAGGATATTGTTCATATCATGAATATTGTTTGATAAGATAAATTTATACAATATCAAATTTGACCACTAAAAAACATACAAATGAAAATTCTTATGGTTTGTCTCGGAAACATCTGCAGATCTCCGATGGCACAAGGTATTTTAGAAGCTAAAATCAGCGTAAAAAAACTGGATTGGGAAATAGATTCAGCAGGCACTTCAGGATGGCACGAAGGCGAAGGACCTGATAAAAGGGCTGTATTGTCCTGTAAAAAGAATGGAGTGAATATTTCCAAACAAGTTTCAAGAAAAATAACCAGTTATGATTTGGATTATTATGATTTAATTTTTGCAATGGATAGTTCAAATTACCAGGATATAATCAAGATATGTTCAAACGAAATCCAAAAATCAAAAGTAAAATTAATTTTGAATGCAAAATATCCTGGAAAGAATATGGCTGTACCTGACCCTTATTATGACGATAAGTTTGAAGAAGTGTTTGAATTGCTAAATGATGCGATGGACGATGTAATCATGGCATTGGTCTGATTGCAGGGTTAGCCCAAGGCATAACATGTTGCAAGTCTGATACATTATCTAACCATTATTTTAGGAATCACGGTAACTTTGGAATTGATGGAATTAGAAATCAAACAGGCGCTTTCTGATCGGAATAAAATTCTTTCGGCTTTTTCTTTATCTGATTCATTCATAATAGTTACTTCGGGCCTTAGCACGATTTCTGTCATGAGATATTTGCTATCTTGTTTTTCAAGTTTTCCTTCCGCGAAGCATTTAAAATCAGTAAATTCAAGTTTTGAATTTTCGGCAACTGCCAAAAAGGTGGTCATAAAACAACTATTTACTGCAGCCGTAAAAAAATGTTCCGGCGACCATACTCCTTCCACTCCTTTGGGAAATTGTGGTGGTGTCGCCACATCTATCTGAGTCAGCAATTCAGGTGACGATAACTCACCAATACGGTCAGCCACCCAATTCAGGTGTACATTATATATATGCGATTCCATTTATTTAGGTTTTATTATTTCGTATTCAATATTTTCAGGCTTGTTTTCAACATATTTTTGTGTAGGTACGCCGCAACCACCCGCCCCACAACAACCTGTATTTGTTATGGCTTGTAAAAGTAAAAATGCTGCAATAAAACCTGAGAAACTATCCTTGAGCAAAAAAGCCTGATAAGCGAAATAAAGTCCAAGTAATAATCTGAGCCATCTCATTACATTCCAATCCCGAAAAAATGCAATACTATTCATTTTTTTTATAGTTGAAAATTCAAAGATTTTAAATAGTTTACTGTCATCCAAGAGCCACCATTGACACATGAGACGCCATTGGCAGAAAGATAGTTTTCTACCTGACCACTTCTATTGCCTGAAGCACAACATAAAATCAAAGGAAACTCAAGGTTTTTTAATTCTTCCATTCGATATGGAACTTCGTTTAGCGGTATATTGATAGAACCGGCTACATTACCACCCATAAATTCACCTGCGGTACGCACATCTACGATAGTACCTTCATTGTCTGCAATTAATTGCTCTATATTCATGTCAAAATGTTTTTAATAGCACAAAGGTAGGATGTTGCATTGTAACAATATGCTACCTTTGTTACAGATAGATATGGCTTACAGGACTGCAACTATCACAACTGCTGCTGAATGCTGAACAGGAAAGTGCATAAAACAAAAAGTGATCGGCTGAAGGAAACTTTCAAAATGCAAAAAACATTTTACTTCACATCTATCACTTGACGAGTGTGACCAGCAAATATACCTGTACCACCATTGATATTGGTAGTGACAGGAACAGGCGTGCCAAATGGATTGTCCGCTGTGTTTTGATGCGCATTAAGTGAGCGGCTGAATTTGTAAAAGTCTTCTGATATACTATACCAAACCAACTTTATATTTCCTTTTGCCCCATTTTCTGAAATACGATATATCTGAAAATCAAGTATCTTTTCTTTTCCATCAAAACCATCATCGGTCAATAAAACCGTATATCTCTCATGTGATTCGGAGACCGATGGATCGAGACTGCTTACAAAAGTAGGGCGGATTTTATTATTAAAAAAAGGAGCTATAATTTGTACTGCATAATAATTTTTACCTGGTTTATCCATCAACTGTACAGATACCTTACTTCTTTCATCGCCACTCTGGTCCAAACCACCGTCTTCATAAAATACTGCTGAAAGTATCTCAGTCTCCGGCATAAAACGGAAGAACGATGATGCTTTTCCGTACACGGGATGCGTGGCTAAAATCGATAACTCATCACCTTGATTCAATGAAGATGGTAAGATCAATGTATAATTGTAATAGGTACCTGTTTGGGAATTTGTCTTTGCCATAAAAGGTTGACCATTGATGGTAAGGGTTACTTCAGCATCATTGATATTTAATTCATATATTTCTACGTTTTCAAGTACACCCGAATTGGTAGATATCCTAAAATCTATGGTATCCCTGCCAGTATACGCAAGCAGATCTATCACCAGTGTCTTTTCAAATGGTGGAGGATCCAGCTCCAAAGTGGTCTCAAAAAAATCATCACATGATGTTAATAGCAAAAAAAAGGATATAACGATGAGACATAGTATACTTTTGAAATACATGATCTACTTATTTTAAAATTTGAGAGAATAGGTTAAATAAGGAATAAGCGGAAATAAACTAACTTGTTTTAATACTCGTTTTTCTGCTCCTGTATCCAGATAATCGGTGTCAAAATATACAAAAAAAGGATTATTATTGGCATAGGCATTGTAAGCACCTATAGACCAGGTACGTGTCCTGTTTTCTCTGGTTTTGATAAAATTGATACCTATATCCAGCCGGTGATAGGGATTCATTCTGTAACTATTGCGATCACCATATTGCTCAACATTGGTCAGATATGAATAATCGAGATTTTCTCCAGAGACTATAGCTCCATATCTCGATTTAGGTAAGGTGACTGCATTTCCAGTGCCATACACCCATGTAGCGGAGACATTTATTTTTTTGGAAAGATCATACATGGCTACTATAGATAAGTCATGTCTCCTGTCGTAGCGATACGGGAAGGCTCTACCTTCATTGAGATCTGAAAACTGTCTGTCGTTCCATGCAAGTGTGTATCCTATCCATCCTGACAATTTGCCTGTTTTTTTCTGCAGAAAAAATTCAAATCCATATGCTTCTCCTTTGCCTTGGGTGATTCTATCCTGCCAGTCTGTCAATTCAAATAATCCGGAACCATCCTTGTATGCGATGAGATTATTCATCCTTTTGTAATATGCCTCGACGGATATTTCATAATCTTTGCCAAATGTTTTGGCAGCACCTATAGCTGCTTGCCACGACTCCTGTGGTTTTACTTTTGCAGTGGTAGGCAGCCATAAATCTGTTGGCAAACCGATGCCTTCAAAAGACAACAGATTGATAAATTGCCTCATGGTAGCAAATGAGGCTTTAAGTCCTATGCCTTTTGGCAACAAATATCGAGCACTAATCCTTGGCTGAAGCGATGTATAGAATGCATCGTCGACACTGAATCCGGAGAGATGGAGTCCTGCATTTACTTTTAGTTTTTTAGTAATTTCGAAGTCGTCCTCAACATACATGGCCAGTTCAGTTGCGTTTTTTAAAGGTTGGCCCAATGTCTGTTTGAAATTTATACCAGTAGTAGCAGACACTTGTTCAAGGTTAAACTGTCCGGGATTGAATTCGTGTAAGATGACATTGGTACCGAATCGGATGAAATGTTTTGGCGATGGTACGTAGTCAAAATCTATTTTGGCAGCGTAATCTCTGATACCTGACAGATAGCCCAATGATATAAGATCCTTGGATTTGTCTTCGTATTCAGTTCCCAGAGATATTGCTGTATTCAGGTTGTATTTACTGTAGGTAAGCGTGGTATTCATAAAGAGTTTGTCATGAATGACATGATTCCATCTCAGTGCACCCGTCAGATTGCCCCATCCGAGACCGTTATCAGTAAAGTCTCTATTGCCAAATTCTGTATCTTTCTGATTGAAGTAAAATTTATCATTGCCACCATACACACTGAGATATATTCTGTCTCTTTGCGAAAACGTATGATTGACTTTGGCATTGAGATCATAAAAATAGTAACCCGTATCGCCTTCAGATCCTGAATCTCTAAAACTCTGCTTGATGAACGGTTTGGCCAATAGGTCTATATAAGTGCGTCTGCCGGAGACTAAAAATGAAGTTTTACCTTTGTTTATAGGTCCTTCGATGGTGAGCTTAGAGCCTACCAACCCTATAGACACATCTCCGTGAAACTCCTGCTGATGGCCATCTTTGAGATTGATCTCCAAGACACTGGATAATCTGCCACCATATCTTGCCGGAAATCCACCTTTGATCAGCGTCACATCTTTGATGGCTTCAGCATTGAACACAGAAAAAAATCCAAATAAATGATTAGCATTATATACAGGTACGCCATCAAGCAAAATAAGATTTTGATCGGGACTACCACCACGTACATAAAGTCCTGCCTGACCTTCACCACCGGACTGAACTCCCGGCAACAATTGCAGTGCTTTTAACACATCCGTTTCGCCCATCAGAGCAGGTATTTTTTTTATCTGAAGGATGGGTACATCAATAATGCTCATCTGGGTCTCCGTTTCTATTTTTTTATCTTTAGTAACAGTAATTTCTATCTCATCAAAGACAGCTTCACTTTTCATTTTGATATTAATACTTTGTGATACTTTTCCTGAGATATTTACGGATTGAGCTGAATATCCAATATAGGATATTTCCAACACAATCACATCAGCTTGGTCTAGTGTTATACTGTAAAACCCGAACGTATTAGTGACTGTACCGCTTTGAGTAGATGGATGATAAATATTACACCCAATAAGTTTTTCTCCTGATGATTCATCTTCTATGTATCCGGATATCGTAACTTTTTGTGCTGCTAGACGATGACAAAATAGTATTATAGTAAACAGGACAAAAGTATTTTTTAGCATAAAGTTGCATGTTAAAGATGATGATATTTTACTCTTAAATGTAAATAAAGTATGTTTCGCTGCCCTGAACGATTAATTTTAACGTTTATTTAATATGTTATTATCAGGAAATTTTCATCTTTGTGTGACTTCACTAATTTACGTTAAAATATCAGTCAAAAGTATATGATTCACAATTTATCCTTCCAAAATTCTATAGCAAATCAATTTCTAGCCCAACTTCGAGACGTAAACGTACAAAATAACAGACTTCTTTTCAGAGAGAACATGGAGCGTATTGGAAATATTTTTGCCTATGAAATAAGTAAACACCTCGATTACAAAGAAATTGAAGTGGAGACTCCATTAGGTATTGCAAAATCTTTTATTCCTAATTCGAAAATAGTTTTGTGCACCATTTTGCGTGCCGGTTTACCTCTATATAATGGAATTCTTGATTTTTTTGACGATGCCAATAATTCTTTTATTGCAGCATATCGAAAAAACCATAAGGATGGAACCTTCGAAATAAGTCTTGAATACATCACTTGTCCTGATCTTACTGGAGTTACGCTGATACTTATTGACCCAATGTTGGCCACTGGTGCTTCCATTGAAAAGACACTGGAATCACTTGCTGAATATGGTAAATATGAACAATTGCATATAGTTTCTATTATTGCTTCGTCTTTTGGCGTCAATCATATAAAAAGACTTTATCCAAATGCACACCTTTGGATGGCAGCTGAGGATGAGGAACTGACTGCAAAATCTTATATCGTGCCCGGGTTGGGAGATGCAGGAGACCTTGCTTTTGGAAAAAAATTGCAGGAATAACCTTAAAAATTTTATGACATGGGATTAAGATTGAAATGGAATTCGCCGGTCATTTTAACTTTTGCATTGCTTTGTACGGGTGTTTTTGTAGCAGATATGTTGTTGATGGGCAAATTAATGCCTGTTTTTACGGTTTATCCATCTATGGACTGGTCCAATCTTTTTTCTTTGGCAAGTTTGGTCACACATGTGTTTGGCCATACCAATTTGGAACATTTATTGGGTAATCTTACTTTTATCCTATTGCTAGGACCCATAATTGAAGAAAAATATGGGTCTAAAAGACTTATCCATATGATGTTGGCCACTGCGCTGATCACTGGTTTAATAAATATCATGTTTTTTAATACCGGTCTGATGGGTGCCAGTGGTATTGTATTTATGCTGATATTACTGGTGTCGTTTACCAATGTCTCTTCCGGCGAGATTCCTGTTACTTTTATCCTTGTAGCTTTGCTGTTTATTGGAAAGGAATTGCTCCAAAGTGTGGAAATCAATCAGGTAGCAGAATCCGCCCATATCATCGGCGGGATATGTGGTAGTTTTTTTGGGTTCAAGGGAGCTAGAGGATAAATCTATAAAAAATTACTGGTTACTTCCAGCATCTTCTCTTTAAATTGGGGAGCGGTTGCCAATATTTCGCCTTCAAACAACCAGGCATCCTTTCCGCTATAATCTGAAATGTGTCCCCCGGCTTCTTTGACAATCAATGCACCAGCGGCTATGTCGTATGCATTAAGCTTATGTTCGTAAAAGGCTCCAAATCTTCCACATGCCACATAGCAGAGATCAAGCGCAGCCGACCCAATCCTGCGAATGCCACGGGTAGACGCTAAAACCTGTTTTAATGCTGAAAAATGAGCAGGACTGGTATGTTCTGTTTCATACGGAAATCCTGTACCTATCAGCACGTCATGAAAAGACGTTCTGTCCGTTACCTTTATTCGCGTCTGATTCAGAAAAGCGCCACCGCCTTTTATGGCATAAAATACTTCATTGCCTATCACTTCATGCACTATCCCAAGTAGCATATCCTTACCATCATACAGTGCCACACTAACGGAAAAGTAAGGAACTGAGTGCAAAAAATTGGTTGTACCATCAAGCGGGTCGATAATCCAAGTCAGCGCTTTTGTCGATTGCTCCACCATTTCTTCTTCAGTAATAAAACCCGCATGAGGTAGTATGATAGAAAGTCCTTTGATGAGTATCTCCTCAGAATGCTGATCAACAAATGATACCAATGAATTCGTTCCTTTTTCTGTTACTTGATCTGCAGTAACCCTATCACGCTGCTGTCTTATGAAATCTGCTGCCCCTTTTACCACCAGAAGTGCGTCAGCAATAATTTGCTCAATATTCACCTTTTACTTTTTATTTGATTTTAAAAAAAAAGTCAGAACGGATCCTGACTTCTTTTAGCATATAATTTTTTCTAAGATTCTATCCCATTTCTGATACTACTTCTACAACTTCGGGGACCATTCTCTTGAGCATTCCTTCTATTCCGGACTTCAAGGTTACCGTAGATGAAGGACAGCCACTACACGAACCTTGGAGTATAACAGTCACGACGCCTTCGTTAAAGGATTTAAACTCAATATTTCCACCATCCATTTCAACAGCTGGTTTTACATAAGTATCTATCAGGTCTTTTATTTTTTTTACCAGTTCAGCTTCGTCACCTGTATATTGAAACTCAGTTGAATTGGCTTCAATTTCTGCCATTGCATCTTCAAATCCTTCTTTAATTACAGGTTTTTCTTCTGTTACCCATGCCTTGATATATTCTTTAAGCAATAACATGATGTCTTCCCAGGCGTAATTAAACTCTTTGGTAACAGTCACAAAATTATTACAAATATAGACACCTTTTACATAAGGAAACTTATATAAAGCAGATGCAAGTTCTGACCATTCGTTTGCTATACTTTCTTCTTTAAAATCAGCAGTCCCTTTGTATAACATCTTATTGGTCACAAACTTAAGTGTCTCAGGATTTGGGGTTTGTTCTGTGTATAACATCACAGGGCTTTTTACGGCTTCCATTTTTTCTTATTTTTAATCATTCTAAACATTAAAATTAATGCTTAGTTCAGATTTCTGTACTTTTTTTGTTTCAATGCAGTCAAGTTTCTATCCACTTACATATCGGTGAAATGGATTTACAAAATTAAATAACCCAATTTATTGATTTTGAGTATACTAGCGAAAGATTTTATTGCAAAATAATATTTCATCGGTTTATGCATCAGGGGAATCAATCAAAAGCCTATATTTGTGAGATAAAGTAGAATCATTATGGTACTATGGGATGAGTTTGAAAAAGTTTCCACATCTGACTGGCTAAAAAAAGCCAACATTGATCTAAAAGGAAATAAACGTGCTGAAGATTTTATATATCAAGTGTGCGATGGTCTGGAATGCAGTCCTTTTTTGACCGAAGGAGATGTAATTTCTGTAAAACCAATTTACGGTACTTCAACCAAATCGGGTGTCCATATCCTGACAGACCAACCTTCTACAGCCAACAGTAAAGCCATGTCCATGTTGTCTTACGGCGCTGAAGCACTTTCTTTTGTCATCTATGATACATGGGATCTCGATATACTATTTGATAACATTTATCTGGACATGGTAAGTGTGATACTGAAAGTAAAAGGGAATATTGAACTTGTCAGAAATAAAGTGCACGATTATGTTCAAAAATACTATAGTGGAAAAAGTACTAATATTATAATTATCTCTGCTCAAGAAAAACATGGTCCTGGGTTACATTTAAAATACGAACAGACCGTAGCAGACAGATTGCTTTTGGTAAAAGATTATTTTAAAGAAATATCTTTAGATACAAGTACATCCGCAACAATCATAGTATTAGATCTTAAAAAGGATTTTTTAGCTCAAATTGCTGAACTAAGGGCAATACGAAAAAGTATAGAGCTATATAAAACATCTCATCCCGAAATGAAAAGTGATATTTTGTTGATTTCCCAGATCCACCCGGACGTATATAATTCCGAACAAATTCATCCATTAATCATCAGCAATTACCTGATCATGTCATCTTACCTTGGTATGAGTGATTTTTCATTTGGTGTATCTTTTGAAGATGATGAAGAAGCGGCCAGATTGTGTTTAAACATTCAGCACATTTTTAAGGAAGAAAGTAGTCTGGGACATGTTTCAGACCCTGTTGCAGGGAGTTATATCATTGAAAAACTTACGGAACAAATGTTAAACCTATTGGAATGAAACTTGCCAATGTCGTCTGATAAAAAAGTCTATTGGTCTATTTTGTAGTTATAATTTTGTTAAAACGGTCTCATTTTTGATAACTTTATTAAAAAATAGAGTTTTAAGTCAGATATTTGAAATCAATATTCTTAAAATGATGTTTAAATCGCCAATGTGTTGAGAGTATAAAAATATCAAATCAATTAATGAAATCACAAAAAATTAGAAATATGGTGTTAAGAAGTTCAGTAATTATAGCGGCCCTTTTGGGTCTATATTTCTTTAAGATGACAGAACCCACTGTAGTAGTTAATGACAAAGAAGCATTGATTCTGCAGGGCTTAATGCAAACCATCGAGTACGTCCATTTTGCCCCCAAAAAGGTGGATGATGCCTTTAGTCAAACTATATATAAAACCTATCTTGAAAGAATAGACGGCCAGAAAAGGTTTTTTACCCAGCAGGATATTGATAAAATCAAACCAAATGAACTTAAAATTGACGATCAGGTCAATGCCCGTACCTTTGAGTTTTTTAATGCATCGCTGCCTATGTTGGAGACAGGGATAAAAAAGTCTGAAGCTTACTTTAACGAGATCATTGATACGCCCCTAAATTTTAATAAGGGTGACATGATTGAAACGGATACAGAAAAAAGAATATTTGTAAAAAACGATGCTGAACTCAAAGAACAGTGGAAAAATATAATCCAATTTGAAGTAATGACAAAATGGGTGCAAATCACGGATGATCAGAAAAAAAAGGAAAATAAAACTGAAATTAAATCCGATGAAGACTTAAAAGCTGATGCCGTTAAAGAGGTTAAAAAGAGGTTTACAGACTGGTTTGGAAGATTAGCAAAGCTTAGAAGATCTGATAGAATGGAAATTTATCTAGGTAGTATTGCCAATTATTTTGACCCTCATACGGATTATTTTAGTCCAAAAGAAAAACAGGATTTTGATATAAATATGGGGGGAAAACTTGAGGGGATCGGGGCTAGACTTCAGACAGATGGGGATTATACAAAAGTATTTAGTATCGTAGTGGGAGGACCAGCCTGGAAAACTAAAAAGTTGGATGACAATGACATCATCATGAAAGTAGCTCAAAAAGGTCAGGAGCCGGTGGATATAGCTGGTATGCGGGTAGATGATGTAGTTCAGATGGTGAGAGGTAAAAAAGGTACAACTGTCATCCTTACTGTGAAGAAAAAAGACAATGCTATAGTTGATATAGCCATTGAGAGAGATGAAGTACAACTGGAAGATTCCAAAGCGAAATCTGTATTACTTAACATGCCGGGCAAAATCCAAAATATCGGATATATAAATCTGCCTAAATTTTATTCATCCTTTGAAACAGATGGTGGTAACTCATGTGCTGTAGATGTTGCTGAAGAAATCAAAAAATTAAAAAATCAGAATGTCAATGGTATTATTCTCGATCTGAGAAATAATTCCGGAGGATCACTCAACGATGTGGTGGATATGAGTGGTTTATTTATTGAAGAAGGACCTATAGTTCAGGTCAAAGGCAGAGAAGAAAAACCATTTATTCACGTGGATAAAGATAAAAGCGTCCTATATGATGGACCTTTGGTTATTTTGGTCAATCAGTTTAGCGCTTCTGCTTCTGAGATCATTGTGGCTGCCTTGCAAGACTACAACAGAGCCATTATAGTGGGTAGTAAATCTACTTTTGGCAAAGGTACTGTACAAAGGTTTTATGATCTTGACAGAGGTATAAGAGGATATGATGAATTCAAGCCTTTGGGAAATGTCAAAATGACTGTGCAAAAATTTTACAGGGTGAATGGTGGTTCAAATCAGTTGAAAGGTGTTATACCTGACATAATATTACCTGATACATATCATTATATACAGACAGGGGAAAACGAGTATGACAATCCTTTGCCATGGACAGAGATTGCTCCTGTTTCGTATAGCCAGAATGTGGTAAGACTGGATCATAAGGAAAAGCTTATTAACAATAGCAAAAGCAGAATTGGTCAGAATAAAGATTTTATGCTGGTGTTAGAGAGTGCGGCCAAAATTAAAGAGAATCGTGACCAGACAAAATGGCCATTGAAACTGAATGATTACCGAGCGATGGTGAATAAAAAAGAAAAGGAATCACAGAAATTTGAAAAACTGTTTAAAAATGAAATCGTTGGCCTAGAAATTAAGAATTTGACTGCTGATCTTCCAAAAATAGAACTGGATGAATCCAATAAAGCAAGAAATGACGAATTTATAAAGGAACTGAAAAAGGACATTTATCTGGAAGAGACCATGTACATCATTAGAGATATGATAAATCTGGAGAAATCATTTGTATACTTACAAAGCAAAATTATCAAATAAGCATAAAATTTCATTCGGACTGAAAAATAGAAGCTGTTCTTTGCATTAAGGGCAGCTTCTATTTTTTATATAAAAATGGATTCGAGACTAACAAGTGTAGTCTCTATTTCTATATGCTGAATATCAGATTCGCCTAGTATGCTATGTAACAGTACATCTGCAGCAGTTTTGCCGATTTCAAAACCTGAGTGTTTTATATGACTTATTCTTGGATAGATTTGATAGGGCATTTTACCATCGCTTATGGCAACAATGCTTGTTTTCTCCGGAAAAAGATTTAGTTTTAATAATATGGGGTAAACGGTCATAAATAATTCATCAGACATAAAAAAAGCTGCATCAAAGGGAGTTTTCCGAAGCTTTTCCTCCACAATTTCGGTATTCATATATTCCTGATATAAGTATACTATATCGTAGTCTGAATGTAGTATATGATGCTGAGAGAGACTGTCTTTAAATCCCTCCAATCTATTTTTTGTTATTTCGAGCCTCGGATTGCCGAAAATTCCAAGAATATTATGTTTATCGTTATCAATGAGATGTTTGGTGCCATTAAAAGCAGCTAATTTATCATTGATGGTTACTGATGTAAATTCAGGGGTAAAAATAACTTTGTCCAACATAACCACAGGTATACCAGCGTTCCTCAATATAAATAAATGCTCACAATCAAAAGTATGTTCAGATACAGAAATGAGCACGCCTTCTACCACCCAACTTAAACAGTGATTTACAATTTCTTTTTCCCGCTTAATAGAATTATCAGAGTAAAAAATAATAATTGAATAACCCGAATCGATTAGTATTGAATTTATTCCTTCCATCAGTTCGGGTATAAAAAACATATTAAACTCCGGGAGAATTAAAGCAATTAATCCTGAATTTTTTTGCCTGAAGTATCTGGCGTGTAAATTGGGTAAATAATTAAACTCAATGGCTGCCTTTTTTACTCTTGATTTTGTTTCATCACTTATATCGGGATGATCTCCCAGCGCCCTTGATATTGTTGAAGGGTTAAGGGACAGCAATTTGGCAAGGTCTTTTATTCCGGTGCGTTTCATGCTGCAAAATAAAATATTTTTTTTCAACAACAAACGTTTGTGCAAACGATTTCTGAAAATATTTATAAATTACTTCAAAACTATATTTTAACATTACATTCTATTTGCTATCTCAAAGTTGCGAAGCATTATTATTGTAATATATTATGTCGTATATTTTAATATTTAAGAATAATATTCCTTTTGTGTTTAAGTATTCATTGACATATTTACAATAATTTGGTGTAAATAATTGGCTTACATGTAAATATGACCGTGATAGGTGACAAAAAGCAGCAAAAAATATAACAGTATAACACAAATCAACGATATCGCCCGGCAGCAAAAGAAGAAACCAAAACGTTATATAAATGTTAATTAAATTTTGATTTGAAAATGTAAGAAAATATAGCATTTAATATAGTCATAATCATAGGTTGAGTTTAATTTGTGTGTAAAACATGATTAATATAAAAAATAATTTTGCATTTAAGTTTTTAGTTCAGAATTTATTTAATAAGTTTGGGGCTTGAAATCTTGTGTTAATTTTACACTAAGGTATATTTTTATTAACTAATTTTTAACAAAATCGTCAAAGCCACATGAAAAGTTTTTTAACGAAATGGTCATTTTCGTTGTTTCTAGTAGTAGGTATGACAGCTTTCGGAGTAGCCCAGAAAAAGGTCTCAGGAACAGTCACTGATGCTTCAAACGGCGACGCGCTCATAGGCGCCAACGTATTGGTAAAGGGGTCCGGAACCGGAACTATTACTGATATAGACGGGACATACTCGCTTTCTGCATCTGAAGGTGAAGTTCTTGTTTTTTCTTATGCCGGATATACTGACCAAGAGTTAGTAGTCGGGGCATCTTCCACTGTTAACGTATCACTTTCTGCAGGTAAACTTCTGGATGAAGTTGTGGTTGTGGGATATGGTACACAAAAGTCAAAGGAAGTTACAGGTTCTGTAGTTACCGTTAAGCGGGAAGATTTTAATGCTGGTAACGTAAATTCACCTGCACAATTACTTCAGGGTAGAGTGGCAGGATTGACGGTTTCCCGTCCGGGTGGAGACCCTAATGGGGGATTTGGTATCAGATTAAGAGGATTATCTACCATCGGCGCTCAGACTGAGCCTTTGATTATTGTAGATGGTGTCCCTGGTGCTTCACTATCCAACATTGATCCACAGGATATTGAGAGTTTCGATGTACTGAAAGACGGTTCAGCAGCTGCTATTTATGGTACAAGAGGTTCGTCAGGTGTTATTCTGATTACTACTAAAAAAGGTAAAAAAGGTACCAGCAATGTGGAATACAATGGATATGTTTCCAATGAATCTATTGCAAAACTTCCTTCCTTTTTAACCACAGAAGAGTTTAAGTCTAATGGTGGTCTTGATGCAGGTGGTGCTACAGACTGGTATAGCGAGTTGTCTCAAAGCAAACTGTCTCAATCACATAACCTTTCTTTGTCAGGGGGAACAGCCAATACTTCATACAGGGCTTCATTCAACTTCAGAGATATGGCGGGTGTAGTATTAAATACAGGTTTTAAGCAACTTAACGGTAGTCTTTCATTAAACCAGAAAGCGATGAATGACAAATTAAATATTGCAATGAATATGATTCTCACCAACAGAGATAGTAAATTTGGATTTCCTGAAGCATTCAGATATGCATCAATAGCCAACCCTACTTCTAAAGTTTATTTGGATGGTGGTGCATACAATAATCCATCTGGATTTGATGTATTTAATCCTGTTTCCATTGTAAACCAAATTAATGAAGGAGAAAAGGCAGAAATTTTAGCTAATGTTACTGCTTCATATGAAATAGTCACCGGTTTAAAAATTACAGGTAGTTATGCAAAACAAAAATCTGACATTTTAAATGGTGAGTATTATGCTAAAAATTCCGTGTACAGACAAGGTGTGGCAAGAAATGGTGTGGCAAGAAGAATAACAGAAGTGAGTGATAATAACTTATATGAAGCAACTCTAGGATATACCGGTGAAGCTGGAAAACTTACATATACATTGCTTGGAGGTATTTCTTCTCAGGACTTCACCTTTCAGGGACAAGGTATAGAAGCAGGTGGATTCCTTTTGGATGCCTTTACTTATAATAATATTGGTGCTTCTTCAGAAGTGTTGAAAGGGCTTGCTAATACTTGGTCTTACAACAACGGCTATGCCCTTCAGGCTCAATTCGCCCGATTGAACCTAAATCACGATGATACATACTTTTTATCAGCTTCTGTGAGAAGGGAAGGATCTGACAGATTTGGTCAGGATAATAAGTATGGTATCTTCCCTGCCATCAGTGCGGGTGTGGATATTTCAAAACTGGCTTCACTTAATAATGTCGATAACTTAAAAGTGAGAGTAGGTTATGGGGTAACTGGAAATCTTCCT
>Ga0105047_10001460_pt1 | contig 42341 bp, 37 predicted proteins | sample MAT04_FD_78384 | JGI IMG/M metagenome (GOLD analysis project Ga0105047, IMG submission 78384) | Freshwater microbial communities from Lake Fryxell liftoff mats and glacier meltwater in Antarctica - MAT-04 (megahit assembly) | ecosystem: Environmental > Aquatic > Freshwater > Ice > Liftoff... | reverse complement strand
GGCCGCACGGATCTTCTGGATCGCCTGCATACTGTCCATGGCCTTGCGTGAATTTGCCGTCTCGGCATGCACCATGGCGCCGTCCATCAGGATCTTCTGCAGGTCCGGTGTGAGGCCTTGGAACACCTTGTCGTTGATGATGATGTAGTGCATTCCGTAAATGTGTTCATTGACCGACATGAATTTCTGTACCTCAAACAGCTTTCCATCCCAGATCGTCGAAGCGGCGTTTTCCTGGCCGTCCACCACACCCTGCTTGAGTGAGGTGATCAACTCGGGAAAAGCGATCGGGGTGGCCGCAGCCCCCATGGACTTCATGAAATTCACATACACCTGCGACTGCATGGTGCGCATCTTCATGCCCTTCATGTCGTCCGGTGTCTTGATTTCGCGCTGGTTGTTGGTCATGTTGCGAAAACCGTTCTCGGAAATCGCCAGGGTGCGAATACCGGTCGCCTTGCGCATGTCCTCGTTGAGTTCGCGCACAAAGGGGCTCTTCATGAACTCCCATGCGATGGGGGACGACGCGAACAGATAAGGAATCTGGAAGATCTGCATCGGCTTGTGGAAACTGCCAAGCACCGAGTCGTCGGTCAGTGCCATTTCCAGTGTGCCGTTCTTGACCTGTTCTGTGACCTGCAGCGACCCTCCGAAGGTATTGAAGAAAAGCCGGATCTGGATTTTCCCATCGCTCTTGAACTCGACGTAATCCTTGAGCGCCTTCATGCCAAGAATTTCGCCCCCTTGGCCATCTGGAGCGCCAATCGAGAACTTGAGGATGGTCTGGGCCGCGACGGCGCCCGAAAGTGAGAGTGCAGCGACTGTCAACAGGCTGGATACGAAGTGCTTGATGTGCATGGTGTTGTCTCCTGGTTGAATAACAAGTAAAAAAACGACTGACTTCTAGTTTTTGTGAACTGTTTGCCGCGCAAATCTGGGCAAGGAAATGCTACGCAGACAAATCAGGGGCGTCAACGCATATCCGTCGCCGCGGGGCATCGGCATAGTTACCACAGGTCGTCCTCCCGCGGGTTTTCCATGCGTCGCTGAAATGCTGCCAGCCAGCGCGCCGCAACAGCACCATCGATCGCGCGGTGGTCCGCAGACAGGGTGACCGTCATCATGGTCGCCACGGCTAACTGGCCATGCGCAACGACGGCCCTGGCTTGTGCGGCGCCGACCGCAAGAATGGCTGCCTGCGGTGGATTGATCACGGCGGTGAACTCGCGTACACCCAGCGCGCCCAGATTGGAGACCGAGAATGTGCCCCCGGCGCTCGCCCCAGCTGGCAGGGCGCCGGCGCGGGCCTGTTCCACCAGCGCGCGCATCTCGCGCGCAATCTGGACCACCGTCTTGTCGTCGGCATCCGCAATCACGGGTGTGACCAGTCCCTGCTCCACCGCGACCGCGACGGCGATATGCACCTGCTGGTAGCACCGCATTGCCGTATCGGCGAACGACACGTTCACCTCGGGCACGTCCCGCAGGGCCCGGGCCGCAGCCCAGATCACGAAGTCGTTCAAAGTCGGCTTCAGGCCTTGCGCATCCGGCCACGGTTGCGCGCTCGCCCGTAGCGCTAGCAGCGGGTCCACACAACAGTCGATGCGCGCGTAGAAATGCGGCGCCTGTTGTTTGGACTCGGTCAGGCGGCGCGCGATCAGCTTTCGGCCCAGCGTATGGGGCACATCGGAAAAACGCGTTGGGCGTTGCGGGGCCGCCGCATGCGGTCCGGCCCCCGCCTTCAGCGCCGCAAGTACGTCGGCCTTGACGATGCGGCCGTTTGGTCCGGAACCGGTCAGTGACTGCAGATCCAGACCACGCTCACGCGTCAATGCGCGCGACAGCGGACTGGAAAAACGGCGTGCCGGCTGAGCGGCACTGCTGGGCAGGGTCAACACTTCAGTGGCCCCCCCGGGTAATCACGCCGATCTGCTCGCCCATCTTGACCACCGTGCCCTCTTGCGCCAGATGCTGGGCCATGGTTCCCGAGCAGGGCGACTCGACCTCGACCACCGCCTTGTCGGTTTCGATCTCGACCACCAGCTCCCCTTCGGCCACGGCCTCACCCACCTGCTTGACCCAGCGGATGAGTTTGCCTTCGCTCACCGTGAGATCGCCAAACGGCATCATCAGCGGCTCGCCGGCTACGGTGCTGGAGGCCGCCGCCGGCTTGTCCACCGGTGTGGGCACCACAACGCTGGTAGGAGCGGACTGGGTGCCGGCAACAAGGGGAGCCTTGGTTACCGCCGCAGCCACGGCCACAGTGGCGAGCCGCTGCAGACCGCTGCGTGCGCGCCGCGGGGCCTGAGCCACGCCGGCCATCACCTGGAGACAGGCCGCCACAATCGCGTCGGTGTTGATCAGCATCGCGCGCTCCAGGGATGGCGCGAAGGGATGCGACATGGCATCGGTGTGCAGCCGAGCCACCGGCGCATCGAGGTAGTCGAAAGCGAGCTCGTTCATGGCCTGGCCGAGTTCGGCGCCAACACCACACATGGACCAGCCTTCGTCCGCCACCAACAAGCGCCCGGTCTTGCGCACGCTCTGCGCCACCGTGTCCACATCGAGCGGCTGGATCGTGCGCAGATCGATCACCTCACACGAAACGCCCTGCTGTTGCAGCTTCTCTGCCGCCTGCAGGGCCAGCAACACGATCTGCCCGGCGCAGGCGATCGTCAGGTCGGAGCCGGTGCGGGCCACCCGGGCCACGCCGAACGGCACCAGATGGTCACCGGCAGGAACCTCCCCTTTACTGGCAAACAGGGCCTTGGGCTCGAGCATCAGTACCGGATCACCGGCGCGCAGGGCCGTCTTCATCAGGCCCTTGGCATCGGCCGGGTTGGACGGCACGCAGACGATGAGTCCGGGCACATGCGCCCATACCGGGTGGTACATGCCGCTGTGATGTGGCCCGGCCGAGCGCACCGCACCGGCCCCCACGCGCACGACCATCGGCGCGTGCATCTGCCCATTGCTCATGTAGCGCAGCTTGGCCGCCTGCAACACGATCTGGCCGGCGGCCTCGAAAAGGAAGTCGGCGAACATCAGGTCGGCCACACAGCGCACACCGGTGGCCGAGGCGCCCAGGCAGGCGCCGGTAAATCCCAGTTCGGAGATCGGGGTGTCGACCATGCGCGCGGCACCGAACTCCTGGTACAGGGTCTTGGTATGGGCGAAGGTGCCGCCGCGCTCGCCCGTGCCCTCGCCAAAATACATGATCAGCGGATCGCGCCGCATTTCCTCGGCCAGCCCGTCACGCACGGCGTCGAGCCAGCCGGTGGTGCTGGTGACGGGGTTGTCGACACTTGCCGCGGCAATCGCCGCGGGCGGGTTGATCGGTTCGGCGTAGATGTGCAGCGCCACGGTCGCCGGATCCGGCTCAGGCGAGTTGCGCGCAAATGTGATGGCGTCGGCCACCTGCGCTTTGACCCGGTTCTCGATCGCATCGAGCTTTTCCTGTGTGGCAAGACCCTGTGGCAGCAGCGTTTGCTCGCGCAGCATGCGGATCGGGTCGCGTTTGGCCCAGGCATCCACCTCGGCCTGCGAACGGTAGGTGCCGGTCACCGAGTCGCCTTCGTGGTGGCCTACGACCCGGTAGGTCTTCACCTCGATCAGCGTGGGGCCTTCACCGGCTCGTGCGCGCCGCGTCGCTTCCTGCATCACGGTCCATACCGCCAGCAGGTCGTTGCCGTCCACCGCCACGCCGGGGATGCCGTAGGCCGCTGCCCGGGTGGCGATCTCAGGGTTCAGCGTGGCATTGCTCAAGGCGGTGGCGGTCGCGTACAGGTTGTTTTCGCAGACAAAGACGGTCGGCGCCTTTTGGATGCCCGCGTAGTTCAGCGATTCGTGAAAGGCCGCATGGTTGGTAGCGCCGTCGCCAAAAAAAGCCACGCCGATGTCGTCCGTGCCGCGCATGCGTGCACCGAGCCCGACACCCACCGCAGACGGGATGCCGCCACCCACCAGCCCATTGGTGCCGAACAGGCCGCAGGACGGGTCATACAGGTGCATGGTGCCGCCACGCCCACCGCAGCAGCCATCGCGCTTGCCATACAGCTCAGCCATCAGGGTATTCGGGTCCATGCCCTTGGCGAGCGCATGGCCGTGCCCGCGGTGCGTGCTGGTGATCCAGTCGGTCTTGTTCAGATGTGCGCAAATGCCCACGCCCGATGCCTCCTGGCCGATGTACAGATGCAGAAACCCGGGTGTCTCACCCTTGCGGCAGGCCACCTGGGCGGCGAGTTCGAAGCGACGCAGCAGCAGCATTTGCTCATACAGGCGCAGCACTTCGGGTGCCGCCAGTCCTGCGGGCAATGCAACGGCCCCGCCGTCGATGGATCGATCGTTCATGGTGATTCCCAAATTTCAGAAGTCGCGGCTGATGCCGGCAGTCCAGCCGCCGTCGACCGTGAGCACATGGCCGGTGATGTAAGAGCTCTCGGGCGCCGCCAGGAAAAGTACCGCATGGGCCATCTCCTGGGTCGTTCCGGGTCGCCCCATAGGGATGTGCGCCAACAGCCGTTGGTGCAGGCTTTGCGCCTCGCTGCCGGCGTTCTTGATCCATTTCTCCCAGCCCGGGGTTTGGGTGGAGCCCGGCGCCACCGCATTCACCAGAATGCCATCGGTCGCCAGTTCCAGTGCCATGGACTTGGTCAGCATGACGACGCCGCCCTTCGCCGCAATATAGGAGCTCTGCAGGCGCGCCGGCATGAGGCCGAGCACGGAGGCGATGTTGATGATGCGTCCGGATTTCTGCTGCTTCATGGTGGCGACAACCGCACGGCTCGTGAGAAACACGCCGGTGAGGTCGATCTTGATCAGCTCGTTCCAGGCATCGATGTCGAACGCATCGATCGTCTTGCGACCGCTGGCCGGTACCCCGATGCCGGCGTTGTTCACCAGGATGTCGATGCGGCCGAACTGCGCGACAACGCGCCCCACACCGGCGACGATCGACTCGCCGTCCGCCACGTCAAGGGCCATGCCGAGTGCTCCGCCAGCGCCAGTGGCGGCCTTTTGCGCCGCTTGCCCGTCGATGTCCGAATAGACAACGCTGGCACCATTGCGCACCAGGGTATCGGCTACCGCTTGCCCGATGCCCTGCGCGGCCCCGGTGACGAGCGCAACCTTGCCTGCAAGTTCCACTTTCATCGTGGCTGTCTCCATGGATCAGAAGGGCGGGGCATCGGTCTGTTGGTCAGACTTGCCTGGCCGATTCAAACTATTATAATAATATAAGTCACGAAGTCAATGAACAAGAATGCGGGCCGGCCCCCGCAAATTGCCAACCGATGGGTTCGAGATGTTGTGCAGCGCAATGCACTGCAGCGCTACAACATGTCGTTGGGCGCATCAAAGGTGATGCTGAAATGGTCGGCGCGGTTGCGCGAAACAGTGAGTTCCACCGGCTCACCGGCGGCGCCGAAGTACAACATCTCGGTGGCCAGAATCGGGCCTCCCAGGTCGTAGCCCAGCATTTTCGCCAGCGCTTCGTCGGCAATCTCCGCACGCACCTTGATCTGGGCCCGCGACAGCGTGATGCCCAGGTGGCGTTGCACCGCGCGAAACACCACGACATCGTCAAAATCTGCGCGTTTGAGCCGAGTGCCAACTGCTGGCGGAAAGTAAAACGCAGTCTGCGCGATTGGTTGATCCTTCACCTGCAACACGGCGCGCAGACAATAACAGGCAGTTGTGGCCGGCAAACCAAACACCTCGCAGGCCAGGGACGAGCGCTCCTTTCGATAACTCTTGATCACCAGGCGCCGGTCCAGCGTGGAAGCTGCAATCGCCGACAGACTTTGAAACTCCAGCGCTTTGCTGCGCGGCTGCGGCGTGGCCACCATCGCCGGCTTCGCAGTGCGCTTCTTGATCAGCCCCTCGCCTTCGAGATCGCGCAGTGCCTGGCGCACCGTGATCAGGCTCACACCAAACCGCGTGGCAAGGTCGGCTTCGCGCGGCAGTGAGTGACCGGGCGCCAGTAGACCGCTCTCGATCGGGACGCGCAGGCGGTGTGTCAGTTGCCGGTACAGCGGACCATGCTCGCGTAACAGGGTCGCCGGCTGCAATACGAGCAGGGCAAGCTCCTGTTGCGCCGCTTCATCGAGGTCACTGTCGGTGGTGCGGGGGGTGGCTGGCTGCTGCTGCTTCTTCTTCACTGGGGCACCTAATGTTGGAAACAGGTCATTGTGCCGCTCCGCCGCTGCTGGCCGGGAGTCTCAGCCCACGCTGCGCGCGACCGCGTCGGGTTGTTGCCCCAGCCTTTTCTCCCAACCGTGCTGATAGATGTTGAGGTAGGCGCTGGGGTCATAGGGATGGGCGCGCGCAACGTCGAAGTCCACGTCCAGTCCGAGACCTGGCCGGTCGGGCAGCGACAAGTGGCCGGTGGCCGCGTCGAGCACCGGGTGCCAGTCGACCAGGTCGCGCACCCAGGGCTCGTTGAACGCGTCGAAGTGTTCCTGGATCAGGAAGTTGGGAACACACGCAGCGAGCTGCAGGCACACCGCAGTGGCCACCGGCCCGCCGCTCTGATGTGGCGCAATCCAGCTGCCATGCGCCAGCGCCAGATGGGCCACCGCCAGTGTGTTGGTGATTCCGCCAAGCGACATCGGCTCGGGTTGGAAGATGTTGACGCCGCCCCCCGTGGCCAATGTGTAGAACTGCCCGATCGTGTCGTACATCTCGCCGGTGGCGACGCGGATCGGGCATTGCAGTCCCACCGCATTGGCGGGTTGCTCACGCTCGCGCGTCGTGGGTTCCTCCCACCAATAGAGGTCCAGCGGCGCCAGCTTACGTGCAGCGCGCAGCGATTCGGCTTCGGTGAAACGGGCATGCACGTCGATCAGGATGCGCAACTTCGGGCCAAAACGCTGGCGCAGCCCGGCCAAAATGTCGTAGGCCAACTGCAACTCGTCGTCCGCGATGAAGCCCTGCGCCGTGCCGAATGGGTCCAGCTTGAGCGCGTTGAATCCCTTGGCTACCACGGCCTCGGCGGCCGCGACGAAGTGCTCGGGCGTGCGCTCGGTGCGGTACCAGCCGTTGGCGTAGGCGGCGACCGAATCGCGCACCCGGCCGCCCAGCAGTTGGTGAACAGGCACACCGAGCGACTTGCCCAGGATGTCCCAGCAGGCCACCTCGATGGCAGCCACTGCCGTCCGATGGATGTGCCCGCCATCGAGTGAGACGCTGTCCATCAGATGCTTGGACAGCTGATTCACCTGGCGCGGGTCCCGGCCCAGTGCCAGATGCTCCAGTTCGTGCACTGCCGCCTCGGTGGTCTTGATGAAGCCGTTGAGCGTGCCCTCCCCGATGCCGTGGATGCCGCTGTCGGTAAACACCTTGAGCAGCAACCAGTTTTTCCAGCCGGCGCTGATGGTGTGGGTTTCGATGCGGGTGATTTTCATGGTGTGTGGTTTGCCTTCGCAGCTGCTGGCTTTTGGCGCAATATATTATTATAAGAATAAGGCTGTACGTCAATCGAATGACACTTATTGGAAGAAATGGCAGAATCGATAGTTCTGACAATTTAGGGAAAACCATGCAAACCCATCAAGTGAAGGTGTCGCGTGAAGGCCGCGTGCTGATTCCCGCCGAAGTCCGCGCCGCGCTCGGGATCAGCGAAGGAAGCAGTCTCAACCTGGCTGTACAGGACGGCGAAATCCGACTGTTCGACCGGGCGCGTGCGCTCGAGCGGGCGCGCGCCATTACCCGCAGATACAAGAAGCCTGGGGAGAGCGTTGTCGATGAACTGGTGCGTGAACGCCGTGACGAAGCGGGACGCGAATGACGCAGGTGTTCGACGCGTCCGCGGTACTGACGGCCATCTTCGAGGAGTCGGGTGCTGATCGGATCGAAGCGTTATGGGCGGAAGGTGACAACCTTTTGTGCGCCGTCAATTACGCCGAGATAGTCGCCAAACTGGCTGAACGTGGCATGGGCGAGGCAGACATTGCGACCGTATTCGAGGGCATTCCACTCGACGTTGTCCCGTTCGACCGGCGCTCTGCGCACCAGGCAGGGCTGCTGCGCCCGGCGACAAAAGCACTCGCACTGTCATTGGGGGATCGGGCGTGCCTGGCACTGGGCATGGTCCGAAAAGCGCGTGTGGTGACGGCGGACCGCGCCTGGGGAAAAGTAAAGGGGGTCGAGGTGGAAGTGATCCGATAGCAGTTCACACGGATTCGCGCACCTTGGGAAACAGCGCGTCGTCCCATTGCGCACAGCCGGCATACGAGGCTTCAGTCGGACACGGCGGCGTGTTGCGTCATGCCGGGTTCGCGAAAATCTTCCCGGGATTCATCAGGTTGCCAGGGTCCAGCGCCTGCTTGAGCAACCGCATGACGGCGACACCTTCGCCGTGCTCTGCCTCCAGGTACTTGATCTTGCCCAGCCCGATGCCGTGCTCGCCGGTGCAGGTACCGTCCATCGCCAGCGCGCGGTGGATCAAGCGCTCGTTGATGCGCTCGGCCTCGGCCAGTTCCCGCGGATCATCGCGCATGACGCGGAAACCGAGGTGAAAGTTGCCGTCGCCCACATGGCCGACCAACGGGGCTTTGAGGAAGCTGCCCTTCAGATCCTCCTTGGTTTCCAGAATGCATTCGGCCAGCCGGGATATCGGCACGCACACATCGGTGGCCCAGATCTCGCAGCCCGGGCGCATGGCCTTGCTCGCGTAGGTGACGTCGTGGCGGGCCTTCCATAGCGCATTGCGCTCCTGCGGCCGGGTTGCCCAGGTGAAGGCGCCGCCACCATGGTCACTGACCAGCGCCTGGACCATCTCGGCCTGTTCCTTGACCGCCGCATCGCTGCCATGGAATTCGATGAACAAGGTGTCCTTGAGCGCTAGGTTCATCCTGGAATAGTGGTTGATCGCGTCCACCGCATCCGGGTCGATAAGCTCGATGCGCGCCACCGGAATTCCCAACTGTATGGTCTGGATCACGGCATTCACCGCGCCGCCGATGTCTTCGAACGAGCACACCGCCGCCGCCATCGCCTCCGGGATGCCATACAGCCGCACGGTCACTTCGGTGATGATGCCCAGCGTGCCCTCGGAGCCGACAAACAGGCGTGTCAGGTCGTAGCCTGCCGCCGACTTGCGTGCCCGCCGCGAGGTGCGGATGATGCGCCCGTCGGCCAGCACCACTGTGAGGGCGAGCACGTTCTCGCGCATGGTGCCGTAGCGCACGGCGTTGGTGCCCGAGGCGCGCGTGGCAGCCATTCCGCCGATGGATGCGTTGGCGCCGGGATCGATCGGAAAGAACAAGCCCATGTGGCGCACATGTTCGTTGAGCTGCATGCGCGTGACGCAGGCCTGCACTGTCACATCCAGGTCTTCTGCGCCCACGCGCAGCACCTGGTTCATGTGCGCCAGGTCGACCACGACCCCGCCCAGGTGCGGGATGACATTGCCCTCGAGCGAGGTGCCGGTGCCATAGGCGACAACCGGCGTGCCATGCCTGGCACAGATGCGCACGACCTCCGCCACCTCCTCGGTACTTTGCGGAAACACCACCGCATCGGGCCGGTGCGGGCTGTGCCATGACTCATCCTTGGCGTGGTGGTCGCGTACGCCGGCACTGGTGGACAGCCGCTCGCCAAAGCGGCTGCGCAGGGCGTTGATCGCGTCCTGGTGCTGGTTCGATTCCGCCATCACGGCGTGTCCTGCACGGCCTTGATCATCGTCATGTCGCCGAGACCGAGTGCGAGGAGCGCCGAGGCGAAAGCAAGTGGCTTGCGTAATTGCATGGAGGTGTCTCCTGGGGTTGGGGAACTGGAATAACGCGCGCACCAAACCCATGTAGATCGAGCGCACGTCGGTGATCAGCATGACGCTTGGCGCCGGAGGGCATCGGTCGGTATGGCGTCATCAGCCTGCCCGCGACCCTGTCGAGAATGTTGGATCCGAATGCAGTAGTCATGGTGGTGGCCCGACTGCGCGCGGCGGCACGCGCGTCAAGACAAGTCTCCTGTGCAGGGGGCCGGGGGAATCCGATTATTATAATAATAGTATAGAGTGCCAGTTCGGTTTGCGGTAGAGAACTGTTCATTGAACGCCATCAGCAGCACGTTCCCCATCCCGCTCGACAGCCCGCTGACGCAGACTCGCTGGCGCGCGCCATCGTGCCGGCCACGCTGCAGGCTGGGACCGCCGAGACTGCGCCAAGTTACAAGGACACAGGGTGTTTGATCAGCCGTACCGCGTCTACCCGCTGTTCGTAGTAGCCGCGGACCGTGCCGACTTGCCGATACCCCAGGTGCTGGTAGAACGCGATCGCGTTGGTGTTGTCGGCCCGGCATTCGAGCCGGATCGCCGTGCTTCCGGCCACTTGTGCCGATTCCTCCAGCCAAAGCAGCATCTGACGACCCATGCCGCGATGGCGCAACACCGGCGAAACGGCCAGCAACACCAGATGTGCGGCGTCGTCGTCGAGATACTGCATGATGCCGAAACCGTTGAGCCGAGCATCCTGGACCCGTACGGCCACATTGGTCGACGCGTCTCTGACAGCGTGCGACACACGCACCGCCGTCCAGCTCCAGCCCAGGCCGTGTTCGATCCAGTCGCGCGACATGCGGGCGATGGCTGGCGCTTCATCGGGTTTCGCCAGGCGGATCAGGGATTGGGCAGGCATCGGTGCATTGTGGCGTCTTGGCCTGGATGACGCTTGCCTTCAGATACAAGGCGATGTTTCCGAGCAATCATGGCATAGTGCGATTCGATGAAATGCGGAACCTGCCAATTCGATGTCTCCGCGGACTTTGCATTTTGTCCCCGCTGCGGGAACAAGCTGGCCAAGGTGGAGAGCACGCGGGTTGTGGCTGCCGACGCCGATCGGCGATCGGCCACGGTGTTGTTCGCGGACTTGTCCGGGTTCACCGCGATTTCCGAGCGGCTGGATCCCGAGGACGTGCGGGCCCTGCAGACAGACTTGCTGGTTGCCCTGCGCGGGGTGATTGACAGCTTCGACGCATTCATCGAAAAGTTTGTCGGAGACGCGGTGATGGCCGTCTTCGGTGCACCCGTGGCGCACGAGGACGACCCACAACGCGCCTTGTTTGCCGCACTCGAAATGCATGTGCGTGTGGCGGTGCTCAGCGAACGCTGGATTGACCGACTCGGGCACCCGCTGGCGCTGCATATCGGCATCAATTCCGGTCGGGTGGTTGCCGGAAACATCGGACAAACCGCGGACGCGGCTTATGCCGTGACGGGCGATACCGTGAATACGGCAGCGCGTTTGCAGGCGGCTGCGCAGGCTGGGCAGACGCTGGTAAGTCACGCAACGTACCAGCTGACGCACGGTGAGTTTGCTTTTGAATCGGGTGGAACACTTGTATTGAAGGGAAAATCCGAGCCGTTGCCGGTGTACCTGCTGCGGGGTGTTGATGACCGTCGGCACACCACCGGCGAGCTTGCGCAGCATGGACTTGCCACGCCGCTCATTGGCAGAGACGCAGAAGCCGACGAAATGCTGGCCGCGGCGATGCGGACAATGGCGGGTCAAGCACAGGTTGTGAGCGTGGTCGGGGAGGCCGGTCTGGGCAAGTCGCGGCTGGTCGATCACTTGCTCAAACGGATCCGCGCGGACGCCGTGTTCGCCGGCGCAGCGGTGCACCGCGTAGCGTGTTCGTCACATGGCCAACGACCCTACGGCATCACGGCCGACCTTTTTCGTGCAGCCTACCGCATTGCGCCAGCGGATTCTCTTGAAGAAGCGCGCGGCAAGGTGGCGGACATCTTGCGCCGGATCGGTGCAGACGAGGTCGAACTGGCCCTGGTGATCCCTGTTGTCGGCTATATCCTGGGACTTCAGTCGCAAGAACAAGGGAGCGAAATAGAACCCGAGCGACTCAAACGCCAGATCTTCATGACGCTGCGCACCGTGCTGGAGCGCCGACTCAGCCAAGGTCTTTTGGTACTGGTGATCGAAGACTTGCAGTGGGCGGATGCCGCATCGATTGAAGGCCTGCATACGCTGGTGGACTGGTTGTGGGAGCGCCGGTTGATCGTCGTACTGTCTGGCAGGCCACCATTCGATCCGCTCGCCACCGACTTTGGTCGGGCTGCGCTTACCAGCGTGCGACTGGGTCCGCTTGCGGATACCGCAATCGAAGCCCAGTTGACCGCATTCTTTGGCGAGGCGGCTGCCTATCCTGTCGAGCGTCGCTTGCACGAAAGGATCGTGCGCCAGGCAGGTGGCAATTCCCTCTATCTCGAAGCGGTCGTCAGCACTCTGATCTCCGAGGGCATCCTGCGACGCGACACGAATGGTTGGCACTGCGCCTCTGTGACCGATGCCGTGGTCGTGCCATCGTCGATTGAAGGCCTGCTGCTGTCCCGGCTCGATCGACTGCCGGTTCAGGCGCGCCGCACGCTGCAAAGCGCTGCCATTCTTGGCTCGGAGTTCGAGTCCGCACTATTGCCTGCAGTTGACGCAGCAGCCCATGATCCTGCCACACTCGAGATGTTGTGTGATGCCGGTTTGCTCGTGCCGCTAAGCCAGGCCGGGCCATTGTCGACGGGGGCGTCGCGTCATCCGGCGCCACGCTACCGATTTGCCAGCAGCCTGGCGCATGACGTCGCCTACCAGAATCTGCTGCTGCGTCGGCGCAGCGAATTGCACCAACGTGTGGGCACATTTCTGGAAGGCTCCCGCGGCACCCATCCGGCGCGGCTGGAAGACCTGGACGCGCTTTGCCATCACTTCAGCCGGGGCCAGGATCAGGTTCGCGGTGCGCACTACCTTGCGGTTGCGGGTGATTGGGCGCGCGGCATTTATGCCAACGAGGACGCGCTGCGCTACTACGATCGTGCACTGTGTATCCTGGAGGCAGACGCCGTGCACGACATTCGGACCATCAGCGGCATCCGCGAGCACATGGGGGACCTGCTTTGCACGGTCGGTCGGTGGGAAGGCGCGCGCCTTCAATTCAATGCCGTGCTGGCATGGGCGGGTAACAGGGCAGACAAAGTCGGACAGGCGCGCATGCAGCGCAAGCTTGCCGGGCTGCGTTGGGAGACCGGCGAGCGCGAGCACAGTTTCGCTTGTCTGCGTGAAGGCCTGCGGCTGCTGGAGGGCGATAGCCCGGCGCCGGGAAACGATATTGGTACCGACATCGAGCTGGCCCACCTGTACCAGGAGATGGGACGGCTCTCCTTTCGAACCGGCGACAACCAGGCCGCCTTCGATTGGGGACAACGCGCGCTGCAGCAGGCCGAACGTGCGGCCGTGCGCGGCCAGAACGATCCTACAACCCACCGTGCGGTGACGGCGGCCATTTCGCAAGCGCTCAACACCATAGGGGCCGCGCTCGCGCGCCTGGAGCGATCCGCCGAAGCCGTGGTGCACATCGAGCGCAGTGTTGCGGTGGCAATGGAGGCGGGGTTGCTGCAGTCAGCGTGCCGAAGCTACGCCAATCTGGGGGTGCTGTATGCCACGCTCGACCCCGGACGCGCCGTTGAGACTTGCCAAATGGGACTCGACACCGCCAAGAAGATCGGCGACCTCGGTTCCCAGTCTCGCCTGTACGCGAATCTGGCAGTTGCCTTTTGCGCACTGACACAACGGTGTGACGAAGAAGGCCTGCAGGCAGCACAATCTGCCATCGACCTTGACCGGCAACTCGGGCAGCTCGACCACCTGGCAGTGCCGTTGATCGTGCTGGGGCAGATTCACCAGTGCCATGGCAACGCCGAAACGGCATTGCGCCATTACGAGGAGGCACTTGCATTGGCCGAGGCCATGGACGAGCCCCAGCTGATGTTTCCCTGCTACGAAGGCCTGGCGACCACCTACCTGGACCAGGGCGACGACACCCGCGCCGAGTTCTATTTCAATCGCGCCGACGAGGTCTGTGCAAAGGCGGGGGTGGACCGTGATTCGCTGGTTGTGCTGCCTTTTCTGTGCTAAAGAGCCCGATCAATTACCTCTGAGGCACTGAGCCTCGCGGCGACGCTCAGTGCGCGAGCTTGTTCGCAGCGGCAATGAGCTGTGCAGAAGTCGGAAAGGTTGACAGTTTGTTCGGGCCATCCGGTGCTTCGATCTGCAGCCAGCGGACAGTGCCGGCCGCATCTATCAGGAAGTGCCCGACGAGTTGTGTAGGGTGGGCCTCCAGGATGGCGTTGTCGGCCGCTTCCAGCTGGAATCCGTCTCTGGCATTGAGTGTCGAATTGGCTTCCATCGGAAACGTCGGTGCCGCAAGCTCGCCTGTCGGATTGATACGCGACGCCGCGAAGTCCGCCATGTTTGTGCGATAGGGCCATTGCGGCGACTCATTGCTGCCCTCTGGCAGGAAATCCAGGCGCGGAACACCGAAGGCCCGATGCGTGAGGCAATCCGGATCGCTCAGCAGCATGATCGGTGTCGGCCGGTGACGGAAGTACAGCCGGGCGCGTTCCACGGGGGTGTTGATCACGGCTATCGTCTCAACACCCGCCGCGCGCAGGGCTGGGTGTGCGACACCGAGCTGCACAACCTGGCGGCGGCAGAATGGACAGTGAAGCCCGCGGTAGAAGCCGATCAGAAACGGACGGCCCGCCAATTCAGCCAGAGACACCATGCCGTCGCGGTTCGCCGCCGGCAGCGTGAAAGCAGGTGCTGCTTCTCCAACCTGTAGCGGGAGTCTTTGTGGTTCCATGGAAATGCCCCTTCTCTTTGCATCGGCGGTGAACGGCTGGATTATTCTCCCATTCAATTGGCGCGCAAGCGTGAAATGGAACGTCACGCAGCAAGCACTGTGGCCGCCGGACCCATGGCATGCAGCGGCCGCAGCAATCGGTCGGTGATGGCTTCCACCTTGGACTGCTGAAGTTTTGTCAGTACCGCGAACGGACGCCGGCAGACTCCGCAATCGACACCGAGCAGTTTCAGCATGGCCTTGGTGCCGGGGAATACGCCAACTTCTATCAGCACGTCGATGACGTCATTGGCGCGCGACTGCAGCGCGCGGGCACGCGCCAGGTCACCGGCCGCGGTGGCCTCGCGCATTTGCACGAACCAGCGGCCCATGACATTGAAGGTGGTGCCGATGCCGCCGTCTGCGCCCATGGCCAACCCCCCGACGAACATCTCGTCGAAGCCGCTGTAGATGACCGCGTCCGGCGCGCCCTGCTTGAGCCGCTCGAGCTGGTAGAGGTTCTGCGAGGTATGTTTGATACCGACGATCTTGGGGTGTGCGAGCAAGCCCAGCAGGTCGGGTGTGCTCAGCGGCCGGGCCGATTTGGCGGGGAAGTTGTAGACCACCAGCGGCAGCGGTGTCGCGTCTGCCAGCGCATGGTAATGGGCACTGATCTCGGCCGGCGAAAAGTCGTAATAGAACGGCGGGATCGCCGAAATTGCGTCGTAGCCACTGTCGGCCGCGGCACGCGCGATGGCGACGGCCTCATCGGTGGCGATCGCGCCGACATGGGCAATCAGGCGGACCCGCCCGTTGACGATACGCGCGAGTTCGGCCAGCACCTGCATGCGCTCGGCCGGCGACTGCAGAAAAGCCTCGCCGGTGCTGCCTCCGACATAAAAGCCCTGGATTCCCTGCGCGATCTGGAACTCGGCGAGGCGCGCCAAAGCACCGAGGTCCGGTGCGCCGGCGTCCGCAAAAGGTGTGACCATGGCCGAAAACACGCCCGCAAGTGAGGTTGCGGCGGGACGGCCTGGCAACGGAGCCTTGGTGCGGGAGTCGGAAGGTGAAGAGGACATTTTGGTGCGATTCACTTGTTGGCAAGAAACTGCGGCAGCCAAAGGGTCAGCGGCGGCCACAGGCTGATCGCCAACAGCACCACGAGCAGCGGCAGCAGCCAGGGCAGGATCGCGCGCGCCATGGTTTCGAGTGAGATTTCGGCGATTCGCGTCACGACAAACAGCACCACGCCCATTGGCGGCGTGATGGTGCCGATGATCAGGTTGAGCACCACGATGACACCGAACTGCACCGGGTCGATGCCGTAACTGGCCGCCGCCGGGCCGAGGATGGGAATCAGAATCAGCATGGCAGCGAGTGCCTCCATGAAGCAGCCGATCACCAGCAGCAGCACGTTGACCAGCAGCAGAAAAATCAGCGGGTTCTCGACCACCGACAGGATCATCGGCGTCAGCGTCTGCGGCAGGCGCGAGATCGATACGCACCAGCCCAGCGCGCCGGCGGCCATCACCAGCACCATGACGACACCGGTGGTCTCGGCGGTCTCGACCAGAATCGGCCACAGCTGCCGCACGTTCAGCGTCCGGTAGATGACGAACCCCAGGAAAAGCGCATACAGGCAGGCGACCGCGGCCGCCTCGGTGGGGGTGAAGTGCCCGCTGAACATGCCGCCCAGGATCACCACCGGTGTCATGACGGCGAAGAAACATTCCTTGAAGCTGCGGGCGATGGCACGAAAACCCGCGAACGGCGTGCGCGCCATGCCCTGCCTGCGCGCCACGACGCCGACCATCAGCATCAGCGAGATGCCCATCAGCAGGCCGGGAATCACGCCGCCGAGGAACAGTTTGCCGATGGATACGTCGGCGGACACACCGTAGATCACCATCGGCAGGGACGGCGGGATGATGGGGCCGATGGTGGCCGCAGCCGCAGTGATCGATGCCGCGGTCTCTGGCTTGTAGCCGGCCTTTTTCATGGCCCGGATCTCGATCGCACCGGATCCTGCCGCATCAGCCACCGCCGAACCGACCATGCCGGCAAAGATGATCGAGGTCAGGATGCTGGCATGCGCATAGCCGCCGCGCACCCAGCCGATCAGCGCGCTGGCGAAGGCAACGATGCGGTCGGTGATCTTTGCCGCACCCAGGATATGGCCCATCAGAATGAACAGCGGTGCGGCGACGATCGGAAACGAGTTCATCGAGCCGGCCATCTTCTGCGGCAGGATGGTGATCGGCATGCCGCCGATCCAGATGAACAGCAGGGCCGCCAGCGCCATCGACACATACAGCGGCATGCCGATCGCGATCGTGGCCAGCCACCCGGCGAAGATCTTGGACATCAGTCCCATCATGGTGAAGTGACCTGGGTAGCGGCAGACGCCTGCGGTCGGCGCGCAGTCCAGATGTCGTACAGCGCCTGCGCCAGTGTGACCAGTCCGGCTGGAAGCAGCGGCGCATACATCCAGGCGGTGGAGATCGGCAGCGACACCGCCTCGATGTCGGCGTTGACCTGGATCAGGTGGATGCTTTTCCAGGCCACGACCGCGCCGATGACGGCCACCGCGAGCTGGATCGCCACCTCGCTGGTGCGCCAGACGCTGTTGGGCAATCGGTCCTGCAGCAGGCGAATACGGATGTGGCTGCCGCGGCGAGTCGCGATCATCCAGCCCAGGCACGCAAGCCAGACCATCAGAAAGCCGCTGATTTCGTCAGTCCAGCTCAGCGGGTGGTTGATGCCGCGGAACACGACGCCGGCGGTGACGGTGCCCAGCAGGACCACGACCAGCGCGGCGGCGGCAACCTGCAGCAGCAGGTCAAGGCGTCGGATCATATTCCGACCCTGGTCATTCGATCAAACATTGAGGCCTGCTCTGAACACGTGACCCGGTTTCGCCAGGTGGCCCGACTTTCGAGGGCCGGGGTGGCGCGAGCCCTCTACCGCGGGTGCTCAAAGCGCCAGCAGCGAATCGAACGTTCCCGTGCCCCACTTGTCTTCGAATTTCTTCGGCACCGAGTCAAGTACCGGCTTGCGCCACACCGCGAGGTCAGGTTCGATGATGGTCATGCCGCCGGCCTTGAAGGTACCGACCAGGGTTGCTTCCTGACTCGCGAGTTCCTTGTCCTGCCAGGCAGCACCTGCTGCCAGGGCAGCTTGCAGCACGTCGCGGTCGGCCGCGCGCAGGCCTTTCCAGAAAGCCTCGTTGACGATGACCATGCGTGGCGTGATGATGTGCCCGGTCAGAACCAGAAATTTCTGCACTTCGGTGAACTTGCCGCTCTGAATGGTGGGCAGCGGGTTCTCCTGGCCGTCCACCGCGCCCTGGCTCAGGGCCAGGTACAACTCGCCGAACGCGATCGGCGTGGCGCGCGCACCCCAGGCCTCCGCCATCGCGCGGAAGGTGTCCACCGGTGGCACGCGCAGCTTGAAGCCGACCATGTCGGCGGGCGTCTTGACCATCTTGGAGCCGGTGGTCAGATGGCGCTTGCCATAGTAGGTGGCGTTGAGCATGCGCATGCCACGCTTGGCGATCAGGTCATCGTTCAGTTTGGTGTAAAGCGGTGTTGCCGAGACTTTGGCCATGTGCGCCGCATCGCGCCACAAGTAGGGCGCTTCGATCACCGAGAGCTGGGGCAGGAAGGCGCCCAGCGCGCCGGCGCCGTCGGTTGTCATCTGCAGGCCGCCGGAAGACACCATCTCGATCATTTCCTTGCCCGAGCCAAGCTGGCTGTTGGGGAACACCTGGATATCGATGCGCCCGCTGGTCTTTTCCTTCACATCCTTGGCCACCCGCTCGGCCATCTGCACCTGCGGATGCGAGGCTGCGAGCGACTCGCCCCAACGGATCGTCGTGGTCTGCGCGCGCAGCAGTGGTGCCGCCGCCAGACCCAGACCGAAGGCCGCTGTGCCCGTCATGAAACGCCGCTTGCTGATTGTCGAAAACATGGTTGACTCCTTTGCCCCAATGGCTGCTGTATGAACAGAAATCCGGTGTCACCGATATTGCCGGCTTGCCGTGTCAGCGCCCCCAAGGCCGGCGCAGGCGGGGTTGGAAGCCTATCCGTGGCCACAAAATGCGACTGACATGTCAGTCTATACCCACATGCCAGTCAAACACGTCAGTGAAAACCCGCGCCCTGCGCCAAACGCGAACCCGTATGAGGGAAAGCCACCGTACCTCGATCATATGCAGCAGGCTGCAACCGATGCGTGCTGCTTCGTCGGTGTCTCACCCCCACACCTGCCCCGCCACCCGCATCATGTTGCCGCCCATCACCAGTGCCGCTTCATGCGCCGTCATGCCGGTGCGTTGCAGTTCAGTCGACAACTCGCGCCAGCTCTCGATCGGCGGGTAGCTTGACCGCGTGATGGCACGGTCGTAGCCGGCCGACTTGGGCCACCAGTAGGTGGCGTCATAGTCGCCGGGCGGGGTGTCGTTCAGGTCGCTCTGGCTGAAGCTGATGTCCAGGCCGATGCCGACATGTTCGACACCGACCAGGTCGGCCACATAGGCGACATGGCGCGCCACGTCGGTGGCAGTCGGGTCGGTCGTTCCCAGGAAGAACGACACGCCGTTGATGCAGATGACGCCACCGGTGGCGGCGCTGGCCTTGATCTGCTCGTCGGTGATGTTGCGTCCGTGTTCGACCAGCGCCAATGGATTGGCATGGCTGAAGATCACCGGCGCGCTGGAGGCCGCCATGATGTCCAAACTGCATTTGCGTCCGGTATGCGAGCAGTCCATCAACACGCCGGCGGCGTTGATCGCGGCTACCACCTTGTAGCCCAGTGGCGTGAGGCCTTGTTCCGTGTCGTGACAGCCGCCGGCCACGCTATTGTTGCGGTTGTAAGCCAGATGCATCTGGTGCACACCGAGGCTTTTGTATAGCGCCACCATGTCTGGCTGTTCAAGCAGCGGCATCGCGCCTTCGAGGTCAAAACCGATGGCGATGCAACCAGCGGCCTTGGCGGCTTCGATGTCCTGCAGCCTGGCCACCATGCGGTACTTGTCCGGATGCGCGGCAATGGTGGCGCGGAATCCGGCGATGACCTCCATCACCTGCGACAACGGGTTCATGTCCATGCCGATGTTGATCGACACGTAATGCACGCCCGCAGCGCGCAGGCGGTCGATCGGTGCAAAGTCGGCCTGCGGATGCAGCGGCAGGCAGGCGTGGGCTTCCCAGTGGATCATGGTGGTTCTCGCAATCTGGTTGGATTGGAATACGGAAGTGGGGCAATCATCACATGGCGGCGAGGCGGGCGCACGCGCTGCATGCGCCCGCTGTAAAGGGTCAGGCGGTTGCGGCGTCCCGGTTGAAGCCGCCGGCCGCGCGCATCAGGTTGCGCGTGTATTCCTGTTGCACCTGATGCGCCGCCAGGTCGGCCGACGACAGCAGTTCCACGGTCTGGCCGCGCTGCATCACCATCAGCTTTTCGCACATGTGGGTCACCACGGCCAGGTCGTGGCTGACCATGATGAAGGTCAGCCCGCGCTTCTTGCGCAGGTCTTCCAGCAGATTCAGCACTTCGGCCTGCACTGACGCGTCCAGCGCCGAGGTGGGCTCGTCGAGCAGCATGATCTGAGGCTCGAGGATCAATGCGCGCGCAATGGCGATACGCTGGCGCTGGCCGCCGGAGAGCTGGTGCGGATAACGAAAGCGGAAACCGTTACCCAGCCCGACCTCGTCAAGTGCGCGTTCGATACGGGTTTCGGCATCGTCGATGCCATGAATGGCCAGCGGTTCGGCCAAGATGCGGTCGACGGTCTGGCGCGGATGCAGCGAGCCGTAGGGATCCTGGAACACCATCTGCACCAGACGGCGAAACGCCTTGCTCCCCGGCGCCGGCAATACCTTGCCACCGGCGCCCGCGCCGATCAGCTGCACCTTTCCCGCCGCAAGCGGCGCGAGGCCGCAGATCGCGCGCAATACGGTGGACTTGCCGGAGCCGGATTCACCGACGATGCCGAAACTCTCGCCCGGCGCCACGTGCAGCGTGGTGTTGTCCACGGCGACAAAGCCGTCATACACAACGCGCAGGTCGACCACGGCCAGGCCGACATGGTCCTGGCTGCGGGGTGCTGCGGATGCGCTGGTACGGGTTGTCATGCTTGCGTTCACAGCGCCCACTCCGGCTGCCTGTCCAGCGTGGGCAAGGGGTGCCGGCCATCGGCCAATTGCGGCAGGCAGTTGAGCAAGCCGCGGGTGTAGGGGTGCTTGGCATCGGCCAGGCTGCCCGCCGAGATTTCCTCGACTACCTTGCCGGCGTACATCACCAGAATGCGGTCGCAGAACGTGGACACCAGGCGTAAATCATGCGAGATGAAGATCAGCCCCATGCCGCGCTGAATCACCAGGGCGTCCAGAATGCCCAGCACCTGCAATTGCACCGTCACGTCCAGCGCCGAGGTCGGTTCGTCGGCGATCAGCAGCTCCGGATTGGCGATCAACATCATGGCGATCATCGCGCGCTGGCCCATGCCGCCGGAGACTTCGTGTGGATACAGTTTGAAGACCCGCTCGGGCTGGTCGATCTGCACCGCGGCCAGTGCTGCCAGCGCCTGCGTGCGTGCGTCGCGACTGGAAACGCGGCCATGGGCGTGCAATGTCTCGGTAATCTGCTTGCCGATGGTCATCACCGGGTTGAGCGAAAACTTCGGGTCTTGCAGCACCATCGCGATGCGTCCACCCCGCAGATCGCGTCGTTCTGAAGCCGATGCACGCAACAGGTCGGTACCGTGAAATTCGAGTCGTTTGGCCGTGACGCGGCCTTCCGGGGCGGTCAGTCCGAGGATGGCTCGGCCGGTCTGCGATTTGCCGGAGCCGGATTCACCCACGATGCCCAGGCGTTCGCGCCCCAGCGTGAACGACACACCACGGACCGCTTCGGTACGACCGCCGTCGCGACTCGGGAAGGACACGCGCAGGTCTTCGACGATCAGCACCGCAGGCAAGGCGGGTGCCTTTGCTTTGGGCTCAACTGGAACTGTTGGGGTGGCCAACTGCGGCGCGACTTCGGCGGCGGGTGCGACCGCCGCGACGGTCGCAGGCTGGTCGGGCGCGGAATCGACGACTACCTGAGGCTCGGCCGGCGTCACCAAGGGCAGGCTTTCGTCCAGCGGTGGCAACGCGTGCACATCGGCCTGGCTCTTGTCCATGGCCTTGTCAATAATGCTCATATCCATGCCCCCACGTGCGCCCACTGCGTATGGCTCGCTGCCCCCAGAGGGCGTTCGCTATCTGGGGGCCGTCCCGGCGCGGCGCTCATTTGACCCCCTTCGGGTCCAGCGCATCGCGCAGACCGTCGCCCAGCAGATTGAACGCCAGAGACACCAGGAAGATCGCGGCGCCTGGTGCGGCGGCAACCCACCACTGGTCGAGCACATACAGCCGGCCGTTGGCGATCAGCGCGCCCCATTCGGGCATGGGCGGTTGCGCGCCCAGGCCCAGGAAGCCCAGGCCGGCGGCGGTCAGGATGATGCCCGCCATGTCCAGAGTCACGCGCACGATGACCGAGGACACACACAGCGGCATGATGTGGCGCAGCACGATGCGCCAGGGTGAGGCGCCGATCAGTTGCACCGCGGCGATGTAGTCAGCCTGGCGGATCGTGAGCGTCTCGGCACGCGCAATGCGTGCGTAGGGCGGCCATGACGTGATGGCAATCGCAATCACCGCGTTCTCGATGCCCGGGCCAAGTGCTGCGACGAAGGCCAGCGCCAGAATCAGCCGCGGGAAAGCCAGGAAGATGTCAGTGACTCGCATCAGCGCGGCATCGAGCCAGCCGCCGGCGTAACCGGCCACCGTGCCCACGACCAGGCCAATCGGCGCGGCGAGCACTGCGACCAATGCCACCACATACAAGGTGACGCGCGAGCCGTGGATGATGCGCGACAGGATGTCGCGGCCCTGGTCGTCGGTGCCGAACCAGTGTGCGCTCGATGGCGGCAGCAGGCGCGTTGTGCGCAGGTCGCCGATATACGGCGAATACGGTGCCAGCTGGTCGGCGAATATCGCCACCAGTACCAGCGCTATCACGATGGCCAGGCCCAGCATGGCCAGCCGGTTGCGTGCAAAGGTGCGCCAGGCCCCATAGGCCCGACCCAGCGAGGCCTGACGCCGCGATTGCGGCCGCTCGGACATCAGCCAGTCGTGCAGGCTTTCCTTGGGGTCGGTGGTGGTGGAACTGTTCATCGGGTACGGGTACGCGGATCTAGGACTTTGTAGAGCAGGTCGGACAACAGGTTCAGGCCGATGAAGATCGAACCGACGACGATGGTGCCGCCCAGCACCGCATTCATGTCGGCGTTCTGCAAGGAGTTGGTGATGTACAGGCCCAGGCCAGGCCAGGCGAAAACGGTCTCGGTCAGCACCGAGCCCTCCAGCAGGCCGGCATACGACAAAGCCACCACAGTGACCAGCGGCACCATGGCATTGCGCAGCGCATGGCGCCAGATGATGCGGGTCTCGGACAAGCCCTTGGCGCGCGCAGCAATCACGTATTCCTGCGCCAGCTCATTGAGCATGAACGAACGCGTCATGCGGCTGATGTAGGCGAGCGAAAAATACCCGAGCAGGCCGGCCGGCAGGATAAGGTGTGACAACACGTTGCGAAACGCGTCCCATTGGCCCTGGCGCGCGGTGTCGAGCAGCAGGAAGCCGCTCTCCAACCTGACCGTGTATTCGTAGGCAACGTCGATGCGCCCCGGGCCTGCGATCCAGCCCAGTTTGGCGTAGAACAGCACCAGGCCCATCAGGCCGAGCCAGAAGATCGGCACCGAATAACCGATGAGGCCCATCACGCGTACGATCTGGTCCACCATGCCCCCGCGTCGTACCGCCGCCCATACCCCGAGCGGGATGCCGAAACCGGCGCCGATGATGATGCCCAGCGTGGCCAGTTCGATGGTGGCCGGAAAGGTGCGCTTGATGTCCACCATGACCGGGTTGGATGTCAGCACGGAGGTGCCGAAGTCGCCAGTGACCACTTTCTTCAGGTAGATGCCGAACTGCGTGTAAAGCGGCTTGTTCAGCCCCAACTCTTCACGCACCCGCTGCACCACATGTTCGGGCGCACGGTCGCCGACGATAGCCAGCACCGGGTCGATAGGCATCACCCGGCCGATGAAAAACGTCACCGCGAGCAGACCCAGGTAGGTCAACAGGATGACCCCCAGGAAATTCACGCCACCCTTGATGGCGCCCATCAAACGAATGCCGCCCGGACGACCGGGCGGCGATTGGACTGCAGCGTTCAAACCGAAATCGTCAGCGCAGTGTTACTTGCTGACCTTGAACATGTAGGTCGCGTCGGACGTCGGGCCGATCTTGAAGTCTTTCACGTCGCTGCGGATCGCTGCGGTCTCGATCTGCTGCCCGATCATCACGAAGGGACTGTTCTTGCGATGGTCCGCTTGCAGTTCCGCATACATGGTCTTGCGCTTGTTGGCGTCGCGCTCAAGCACGGCGGCGTCCGCCTTCTTGGTCATCTCGGGAATGTCCCATGCATTACGCCAGGCCAGCGGCTTGGACTTGGCGTCGTCCGCGTTGCTTGGATTACGCGCGAACGTGTCGGCATTGGTGTGCGGATCCCAGTAGTCGGCGCCCCAGGCACCGATGTAGATGTCGTGCTGGCGTGCGCGGTATTTGGTCAAGGTCTGCTTGCCGTCGCCCGGCAGGATCTCGATGTCGATGCCGGCGCGTTTGGCGGTCTGCTGGAATGCCTCGGTCATGCCCTGGATCGGCTGCGTCGTGCGCATGTCCATGGTGATCTTGAAGCCGTTCGGATGGCCGGCCTTGGCCAGCAGTGCCTTGGCCTTTTCGACATCGAGCTTGTAGGGCTTGTCGGTGCTGGCACCGAGCAGGCCGACCGGCAGGAAGTTCTGGTGCACGACACCGATGTTCTTGATCATCGTGGCGCCGATGGCGTCGTAGTCGATCAGCCACTTGAAGGCCTCGCGCACGTCGGGCTTGGCCAAGATCGGATTCTTCTGATTCAGGCTGAAATACCAGACCGTACCTTTGGGAGTGGCCGTCGTCTTGATGTCTTTGTTGCTGGCCAGCGCTTCCAGGTCTTGCGGTTGCAGGTTGCGCGCGATGTCGGCATCGCCTTTTTCCAGCATCAGGCGCTGCGTCGCGGCTTCCTTGACGTGGCGGTAGATGACACGTGCCAGCTTCGCTTTTTCGCCGTAGTAGTTGTCGTTGCGCTCGAGTGCAATCACTTCGTTGGCGCGCCACTCACGTAGCTTCATCGGTCCTGAGCCGGCGTAGTTGGTCTTGAGCCAGCCATACCCCATGTCGCCGTTGACTTCCTTGGACATCAGCAACTTCTTGTCGAGGATGGACGCGATGTTGGCGGTCAGACAGTTGTAGACGAAGGTCGGCGCGTAGGCCTGGTCGGTCTCCATCGTCAGCGTGAGCGGGCCGGTTTGCTTGATCTTGTCCTTGACGTTGTCCTTGGTCAGGCCGAACTGGGTCAGGATGAAGGCCGGGGTCTTGTCCAGGATCACGGCGCGCTGCAGTGAATACGCCACGTCTTCTGCGGTCAGCGCGTTGCCGGATGCGAACTTCACGCCCGGGCGCAGTTCGAAGGTATAGGTCTTGCCGTCCGCCGATACGGACCACTTGGTCGCGACGTCGGCCACCAGTTTGGAGGGGTCGTTCACGTCGTAGCGCAGCAAGCGGTCGTAGGAATTGCCCATGACCTCGCCCGCTGAGATCTCGAACGCCTCGGCCGGGTCCATCGTGATGATGTCGTCAATGGCCCAGGTCACGACCAGCGTGTCCTTGGGGGTGGCTGCCAGCACGGTGGTGGCAGGCAATGCAAACGCGGCAGCAACAGCCAGCGCAGCCGCAGAACGGATGAACAAGGTTTTCAATTGGCTCTCCTAAAACAGGACGTGAAAATGAAACAAGGTGGGGAGATGTTACCCCAACGGCGATGCAAAAAAGATAGCACCACGATGGCGCGAGGTGCACCAACACGACGTGGCAATGCACCGCACAGGAGCGAGGATTCTGCGCTTTCAGCGCCGCATTGATATCGGGGTTTACCAGTGGGTAAAACTTGGTAAATGGTGGGGGCTCATGTGCCGGGCTGCAGCCTGAACACTGCCTGGCGCTCGCCCACCATCAAACCGACCACATTGCGGATCGCGCGCGCGCGCCAGGGCGCCAGTTCCTGCCGCTGCGTCTCGTCCAGCCAGCCCAACTGGTCCAGTATTTCGACGGTGGCCGCGTGCAAGGCAACCTTGCTGGCGTCGATGATCTTGAGTGCGAAACCTTCGCCGCGGCTGCGACTCGCGAGCACCTGTACGCCGTCCGCACCGATCTTGCTGACCCAGTCGCCACGTCCGGCGCGCATGAAGGCCAGGTCATTGCGACCGGTGCCAGAGACCAGATCAGGGTGGGCTGTCATCGCATCGGCCAGTTGCGTGAAACTGTCGCCGAACGCGTCGTCGCTGGCGCCGCGGGCCAGCCGGGCATACGCCTGTGCGAGCCGCGACAGGGGCAGTGCATAGTTGGGTGCCGAGCAACCATCGATACCCATGCGCAGATCGTCGGCCTGCATGCCGGCGGCCCGTCCCACATCGCGCCGGATCGCCGCTTGCAGTGGATGCAGCGGATCAATGTAATCGTCCAGGCTCAGGCCCATCTGGACGCAGTAAGCCAGGAAACCGGCGTGCTTTCCGCTGCAGTTGTTGTGGCGTTCGTCGAACACCGTGCCTTCTGGCGGCCTTTGGCCCAAGGTCTCGAAAACACTGGGCACGTGGCAGCCGCAACGCAGCGCCTTGTAGGTCAGACCGGCTTTGTCGAGCATGGCCTGGGTCTGGGCCACATGCATCGCTTCGCCGCCATGGCTGGCACACATCATGGCGATCTGCGCGGGTCCGAAACCGAATTGCTCCGGTCCGCCGGCCTGCATGAAGGGCAGCGCTTGCAGCGCCTTGAGCGTCGAGCGTGAAAAGCTGAGCCAATGTGGATTACCGGCCTGGGCCAGCAACTTGCCTTGGCGGTCTACGACCGCAACGGCGCCGAAATGCTGGCATTCCATGGTGCCGGCGCGGGTGAGTTCGATCAAGGGTATGAAATCGGTCATCGTCCGATTGTCAGGGTTTGAGGCCATGGCCATTGACAGCTGGTAGCGGCGGTGTGCCGGCTTTGCGTAGGCGTTCGTGCAGAATCAATGCCGGCGTGCCAAAATGCTTTTTTGACCAAAGGAGACTTCCATGCCCGGCTTGTTGCCCCATGTAGACCCCAAAGGGTTGCTCGAATTCTCGGTCGTTTATACCGACCGTGCACTCAACCACATGTCGGGCAGTTTCCAGGGTGTCATGCGTGATATTTCCGGTGTACTGAAAGAGGTCTACAAGGCGCATGCGGCGGTGATCGTTCCCGGTAGCGGCACCTTCGGCATGGAGGCGGTCGCGCGCCAGTTCGCCACTGGTCAAAAAGTGCTGGTGATCCGCAATGGCTGGTTCAGTTATCGCTGGACCCAGATCTTCGACATGGGCTCCATACCGTCCGAGTCAATTGTGCTCAAGGCCCGTCGCGTGGGTACTGGCAAGCAGGAGCCGTTCGCGCCGGCACCGATCAACGAGGTAGTGGCCAGCATCCGTGAACACCGACCCGCCGTGGTGTTTGCGCCGCATGTGGAAACCGCTTCAGGGATGATCCTTCCAGACAACTACCTGCGTGCCGTCGCCGATGCGGTGCATGCGGTAGGCGGACTGTTCGTGCTCGACTGCATCGCCTCGGGCACGATCTGGGTCGACATGGTGGCCTGTGGCGTAGACGTGCTGGTCAGCGCGCCGCAAAAAGGCTGGAGCAGCTCACCGTGTTGCGCCATGGTGATGCTCAGCGAGCTCGCCCGCACGCGTATCGAGGAAACCACCAGCACCAGTTTTTCCTGCGATCTGCGCAAGTGGCTGCAGATCATGCAGGCCTACGAAGGTGGTGCGCATGCCTACCATGCGACCCTGCCCACCGATGCACTGACACGGTTGCGCGATGTCATGCTCGAGACCCGGGACTATGGTTTCGCCAAGGTCCATGCCGAGCAGCAGGCGCTGGGTGACGCGGTGCGTGCGCTGATGGTGCGCCATGGCTTTGCCAGCGTGGCCGCCCAGGGGTTCCAGGCGCCGGGCGTGGTGGTCAGCTATACCGAGGATCCCGACATCCAGTCGGGCAAGAAGTTCGCGGGTCTGGGCCTGCAGACGGCCGCAGGTGTGCCCTTGCAGTGCGACGAAGGAGCCCACTACCAGAGCTTCCGGATCGGCCTGTTCGGCTTGGAAAAGCTGCACAACCGTGAACGCACCGTGGCGCACCTGGCGTCGGCGCTTGCGCATCTGGCGCCGATCGTTGCGGCGGACCAGCCGCAGACGGCCCTGCAAAACTGAAAAAGGCCACTCTGCCGGTGGCCGGGCGCATGTTTGCGCTGGCCGCTGCAGTGCCCATGTCACCTGTGCCGACCCTCGAATCACTCCCCTTGTTTCCACTGGGTACGGTGCTGTACCCCGGTGGTGTGATGCCACTGCGCATTTTCGAAGTGCGCTACCTCGACATGATCGGCCGCTGTCACAAGGCTGGCGCCCCGTTCGGCGTGGTGGCACTGACGCGTGGATCGGAGGTGCAACGTGCGCCATCCGCCGAGCCTACAGGTGACGCGTTCGCCGACGAAGGTTTCCACGATACCGGCACGCTGGCGACCATCACCGAGCTGCAGCGGCCGCAGCCTGGCCTGATGGAGATCCGCTGCCTCGGCACGCAGCGCTTCACGCTGACGCGACGCGAGCGATTGCGCCACGGCTTGTGGGTCGGTGATGTGCGGCTATTTGCGCACGATCTGTCGACACCGGTGCCGGCCGACCTGCTGCCGATCGCACAGGCACTGGGGCGTCTGATCGAGCGGCTGCAGGCGCAGGACGATCCCGCGCTGCGCTTGTCGATGCAACCGCCCTTGCAGCTCGATGACTGTGGCTGGGTTGCCAACCGCTGGTGCGAACTGCTCGGGTTGCCGCTGTCTTTGCAGCATCGCCTGATGGCGCTGGACAACCCGCTGGTGCGCCTGGAACTGGTAGGCGACCTGTTGCAGCGTCAGGGCATTGCCTTGTAGGCGGCACGCGCGGCGCATCCGGATGGGCGGGCGCTGCGGCCCATCGATAATCCGGGTTTGTCGACGCGTGCGGTGGTGGGCCTGGGTGCCCGTGTGCTGCATCCGCCGGCATGGCTCCCTCCAACGCCTGCCCCGCCTGCCTGCGCTTTCTGTGAACCCATCTTTCGCCGCCCTGCTGGAACTACGCGACGTAACCTGCGAGCGGGGTGGGCGCGCCTTGTTCAGCCAGCTGCAGTTGCAGTTGGGGGCGGGCCAGTTGCTGCGGGTACGCGGGGTCAATGGTGCCGGCAAGACCAGTCTGCTGCGCCTGGTGTGCGGACTGCTGCCGCCGGCCAAGGGTCAGGTGTTGTGGCGCGGCGAGCGTATTGCCGACCTGGGCGGGCAATGGGGCCGGGAACTGGTGTATCTGGGCCATGCGGCCGCACTCAAGGATGACCTGACGGCGCCAGAGAACCTGCAGACCGCCTGTCTGCTGGGCGGACAGGTGGTGACCCCGACCCAGGCCCGTGCCGCTTTGACACAGGCGGGCCTGCCCGGCCGCTGGCGAGTTCCGGCGCGCCAGTTATCGCAGGGTCAACGTCGGCGGGTCGCGCTGGCGCGCCTGTTGCTCAGCCCCGACGTGCCGCTGTGGGTGCTCGACGAACCTTTCAATGCGCTGGACATGGCCGCCACCGACTGGTTGTGCCGCGTCATCGCGACCCACCTGGAGACGGGCGGCGTGGTGGTGCTGACCAGCCATCAGGACGTGGCGCTGGACACGCTGGCCGAGCGGCTCGTGCCGCTGGAGCTGGGATGAGGCCATGAACCAGGCCAATGACACTGCCACCCGTCTGCCTGCGGCTGGCCTGCTGGACGCGATGCGCGCCTTGCTGGCACGCGACCTGCGCCTGGCGCTGCGCCGGCGCGCCGACCCGCTGAGTGTGCTGGTGTTCTTTGTGCTGGTGGCGAGCCTGTTTCCGCTGGGCGTCGGACCCGAGCCCGCCTTGCTGCGCACCATGGGGCCCGGCGTGGTGTTCGTGGCGGCTTTGCTGGCTGCCATGTTGTCGCTCGGACGGCTTTTCGCCGACGATTACCAGGACGGGACGCTGGAACAGTTGTTGCTGTCGGCCTGTCCTTTGCCCTTGCTGGTGCTGGCCAAGATTCTGGCGCATTGGATCAGTTCGGGGCTGCTGCTGGCGCTGGTCTCGCCGCTGCTGGCTCTGCAGTTCGACCTGGGCTGGCCGGCCACCGGCGTGCTGGTGCTGGCCTTGTTGACCGCCACGCCGCTGCTGAGCCTGATCGGCGCCGTGGGCGCGGCGTTGACCGTTGGCGTGCGTGGCGCGGCGGTGCTGATGCCGTTGCTGGTGCTGCCATTGTGTGTCCCGGTGTTGATATTCGGCACGGCCGCGGTGCAGGCGAGTGGTGCCGGCATGGTGGTCGACGGCCATTTCTCGCTGTTGCTGGCGTTTCTGGTGCTGGCCTTGGTCGGAGCGCCGTGGGCGACCGCTGCCGCGCTGAGGATCGCGCTGGAATGACGTTCAAATCGCAACGGATTACCCCGATAGGTGCTGCAAGCTTGGCGACTAGGGTAAATTCACAGGCTTCCAATATTTGTCATGGCTGATACCCGGATCAACTGGTTCAAATACGCTGCGCCGCAGAACTTCTATGCTCTGGCGGGGCGCCTGGTGCCGTGGCTGTCGATCGCGGCGGTGCTGCTGTCCGCGGTCGGCCTTTACCTGGGACTGTGGGTTGCGCCGACCGACGCCCAGCAAGGCGAGGCGTATCGCATCATCTTCATCCACGTTCCGGCTGCCTGGATGTCGATGGTGGTCTATCTGGCCATGGCCTTTTGGGCGGCGATCGGGTTGATCTTCAATTCGCGGCTGTCGTCGATGCTGGCCACGGCGCTGGCGCCCACTGGCGCGTGGATGACTTTTCTGGCCTTGTGGACCGGCGCCTTGTGGGGCAAACCGACATGGGGCACCTGGTGGGTCTGGGATGCCCGGCTTACCTCCGAGCTGGTGCTGCTCTTCCTGTATATCGGTTACATGTCGCTGCATGCGGCAATCGAGGATGCACGGCGTGCCGACCGCTCAGCGGCCCTGCTGGCGATCGTGGGCGTGGTCAACGTGCCGATCATCTACTTTTCGGTGCAATGGTGGAATACCCTGCACCAGGGCGCATCCGTCAGTCTGACCAAGGCCCCGAGCATGGCACCGCCGATGCTGATCGGCATGCTGGTGATGAGCCTGGCGTTCTGGGCCTATTGCATTGCCGTGTCCCTGGTGCGTGTGCGCACCGTCATTCTCGAGCGCGAGCGGCATACACAGTGGGCACGCAAGGTGGTGGCCGCATGACGTGTCTCGCTTTCCGCTTCGGCGCGGCGTGCCGCCTTTCGAAAGGTCGAGTATGAATGGGTCGAGCTGGTCCGAATTTGTTGCCATGGGCGGTTACGGGCTTTATGTATGGGGCTCGTTCGCGATGTGTGCTGCGGTACTTGCGCTGGAACTGGGCTTGTTGGCCCTGCGCCGGCGCGCGCTGCGGGGCGATTTCGAAGATGGCTTGGACAACCCAGAAACAGGAGCAAAGGCATGAAACCTCGTACCAAACGCGCGCTGGCCGTGGTGCTGGCATTGGCGGCGTTGGGTCTTGCCAGCGCGCTGGTGCTGCGCGCCTTCCAGAGCAACCTGGTCTTTTTCTTCAGTCCCAGCCAGGTGGTGGCCGATGAGGCGCCGCGTGAGCGCAGCTTCCGTATTGGCGGGCTGGTGGAAGAGGGCAGCATCCAGCGCGACGGTGAGAGCCTTACCGTTCGGTTTGCCGTGACCGACCTGGCCCACAAGATTCCGGTCAGCTACACCGGCCTGCTGCCGGACCTCTTCAAGGAGGGCAAGGGCGTGGTTGCCGAGGGCAAGCTGGGCGCTGACGGCGTTTTTAAGGCCAGCCAGGTACTGGCCAAGCACGACGAAAATTACATGCCACCGGAAGCAGCCGAGGCCTTGAAGAATGCTGCCGCGCACAAGGAGCAGGCCACTGCCACCTTGTCGATCCCGCCATCCACTGCTGCAGGAGTCAAACCTTGATCTACGAACTGGGTCATCTGGCCCTGATATTGGCGCTGGCCATGGCGCTGGCCCAGAGTGTTTTGCCGTTGATCGGCGCGCATACTGGCAATGCGGCCTGGATGGCATTGGCTCGGCCGTCGGCGCGCGGGCAGTTCCTGTTCCTGGTGATTGCCTACGGCTGCCTGACGCATGCCTTTGTCGTTAACGACTTTTCGGTTGCGTTGGCTGCGAACCACTCCAATTCCACCTTGCCGCTGATGTACCGCCTGACCGCCGTGTGGGGCAACCATGAAGGCTCCATCCTGTTGTGGTCGCTGATTCTGGGCGGTTGGACGCTGGCGGTGTCGATCTTCTCGCGCCAGCTCGACGAGCGCATGGTGGCGCGGGTGCTGGGTGTGATGGGCCTGATCAGCTGCGGCTTCATGCTGTTCACGCTGCTCACCTCCAATCCGTTCGAGCGCATGTTTCCGCCGCCAGCCGATGGCAACGACCTGAACCCCCTGTTGCAGGACCCTGGCATGGTGATCCACCCGCCGATGCTGTATATGGGGTATGTCGGTTTTGTCGTGGCTTTCGCGTTTGCGGTGTCGGCATTGTTGTCGGGTCGGCTTGACGCCGCATGGGCACGCTGGTCGCGCCCCTGGACCACGGTGGCCTGGTGCTTCCTGACCGTCGGCATCGCGCTGGGCAGCTTCTGGGCCTATTACGAACTCGGTTGGGGCGGCTGGTGGTTCTGGGATCCGGTGGAAAACGCGTCCTTCATGCCCTGGCTGGTCGGTACCGCCCTGATCCATTCGCTGGCCGTGACCGAAAAGCGCGGTGGCTTCAAGATGTGGACGGCCTTGCTGGCGATCATGACATTTTCGTTGTCGCTGCTGGGCACCTTCATCGTGCGCTCGGGCGTGCTCAGTTCGGTGCACGCGTTCGCCAGCGACCCCGCGCGCGGCGTATTCATTCTGGGATTCCTGGCCCTGGTGGTTGGTGGGTCGCTGACCCTGTTCGCGCTGCGTGCACCCCGGGTCGGTCTCGGCGGCGGTTTCGAGCCTGTTTCGCGCGAGTCCATGCTGCTGGCCAACAACGTGTTGTTGCTGGTGGCGGCATCGGCTGTGTTGCTGGGAACCTTGTATCCACTGGCTATCGACGCGCTGGGCATGGGCAAGCTGTCGGTCGGCCCGCCTTATTTCGACACCGTTTTCGTGCCGTTGATGACGCCTGCCTTGTTCCTCATGGGTATCGGCCCGATCGCACGCTGGCGCCAGGCCAGCCTGCCCGACCTGGCCTACCGCCTGCGCTGGGCGTTCGGCGTCAGTGCCGTCAGTGCGCTGGTCGCCTTCTTTACGCTGGGCAAGTGGACGCCGATGATCGGCCTGGGTCTGGCGCTGGCCGCCTGGATTGCCAGCACGGTGGTGGTCGCGCTGGTGGCGCGGCTGCAAGAAAACTCCTCCGCAACATGGTCGCGCCGCTTGCTGGCCCAGCCCGGCAGCTTTTACGGCATGCTGCTGGCGCATTTCGGTGTCGCGGTATTTGTTGTCGGCGTCACCATTGTCAGCGGGTTCACCAGCGAGAACGACGTGCGCATGGAGCCGGGCGACACGGCCAATGTGGCGGGTTACCAGGTGCGCCTGGACAAGGTTGAAGATGTGGTGGGGCCGAATTACCAGGCCTCCCGGGCTACGCTCACGATCCGCCGCAATGGCGCGGTCGTGTCCACGGTCACGCCCGACCGTCGCGTCTACAACGTGAGCCGCTCGCCGATGACCGAAGTGGCGATCGATCGCGGTCTGCTGCGCGACGTGTATATCGCGCTGGGTGATCCGGTCAGCGCCACCGCCTGGAGCGTGCGGCTGCACCACAAGCCCTTTGTCAACTGGATCTGGATCGGCTGCATGTTGATGGCATTCGGCGGTCTGCTGGCCGTGATGGACCGTCGCTACCGCAAGGTGCGCGCACACAGTCCGGTGGCCACACCTGCAAGCAGTGGCGAGCTCGGGCGCGCCATGCCGTCCGCCGGTGTTGCCGTCGGGCGCAGGGACGCGAGCGTCACATGAAAAAGTTTCTGATCCCGTTGGTGTTGTTCCTGGTGCTGGTGGGCTTCCTGGCCGTCGGCCTGGGCCTGAATCCGCGCGAGGTACCCTCGCCGCTGATCAACAAGCCGGCTCCCGCCTTCAGTCTGCCGCTGCTCGATACGCCCGAGCAGAATTTGTCAGCACAGGACTTGCGTGGCAAGGTCTGGATCCTCAATGTCTGGGCCTCCTGGTGCGTGGCCTGCCGGGTCGAGCACCCCTTGCTGGTCGAGTTCGCCAGGATGGGTGTGGTGCCGATGTATGGCCTGAACTACAAGGACAAGCGCCCTGATGCCATCAGCTGGCTGAACAAGTTCGGCGATCCGTATACGCGATCCTTGTCCGATACCGAGGGCCTGGTGGGCATCGATTTTGGTGTCTATGGCGTGCCGGAGACTTTTGTCATCGACAAGGAGGGTGTGATCCGCTTCAAGCAGATTGGTCCCGTCACCCCTGAGGTACTTCGTGACACCATCATTCCGCTGGTCAGGAAACTCGGTGCTTGAGCGCTTGGCCATGGGCTGGCAATTCCTGCGTGCGCCACTGCTGGCCTGTTTGCTGGCGCTGGTCGCAGTCGGCGTGGGTGCCAAGGAAGCCGTACCGATGTCGAACGATCCGGCGCTCGAGGCGCGTGTGCTCAAGATCGCCGAGGAACTGCGTTGCCTGGTGTGCCAGAACGAAACCATTGCGGCATCACATGCCGACCTGGCGGTCGACCTGCGCAAGCAGATCCGGCTCAAACTGGCCGCCGGCGAGTCGCAGCAACAGATTCTCGATTTCATGGTCGCGCGTTATGGCGATTTCGTGTTGTACCGCCCTCCACTCAAGGCCAGCACGGTCATGTTGTGGCTGGGACCGTTCGTGTTGCTGGTGGTGGCTGCGGTGCTGATGACGTTGAACATCCGCCGCCGTCGCCGCGCGGTCATGGCCCCGCAGTGGAGCCAGGAGCAGGCGCGACGTGCGCGCGCCTTGCTCGGCGAGGGCGAGGGGCCGACATGAGCCGCAGGGCCGTGAAGTGACCCGGGTGGCTTGGATATTTTTTTGCGTCCGGCAGTTGCCGGGGGTGTCGATTGATTGGGGGCGCCCCGGCGTTTTTGCATGAGCATGTTTCTGGTGGGGATGGTGGGCCTGATTGCCCTGGCTTTGACCATGGTGTTGCCGTCGCTGTTGCGTCGCACGCCGGCGGGTGCGACCACGGCCACCGCAGTGGATGCACGGCGCGTGAATCTGCAGGTGCTGCGCGAGCAACTGGCGACGCTGGAAGTCGACCTGTCCGCGGGCCGCATCGATACCGATCAGTATCAGCAGAGCCGTACCGATATCGAGCGGCGCGCACTGGACGAGGAACAGATTGCAGAGCAGTCCGTGACAGCGCCGCGCCGCGCAACGCGCACGGCGGTGGTGGTGGGGCTGGTGATCCCGGTGTTCGCGGTTTTGTTGTACGCCACGCTGGGTCAACCGCAGGCGGTGGAGCACACGGTGGCGCAGGTACCCGAGGGCCAGGTCACGATGCCGGAGATCGAAGCCATGGTGAACCGCTTGGCCAAGCGACTGGAGAGCCAGACCACGCCGCAGGAAGGCGATCTGCAGGGCTGGACCATGCTGGCCAACTCCTATGCCGTGATGCAGCGTTTCCCGGAGGCGAGCAAGGCGTATGCCCGGGCCCGCGCACTGGCGCCCGATAACGCCCAGTTGCTGGCCGACCATGCCGACGTGCTGGCAATGCTGCAGAACCAGAGCGTCGAAGGTGAACCCGGCCGCCTCGTGATGCGTGCGCTGCAGCTCGATCCGCAGAACCTCAAGGCCTTGACCATGGCCGGCAGCTGGGCCTTCGAGCGGCGCGACTATGCGGGTGCCATCCGGTACTGGAGCATGGCGCAACCGATGGCGCCGGCCGGCAGCGAGTTCGCAGCGGGCCTGACCAACAGCCTGCAGCAGGCCCGGGCGGCTGCCGCGCAGGCCGGGCAGGTGGCCACAACCGAAAGCCCCAACACCGACAAGGCGCAGCACCAGGGTGCGCTGGACAACGCCAACAACAAGCCGGTGCCTGCTGGCAACGCGGGCGCGTCGCAGGTCAGCGGTGAGGTGCAGGTCACGCCGGTGCTGGCCAAGCGCATCCGACCGGGCGATACCTTGTTCGTGTTTGCGCGCGCGGTGGACGGTCCGCGCATGCCGCTGGCCATCGTGCGCGCGCCGGCCGCCGGCCTGCCGTTCACTTTCACCTTGGACGACAGCAGCGCGATGGCGCCACAGTTCCGTATTTCGGGATTCAAGCAGGTGATCGTGGGCGCACGTATTTCGCCCAGTGGTGACGCTACCGCGCGCACCGGCGACCTCATGGGACAGATCGGGCCGGTCGAGGTGGGCGCGGGCAAGCTCGTGCTGATGATCGACAGCGTCGTGCCCTGATACCGGGCCGCCTACTGCCACGGCCCACGGCACCATGAAGCGGCTGCCACCTCTGACCGCCTTGCGCGCATTCGACGCGGCCGTGCGCACCGGCAGCTTCACCCGGGCCGGTGAGTCGCTGCATGTGACGCAGGGTGCGATCAGCCGTCAGATCAAGGCGCTGGAAGGCTGGTTGGGCAAGCCGGTGTTCGTGCGGCACTACCAGGGGCTGATACTCACCCCGGCCGGCAGCCTGCTGGCGCAAAGCCTGGAGGCCGCATTCAGCACCATCCACGATGCCGTGGAGCAGATTGGCCACCTGGGGGCGCGCCAGCGTATTTCGGTCAATGTACCCGAGACCTTTGCCTCGCGCTGGCTGGCGCCGCGTCTGCGCGCATTTCACGGCCGGCACCCCGATATCGATCTGACCATCACCACCAATGCCGTTGGGAACCAGCGCGAGGCCCAGCAATACGATTGTCTGGTGCTGTTTCTGGACCAGCCCTGGTCCAAGGGCGACTGCCGGCTTTTACGCCAGGAGCAATATGTGGCCGTGGCCAGCCCCGAGTTGTGGCAGGACGGTCTGGCGCCAGCGCTGGGCAAATGCACCTTGCTGCATGTGCTGGCGGGCAGCAAGCGTCTGCCGTTGTGGGAAAACTGGCTTTTGTCGCTGGGCATCCGGCATATCGATGCCCGTCCTGGCATTGCGTTCTCGACCATGGACCAGGCGATCAGCGCCGCGGTCTCGGGCGCCGGTGTCGCCGTCGTGGATGCGCCCATGGTCGAGCGCGAGCTGGCCGAGCAGCGGCTGCGCCGGCTCGATCAGCATGAACTGACGGCCCGACACGGCTACTGGTTTGTCGAACCGCGTGAACCCGGCCTGCGCGACCCGGCGCACACTGCCGTGGTGGCCTTGTTCCAGGCCTGGTTGCTGGAGCTCAGCCGTGCGCCGGTGCCGCAGAGCTGATTCTTTGCCCGTGCCGGCATGTGGAGGCGGCTTCAGGCTGAATGCGCACACCAACTTGCTGGACCGCGTACTGTCTTTCGCTGCCGGCGATCAAGGCCCGATCACCACCGCGTCCAGTTGCAAGGCACGTATCTCCTGTGCCGCGGCATCGGCTTGCGCGCGGCTGGCGAATGGCCCGACCCGCAACCGCGTCAAGGTGCTGTTTCCCCTTTGCAGCGCTTGAGTGGTCGCAGGCAGACCGGCAGCGCGCAACCGTTCGAAGGCGCGGCGCGCGTTGGCATCTTGCGCAAACAGGCCCACGTTGATTTGGTAGCGGCCGACCGAGGCCGTTGGAACAGCTGCTGTTACGACCGGCGCAGGTAAGGCCGATGGCGCAGCGGTTTGCGCCGTTGGCGATGTGTTTGCCGCGACCCGTGCTGGCCGCTCCCGATGTGCTTTGCGCGAGCGTGCAGTCATGGCGGCGTGCCGGATGCCCGCCTCGACAACTGCCGGTGTGTTGCTGGAAGGATCCGGTGCAGGCAGCGCTGTCGCTGAGGTCTCGACCGCAGCCGGGGCCGGTTGCGACGCGGGCGTCACGGGTGGCAGGGCCGAGACACGCACTTCGCCTTGGTCGACGCGTGCCGATTCGCGTCGGGGTGTGCTGGGCCAGACCCAGACGGCCGCGACCAACAGCGCCAAAACGACATTGGCCGCCACCAGCAAAACCAGACGGCGCCGCGAACTGGCCTGTTGACCGAGCAGCTGGCAGGCGTCCGTCACGGTGGGAGTGGCGCTCAGGGCGCGCGCCATACGTAGCCGATAGTGACCGAACAGCCAGATGTTGCCGAAGAAGCCGGGGACCAGAAAGGTCAGCGTGGCCAATGCGGCCCCCAGGCCCCACTCGACCGATGACGGCATCGGCGCGGCGAGTCGGGTCACCACAAACAACGCTGCCATCGCGAGCATCAGCCCGCCCAGATACGCCAGCGCCGGCATCCACATGCCGCGAAACGCCATCCAGTTCAGCGTGCACAGGCTCGCGGCCCAGTTCCAGCTCGGGCTGCCTCGGTCAAAGGTTTCAAAACGCGACAGGATGGGGCGGTAGTAGTCGGCGCCGACGGGCCCGATGGCCGCACGTTGCAATTGGTCGATATGGCCGTCTTGCGACTGGTCGAGCACGGTGGTCACGGCCCGCGACCGGCTGGAGGGATCAAAGGTCTCGGGCATGGTGCATTCTGGCATCGCCATGACCCGGCCCGGGCTCATCGGGCGCGGTCGTGGTAGCGTGACAGCCGCCGCCGCGCTGGGCTGGTGGCTTGCTTGAGGGAGAAAACTGCATGTCCGCTGATTCGAAATCCCGTCGTGTGCGTATTGCGATGGCCCTGGCCTTGCCGGCCGTAGCCGTGGCGCTGCTGCTGATGTTGCGGGGCAACCCTGCCCAGGCGCAGGTCCAGGGGCCGATGTCGGCGCCGGCTTGCCAGTGCTCGCCGGCGGTTGCCATTGCCGGTATGGGCTCCCGGATAACGCACTGCATTTGTGGCGTGATGGCCTGTGCCGTGACTGAGCCGATCGATGCGACGCGCGGCAGCAGCATGATGCAATGCGTGCGGCAGTGACGCCACGCGACCGTCACCCCAGTCCTGCGTTGGCCTGGCCCGATGTGGCCGAGCGGCCGTTCAGGGTGTGTCGCCGGTCCACACCGGCAGCGCATGCAACGGTACGTCCAGTGCATCGAGCACCGCCCACGCAGCAAACGCGTCGTTGGCGGCATACAGAATCTGGCGCGTCTCCAGCGTGGCGTTGGCCCAGTTCGACGTGGTCACGCGCTTGGACTTGAGCAGACGGCGGTTGAACAACAAGGCGATCGCCGCCTTGACGCCGATGGAGCGTGGGTAACCGCGGCCGCTGAAAACGAAATCGAGATCGAGCAGTGGCTGGGCATAGACGCCCAAAAGGTGTTTCAGCTGCTTCTGGTCGCTGCGCAAGTCGAACCCGGCCTTGACGACGTGGCGCGCTGCCAGCACCTCCCGTACGAGTTCGGTGTTGTCCTCGTCGTGCATCTGGAACACATACGCGGCAGAGCCGGTGGCGAACTGCACCACATCCGGTCCGCGCATGGGTTCGCCGGCCTTGAATGTGGGCTTGACCTCGGTGTCAAAACCCAGGAACGGGCTGGCCAGCAATACCTCACGGGCTTGAGCGAGCTCGGTGTTTGAGCGAGGCAGATGTATCTGCTCGCGCAATATGCCCTCGAACGGCGCGAGTTGCAGCACCTCATCCTTGGGCATGGGGCGCAGACGCGACTGCGGAGCTGATCGATCCGGGAGGTCTGGTTTTGTCGTGGTCACCGGGGCAGTTTAGGGTATGACCCGAACCGCATTGCGCAAAGGGTGCGGGCACGCGCCGCTAGGTGCACACATGGCATCAATGCGCCTATCATGGCGGGTTGTACTCGGCGCGCGCCGGGCGGGCTCTTCCGCCACGGGCCCGCTGCCGGACCCTGCTTTTTGCCCCCGCCCTATGCCCCTTGCCGACAGCCCTCCACCCCCCGTTTCCCATCCCGCCCACGGTCGCATGATCAGCATCCGTGGCGCCCGCACCCATAACCTGAAGAATGTCGATCTCGACATTCCGCGCAATCAGCTGGTGGTGATCACCGGCCTGAGTGGCTCGGGCAAGTCCAGCCTGGCCTTCGACACCTTGTACGCCGAGGGTCAGCGCCGCTACGTCGAGAGTCTGTCGACCTATGCGCGCCAGTTTTTGCAGCTGATGGACAAGCCCGACGTCGACATGATCGAGGGCCTGAGTCCGGCGATCTCGATCGAGCAAAAGGCCACCAGTCACAACCCGCGCTCGACCGTGGGCACGGTGACGGAGATTCACGACTACCTGCGCCTGCTCTACGCGCGTGCCGGCACGCCGTATTGCCCGGATCATGATCTGGCGCTGCAGTCGCAGACCGTGAGCCAGATGGTCGATGCGGTGCTGGCCATGCCCGAAGGCACGCGGCTGATGGTGCTGGCGCCGGTGGTGCGCGAGCGCAAGGGCGAGTTTGTCGACCTGTTCGCCGAATTGCAGGCCAAGGGATATGTGCGGTTTCGCATCGGCGGCGAGTCGTTCGAGGTGGAGAAACTGCCCAAGCTCAAGAAGACCGAAAAGCACAACATCGATGTCGTGATCGATCGCATCAAGGTGCGTGGCGACGACGACATCGTCGCGCGCGACCAGCTTCGCCAGCGGCTGGCCGAGAGCTTCGAGGCGGCGCTGGCACTGGCCGATGGCCGTGCGCTGGTGGTCGAGATGGATGCGCTGGCCGGTGCAGACCCTGCTCACCCCAGTGGCGAGCACTATTTCAACGCCCGCTTCGCCTGCCCGGTGTGCAGTTACTCGATCGCCGAACTCGAACCCCGGCTGTTCTCGTTCAACTCGCCGATGGGAGCTTGTCCGTCGTGCGACGGTATCGGCACGATGGAGTTCTTCGATCCGGCGCGGGTGGTGGGGTTTCCGACGCTGAGCCTGGCCAGCGGCGCGATCAAGGGCTGGGACCGGCGCAACGCATATTACTTCGCGATGCTCGAGAGTCTGGCAAAACATTACCAGTTCAACATCGACACGGCTTTCGAAGACCTGCCCGATGCCACGCGCCAGGCCGTGTTGTTCGGCTCCGGCGAGGACGAGATCAAATTCAGCTATTTGATGGAGTCCGGCGCGCAACAGGGCAAGAAACTCACACGCAAGCACCCGTTCGAAGGTGTGATTCCGAACATGGCGCGGCGCTACCGCGAGACCGATTCGGTGGTGGTGCGCGAAGACCTGTCGCGCTACCGCAGCACCCAGCCCTGTGCGCAGTGCCAGGGCACGCGGCTGCGCCGTGAGGCGCGGCACGTGAAGATCGGCGAAGGCGACCAGGCACGGGCGATCTACGAGGTCAGCCACACCACCTTGCGCGAGAGCCTGCAGTATTTTTCGACGCTGGAAATGCACGGCGCCAAGGGTGAGATCGCCGCCAAGGTGGTCCGCGAGATCGGTCTGCGCTTGAAGTTCCTCAACGACGTGGGCTTGAACTACCTCAGCCTGGATCGCAGCGCGGAGACCCTGAGCGGCGGCGAGTCGCAGCGCATCCGGTTGGCCTCGCAGATCGGATCGGGCCTGACCGGTGTGATGTATGTGCTCGACGAACCCAGCATCGGGCTGCACCAGCGCGACAACGACCGGCTGATCGACACGCTCAAGCATTTGCGCGACATCGGCAACAGCGTGCTGGTGGTCGAGCATGACGAAGACATGATGCGCGCCGCCGATCATGTGATTGACATGGGGCTGGGCGCCGGCATTCATGGCGGCCGCGTCGTGGCGCAGGGTACGTTCGATGACATCCGCGCCAACAGCGAATCGCTGACCGGCCAATACCTGGCAAATGTGCTGCGCATCGAGGTGCCGCGTCGACGCACAGCCTGGTTGCCGACCGTGGCGACGCGAGTCGATCCAGCGCGCACCACCAAGGGGCGGCCGAGTGCGGCTGCCGTGGCCTGGGCCGAGCGGCAAGCTGAACATGTGGCCACACAGGGCGACTTGCAGGCGATCAGGCTGGTCAAGGCCGCTGGCAACAACCTGCGCGATGTCGACGTGGCGTTTCCGGTCGGACTGCTGACCTGCGTCACCGGCGTGTCCGGTTCGGGCAAGTCCACCTTGGTCAACGACACCTTGTATGCGGCCGTTGCGCGCCAACTGTATCGCTCGCATGTCGAGCCGGCTGCGCACGCGGAAATCCACGGCATCGAGCATTTCGACAAGGTCATCAACGTGGACCAGTCGCCGATCGGGCGCACGCCGCGCAGCAATCCGGCCACCTACACCGGCATGTTCACCGCGATCCGCGAATTGATGGCCGAGATGAACATGGCGCGCGAACGCGGTTATGGGCCGGGCCGATTCAGCTTCAACGTCGCCGGCGGGCGCTGCGAGGCCTGCCAGGGCGACGGCGTGAAGAAAGTCGAGATGCACTTTCTGCCCGATGTCTATGTGCCCTGCGACGTGTGCCGCGGCCAGCGCTACAACCGCGAGACGCTGGAGGTGATGTACAAGGGCCGCAACATTGCCCAGGTGCTGGACCTCACCGTGGAGGCGGCGGCCAAGTTCTTC
>Ga0105047_10001457_pt1 | contig 42363 bp, 29 predicted proteins | sample MAT04_FD_78384 | JGI IMG/M metagenome (GOLD analysis project Ga0105047, IMG submission 78384) | Freshwater microbial communities from Lake Fryxell liftoff mats and glacier meltwater in Antarctica - MAT-04 (megahit assembly) | ecosystem: Environmental > Aquatic > Freshwater > Ice > Liftoff... | reverse complement strand
GTCGACGAAGTTGGCTGGCGGCAGCGGGCGGAGCCCTCTGCTCCTGGGTTGTGCTGGCGTGGACGTCGATGATCGCGGCTTCTACGGTCGGGCTACTCGGTACAGCTCGCTTCATGATGCCAAATGTTTTGGTTGAACCGCCGACGAAATTCAAGATAGGTCCGCCGAATGATTATGCTCCGGGGACTGTGTCCACGAAGTGGCAGGCTCAGTTCAATATCTGGGTCGTAAACGGGGAAGTGGATGGAGTTCGGTCCATTTATGCGTTGAGTACGGTTTGTACGCATCTTGGTTGTACCCCAAACTGGCTCGAAGGTGAGCAGAAATTCAAGTGTCCTTGTCATGGCTCTGGGTTCTACAAAAGTGGCGTGAATTTCGAAGGGCCTGCTCCTCGTCCGCTGGAAAGATTCGGTATTCGATTGGCGGAGGATGGCATGCTGGAAGTTGACAAGAGTGTGAAGTTTCAGAAAGAGCTTGGTCAGTGGAGCAATCCCTCGTGTTTTGTGGGTGTGACTTGAAATTGATCAGAGGTTCGTGCTTTTTATTTTTGCGTTCATAACGAGTCTTCGTCTGAGGGTCTCAAGGTGTCTGTCGGCGACTATATTCGTAACTCACAGATCTGGAAAAGTGTTTTTCGGCATCCCGCTCCTACGGATCGACGTAATCGCGTCGTTGTGATGCTGACCAACTTTTTTCTGCATCTGCACCCGGTGTCAATCAAGCAGCAGGGAATCGCGCTGTCCTACACGTGGTGCATGGGCGGCATCACGTTCTTCCTGTTTCTGGTGGAAACAATCACCGGAGTGTTGCTGATGTTTTACTACCGGCCGACGCTGGAATGGGCGTTTTACGACATTCAGGCGTTACGCGATGTGCAGACGCTGGGGATTATGCGGGAGATTCATAGATGGGCCGCGCATGCGATGGTGATTACCGTCTGGTTGCACATGTATCGTGTCTTTCTGACAGGTAGTTACAAGCCGCCGCGTGAATTTAACTGGGTCATTGGCGTGCTGCTGCTCGTGCTTACTCTGCTGTTGTCGTTCACCGGCTATCTTCTGCCGTGGGACCAGTTGGCGATCTGGGCTATCACAGTGGGTTCGAATATGGCGAAAGCGACACCCGGACTGGGGACTGAAGGGCCGGGATTTCAGTTGTTTAATACCAGCGGCTATGAGTTGATTACAAATGCGTCTGACGCGAAGTTCCTGTTGCTGGGTGGCCGATTCGTCGGAGAAGCGACGTTGAATCGTTTCTACATTCTGCACTGCGTGGCAATCCCTCTCGTGGTGAGCGGCCTGATCGCGATCCATTTCTGGCGCGTTCGTAAAGACGGCGGTATCAGCCAGCCGTTGTAATTCGGTGAGTTGTTTCAGCGTGCGTCGAGTTGTCTGTTCTTCTGTTTCGTAACTGGTGCTTTTCTCGCCGGGTTTATTCAATGTTGAATCCACATCCCGATCTGACAACCAGCGTTCTGGTCGGCCTCGGCTGGTACTATCTGATTCTGTTCGGAATGAATCTGTCGTGGACAATCCGCAGCTACAAACAGGACGGTGAATTCAGCAACGGCGTGCCGAAGGCTGCGATCTGGGCGGTGATCACTTCGATTCTGCTGATGACGTCAGCTTATCACTTCACTTACCCCCCAGACGGCTTTCTGATCGAGATGCCGTTGTGGTTTAAGGATTTCTTCAACGCATATTTCTCGAACCCCGTCCTCTATTTCTTCCTGTCCATCGCCGGGCTTGTCTTCATGATCGCTGCTCGCGAATGGTGGATAAAGCCGACTGTGGCGTGGGTGTTGTTGAATCTGTCGCTGCTGTTTATGGGGCTGAGTCTGACAGACTATGACTTCCGGCAGATTGTGGGTAAGCCCGACAACGTGCCGATTGTGGCCATGTTGTTCATCGTAGCATTCTTTACCTGGATCTACTTCACGCGATCCGTTGATAATGATCGACGAATTGCCGAAGGGAGACCGCTGTTTGAACAGGAAGACAACGAAAAGGTTTTGGTGTGGCCGGACTTGGTTTATACCGAGCTGATCTGCATGGTTGTGCTGACGGCAGTGCTGATCTTCTGGGGGATCGCTCTACAGGCTCCACTGGAAGAACCCGCGTCATCGATGAAGACTCCGAATCCTTCAAAGGCTCCATGGTACTTCCTTGGCCTGCAGGAAATGCTGGTATATTTCGATCCGTGGTTGGCGGGTGTTGTGTTACCGAGCATCATTCTGGGCGGTCTAATGGCCGTGCCGTATATTGATTTTAATAAGCTGGGGAACGGCTATTACACGTTCAAGCAACGCTCGTTTGCGGTGACGACATTTCTGTTCGGGTTCCTTCCACTGTGGGTTGCGTTGATCGTTTTGGGAACGTTTTTGCGTGGTCCGAACTGGAACTTTTTCGGAATCTATGAGTACTGGGATGTTCACAAGGTCGTCGCGGCCAATAATGTGAATCTCAGCGAGATCTTCTGGCCGTTGCTTGGCGGAATCCCGAAAGGATCGGGGTTCCTTGATATTCTGCTTCGTGAATCGCCAGGAATCGTGTTGGTGATCATTTATTTCGCAGCGTTACCGCCACTTTTGGGGCTTACGGTACTTCGGAAGTTTTTCGCTCGAATGGGCGTGATTCGGTTTCTGGTGTTTTCGAATCTGATCCTGTGGATGGCAATTTTGCCAATCAAAATGCTGCTCCGTTGGGCGTTTGCGTTGAAGTATATCGTTGGGATTCCAGAGTACTTTTTCAACATCTGATGCTGGCTTCAGCCGGTTTTCAGTTTTTCGGTGTTTGTAATCTGCTGAGGACGGGCGAAAAGCCCAGCCAGAGTTATGCCAGCAAACGATACATATTGGTGGAATCAAAAGACTCTTCACATGGTCTTCGCGCTCAGCAGTGTAGCAATGCTGCTGTCGGTGATTCTGATGATGCAGAAAGATCAGGATGACGAATGGCGTCCTATCCAGCGCAAGAACTTTCAACTTGAGGCGAAAGTTCGCGAAGTTGAATTGAAAGTTATTGAAGATGATGCCTTCAAGATCAGGTCAGGAGAACTGAAGAAGCAGATTGCGACGGCTGAAGAGGATCTCTCGAAGGCCAAGGCTGTTCCGGAAAACGCAGAGTTGTTCAGGAAGCTCGAGTCGGAACAACGGATTGTTGATCGTCTGGAAGTGGACTTGAAATCCAGGAATGCTCTGCGCGACGAGGCGCGTGCCAATTTCGATCTTAGCGTGCGAGATGCGTTACCGACGGATCAGACAGCCGCACGTTTAGCGTTCTTCGAATCTCGTCAGGAGATTGTCAACCAGTCGCAACTTGAACTCGATGCCGCAAAGTCTGTTTTGGCCAAAACGACGGAAGCTGTCAGGGCAATCACAAAGCAACGCGATGATTTACTTGCCTTGAACGAACAAACGACCAGTGATGCGGCTCGCGTGCAGGCGTCGCTGGAAAAGATCCAGCCGACTTCGATGATCTCCAGCATGAAGCGTTCCATGATGGAACTCCCGATTATCGATGGGTTCAATTCGCATCTCAAGATCGTCCAGGACTGGATGCCGAAACTCCGACAGACGCTGGGCATGGCGAAAATTGCAAGATTTGACCGATGCCGGACGTGTCATCAGAATATCGACAAAACTATTACCGGCGGATTTGCTGCGTTTCCGGAAGGACATCCTTCAACGGACGACGTGGCGACGTGGGTCAGCGAAAACAAGTTCCCTCAGCCGTACGCCACGCATTCCAGCACGGAACTGTTCTGTACTGCATCCAGTCCGCATCCGGTCGCAAAATTTGGCTGCACAATCTGTCACGATGGTCAGGGTTCAGGGACAAGTTTCGGGAATGCCGAACATACTCCCAACAATCCTCATCTGGCCGATGTGTGGCATGAAGAGTATGGCTATCACGCCAATCACTTCTGGGAGTACCCGATGCAGCCAAGCCGCTTCGCGGAATCTACTTGCATCAAATGTCATCATGGCATGACGGAATTGGGTGTGAATCCGAAGTTTGGTGCCTCAGCGCCGAAAGCCTTCAAGGGCTGGCAACTCATTCAGAAATATGGTTGCTATGGTTGTCACGAAATGAACGGGTACGATGGCGGCGTCGCCATCGGTCCGGATCTGCGGCTGGAACCACAGACCGACGAGGATCTGGCGCGGATCGCGACCGATCCTACGCAGGTGGCTGGCAAGTACCGCAAGGTTGGCCCAAGTCTCCGGCATATTGCTGCAAAGACCAATTCATCGTGGATTCAGTACTGGACGGAGATTCCTTCGCGATTCCGTCCGACGACAAAGATGCCTCAGTTCTTTAACCAGTCAGAACATCTTTCGGAATCTGATGCAGCACACACAAAAGTCCTCGAGACCATTGAATTGGCTGGTATTGCAAATGTTCTGCTGAGCAGTTCACAACCTATCGAGCTGTTGAAGCCGGCAGAGGGTTATGTGGCTGATGCTGAACGCGGTAAGAAGTTGTTCTCAGAACGTGGTTGTCTGGCCTGTCATCAGCACGGTGCTGTACCTGGAACGACAGCGGATTTTGGGCCGAACATCAGTGACGTCCATCAGAAGATCAAGCGAAATTCCGACAATCCTGCCTTTAGCGATTGGTTGTACACATGGATTCGTGAACCACAGCGATACCACGCTCGGACAAAGATGCCGAATCTGATCCTTGATGCATATAAGGACGTCGATGGGACAACGCCAATTGATCCCGCAGCAGATATCACGGCATTTCTGCTGAGTCAGGGTCCACAGGGTGAATTTCCCGTCGGGGAGGTTGATACAAAAGAACTGGATAATCTCGTAAGCCTGTTTCTGCGTAAAGGCCGCTTCAGCAAAGAAAAGGCGGACGAGATCGTTCGCACTGGTGCCTTCGATATGAAGAAGGCCGATGTCATTGGTGACGAAGCGGCATTGGCTTCAGAAGATGGCGCCCCAGTCACGAACGCTGCTGAATGGTACATTCGCAAGCTGGAATTTGTCGGTCGTAAAACAATCAGCCGGTATGGCTGCTATGCGTGTCACGACATGCCTGGCTACGAATCTGCCCGGCCGATTGGTGTCGCATTGCAGGATTGGGGTCGTAAAGATACCAGCAAGCTTGGTTTTGAACACGTCGAAGAATTTCTGCATCATCATGGTGAGCCTGCAGGCAGTAAGTTTTCATCGACACTTGATCGGGTCGAAGAAGCCACTGTTGCGATGTCTTCTGGCCAGGACAAGAACGGCGATATGTCTGCTGAGGAAGTGGAACGCGAAATGTCGACTGCGTTCTTTTTCGAAAGTCTGCAGCATCATGGACGTCCAGGATTCATCTGGCAGAAGTTGCGTGGGCCTCGCACGTATGACTATGAGAAAACAGAAACCAAGGGCTACGACGAGCGTCTGAGAATGCCGAAGTTTCCTTTGAAGGAAAATGAGATCGAAGCGATCGCGACTTTTGTCCTTGGGTTGATCGCCGAACCACCAGCTCCGGAATACGTCTACACACCGGATGAGCGGGCGAAGAATCGACTGGAAGGGGAATTCCTGCTGGCCAAGTACAACTGTACTGGATGCCACGTGGTCGGTCTGCCTCAGGTGACTTATGCGGCAAATCTCAACGATGTCGTGGCAACGGAAATGACACCCGGAGACCATGAAAAAGGTGTTGAGATGTTGTTGAAGCTGCGACCTCCGCATCAGGCATTGACCGGAGAGAGCCGTTCCTTTGTCGTCGATGAAGAAAAAGTAAGTCTTCCGTTGCTGAAGCTGCAAGGATTCCTCGCGTCGAAGCCGGATCCTGAAGAAGAAGATGCGGAGTTTCGCGAGTACGGACTCGATGTCTGGAGCACGGCAGATGTTGGTCACGGTGACGAAGCCAAACGCTTGTTGCCTGGACATCGTGTAACGTTCACTGAGAAAATGCTGGTGAATTACCAACCTGGCCGTGGTGGAGATTTTGCCGAGTGGCTGGTTGAAGATTTGATGAAAACCAAAACTGGCGGAAATCGTGCTTTGGCATGGCAGGCATCACCCCCACCATTGTATCAGGAAGGTTTCAAAGTGCAGACTCCGTGGTTGTATCAGTTCCTGCTGGATCCCTCGCAAATACGGTACACAACGGTGTTACGGATGCCGAAATTTAACATGAGCGAACAAGAGGCACGCACTCTTGCGAATTACTTCGCAGCCGTTGACGGGGCCGAGTTCCCTTATCAGGAACAGGGGCCGAAAAATGCTGAGTACCTTGCGACAACGGAAGCGGAACTCACGCATGAAGGCCTGTTACAGGACGGCGAAACATATCTGGGCCAATCATGGAAAACTTTGAATGGTCCACTTTGCGTCAAGTGTCATTCATTGGGTGGTCGCAAGTTTAAGGTATCCGATCCCGTCAAGGATATTCAGGGGCCAAATTTGAACGTAGCGCAGAATCGACTGAGAGCGGATTGGGTAAAACTGTGGCTTTACAAGCCAACCTGGATTACTCCTTATACCTCAATGCCGTTGAACTTCCCGAGGAACAATACGACGCAGTTTCCAGATCTGTTCGGTGGAAGTCCTGATGCTCAAGTGACGGCATCACGGGATGCGTTGCTGAATTATACCCGGCTTATGGAAGACATTGGGCCGACGACGTACACACCCGCTGGCGGAGTGGCACCGGCCGACGGTTCTGCACCGAAAGACAACGCTGCAGAAAGTGATCCTCCAGAGAAGAAAGAGGACAGCGTGCCAGCCGATGCGGCGGCGGCATCCGGCAAGGATTCAAGTGAACCTTCAGCAAAACTTGATCAACCAGAGAAACTACCGGCGGTCGCGGTTATTCCGGGAGCGAATCAATGAATCGTTCTGCTCTCTCAACGATATCAAAACGGGCTTTGACCCTGCTGCGTATTGGCAACTCGATGAAAATGATCTTTACTATTTCAAGTATTGGTTTGCTTTCGGCCGTCGGTGGATGCGGAGGCGTGCCGGATTTCGGTGGTGGTGCCAGCGTTGTGCCTGATGTGACGTACGTTTCCGCTTCGTCAGCAGAGTCTGGTGCGTCTTCTGAAGCCGCGACCGACGTTGCAGGAGCAACCGCTGCAACAGGTTCCGGAGTTTTCACCGGGAAAGTACTACTGTCCGGTTCCGTCAATCCGCTGCCAGCCTTAATTCAGAAAGGTGCGGCAGTCAAAGACATGGAAGTGTGTGCGGCTGTTGAGACCCCTGATGAAAGGCTGGTATTGGGGACTGGCAACTCGGTTCAGGGCGTTTTCATTTATCTGAACAAGGCTCCAAAAGGCGGCAAGCCGCTTGAAATTCCGACTGAAGCTTTTTCTTTTGACCAGAAGAATTGTCGATTCTTGCCGCACTGTGTGGTGATTCCATGTGGGCAGTTGGTCAAAGTCTTGAGTGCAGACACGGTGGCTCACAATACTCACACCTATCCACAGAAGAATCCTTCGGTCAATTCCGGTGTTGCACCAGAAGATCGTGAGGGAAAGCTGACTTTCACCTATCGCAAGGCAGAGTCCGTGCCGCTGTCAATCAAGTGCGACTACCATACCTGGATGACAGCGTATCAGCTTCCTGTGGATCATCCTTATGCGGCGGTGACTGATGAAAATGGTCAGTTCACGATCCCGGATCTTCCAGCTGGAAAGCATTCGTTTATCGTGTGGCATGAAGCTGCGGATGGCGGATTTGTTGAACGAAAACTTGCTGTTGAAATCAAGAGCGGTGATACCACGGAAATCCAGATTGATTATCCTGTGGACATGCTTAAGCTCTGAGTGTTACGTGAAAACTGATGTTCTGTTATTTTTGAAATTAGAGGTTTGGGAATGTCACTGACTCCCAGTCTGAAGCCATCGGCGCTTTTAAGTACTTTCGCGATTGTTGCTGCAATCGTCGGGTGCTCGGATTCCGGGTTCGAATCGTCGTACGTTTACAGCCCGGGGACAAGCTCCCTGATACGCGAGGCGCAGGATGGCACCAAAGAATCTTCGGGTGTCAAGGCGCTGTTGGACGAACATTTCGGTGATCCTCAGCATTTGAGAGCCTGGGAGAAAATGCCGGTTGATTTCGGTGGTACAGTGACGGCGATCGAGGAAATCAAAGAGTCAGAACGCGGTACTCCAGTTGTCAAGTTGGCTGCCACGGAAGGGAAACCTTTTTCTGTCAAGCCCCTGAATCTTCAGTTAATGACAGGTGCCTCGGCTGGCAAAACTGTGTCGATTTCTGAATGGAATGCGGAAACGAATGAGGCCGTTTTAGCGGAAGTTCCAGAAAATCAAATCGTAGCGGGGGATTCGTGTGCCGTCGACGGAGGCACGGTCCTGACATCCGGTCGAATGCTCTACATGCGGCACTGTAGTCATTGTCATGGAACGTCAGGCGATGGCAACGGTCCCACATCACGTTACCTCACGCCAAAACCGCGAGATTATCGCAACGGGGTCTTCAAGTTCACGTCGACAAACGATATGTCAAAAGTCAGTCGCGAAGACCTGTCGCGAATCTTGAGAAACGGAATTCCTGGCACTTACATGCCTTCTTTCCTGTTGATGAAAGAAGACGAACATCATGCCATCATCGAATACGTGCGGTTTTTGTCGTTGCGAGGCGAATATGAACGCAAACTTGTCGCGGAGTTGTCGAGCGATTTTTCGCAGGCGGCTTATGACTCTCGTTTGAAGAGCGGCGAAACGAAGGCCGATATACAAAAAGAACTGAGCGAATTCCTTGCGGCCGATTTAAAGGAATCCGCAGAGACTCTGGGCGACGACCTGGCAGAAATCTGGACTGCGGCGGACACTGAAGAAGCAGCCATTGTTCCTGCTGTTCCTCGCGTCCCGGACTCGCAGGAATCACGTCGTCGAGGACGCGAGTTGTATCTGAGCAAGACTCTGAATTGTGCAGATTGTCATGGAATCGACGGTGCCGGTAACGGCCCGCAGACGATTGCGTTTGAAAAAAATCCGATTACAAACGATCTGTATAACGAACCTGGATTGCACGACATCTGGGACAATCTCAATCAGCCTCGCAATCTGAAACTTGGCATGTACCGCGGTGGGCGGCGTCCGATCGATCTGTTCAGTCGTATTCACGCGGGCATCAAAGGATCAAGGATGCCGTCGTTCAAGAACACACCGCATGAAGATATCTGGAACATTGTCAACTACGTGTTAAGCTTACCTTTTGAATCGGAACCAGGTGGCACCGGGATCGCTCCCAGCGCCGGCACTGTAACGGCCCCTCCAGCTAACTAAGAACCCGATTTCAATCGCGCAGATATTGAACCTGCCAGGAGTATTGTTTCGTGAAAAAGTTTTGGGCGTTGTTTTTCTTTTTCTGGCCGACTGTGGCAATAATCACATGCTTAATTGCTCCCTCGCGTGGCTGGTGGTTTCCGAGTCCGCCGATGTCACGGACAGGAGTTCAGATCGATGGATTGTTCTATCTGATTCTGATTATCGTCACTATCACTTTCGTTGGAACTCAGTACGCTCTGGGTTATGCCTTGTGGAAAGGCGCAACGAAAGAGACGGATTCGAAAGCCGTTTTCTCGCATGGCAGCCATAAGCTCGAAATTATCTGGACAATTGTGCCATCATTCATTCTTGTTTTCATTTCACTGTCGCAGTTGGATGTGCTTGCTGAGATTCGAGTGATTTCAAAGTTTCCTGACAAGGCCGTCAGGGTTGCCGAAGTCACTGCTCGACAGTTTGAATGGAGAATTCGCTACCCGAAGCCCGGCACGGAACTCACGACAGAAGAAAACCCTGGCGATTTGTACTTTGTCAACGAGTTGCATGTTCCAATTGGTAAACCGGTCATCATCAATCTTCGGACACAGGATGTGCAGCACGCATTCTTTTCGCCTCAACTTCGCGTCAAACAGGATGCTGTCCCCGGGTTGGTAATTCCGGTTTGGTTCGACGTCCAAGAGGTCGGCACTTATGATCTGGTCTGTGCCGAACTGTGCGGTTGGGGGCACTATAAAATGAAGGCCAGGATCGTGGCTCAGTCGCAAAGTTCTGTTGAGAAATACCTCAAACAGCTTGAAGCTGACCAGAATGCAGACGGCACAAAGGCTGCGACAGCAGATTCGGAAGAGTAGATCATTCAAGTTCACGATTTTCAAGCAGCAACATTGGCTGCACTTTAGATCTCAGGGTTTCTGTTATGGCAACTGTTTCTCCAGCACTTGACGCTCACGGCCACGCGGATGATCATTCGCATGGTCATCATGAGCAGACTTTTGTTCAGAAATACGTCTTCTCCCTAGACCACAAAATCATCGGCATCCAGTTCCTGATCACGACATTGATCATGCTGATGGTCGGTGGCGCGTTGGCATTGGCCGTTCGCTGGCAGTTGGCATTTCCCTGGGAAAACATGCCGATCGTCGGAGGAGTGTTCGGTCTGTTCAGAACAGAAGGCGGTCAGATCAGCCCCGAGTTCTATACGATGCTGTTTACGATGCACGCATCAGTGATGATCTTTCTGGTAATCATCCCCATTCTCGCTGGTGCGTTTGGAAACTTTTTGATTCCGTTACAGATCGGCACGGACGATATGGCGTTTCCAGCACTCAATATGCTGAGCTACTGGTTCATGTGGCCGGCGATTCTGTGCTTCGGTTGCAGCTTCTTCGTCGGTGGTGGAACAGCCGGGCCAGGCAATGGCTGGACGAGTTATCCACTGCTGAGCGATCTGCCTCAGGCCGCACCGGGGTCCGGAGCACCGCAGTCGTTCTGGTTGCTGGGACTGACACTGGTTGGTGTGTCATCGATGATGGGATCTGTCAACTATATGACAACGATTATCAACATGCGTGCTCCGGGGATGACATTATTTCGGATGCCACTGACAATCTGGTCGATGTTCATCACCGCGATCCTGCAGGCATTTGCATTGCCGGTGTTGACAGCCGCAGGTTTCATGTTGCTGTTTGACCGCATGAGTTCGATCCTGCCGACGGATATTCACTCCGTGTTCTTCATTCCTGCAAACATTATTGTGAACAATGCACCTCCAACCGTTGGCGGTGGTCAGCCGCTGCTCTGGCAGCACCTGTTCTGGTTCTATTCCCATCCCGCCGTTTACATCATGTTGCTCCCGGCCATGGGCATGGTGTCCGACATGTTGGCTTGTATGAGTCGCAAGCCGGTTTTTGGTTACAAGCCGATGGTTTACTCAATGGCGGCAATCGCTGGACTTGGTTTTATCGTTTGGGGACACCACATGTTTACCAGCGGCATGAACCCGGCTCTGGGCATGACCTTCATGACATCGACCATGATGATCGCACTGCCGTCAGCCATTAAGACATTCAACTGGATCGGCACGATCTGGGGCGGCGATCTGAAATTTAACGCTGTCATGCTCAATTGTTCCGGCTTCGTGGCGATGTTTATCGTTGGTGGGCTGAGCGGTATCTTCATGGCAGCGGTACCTGTTGACATTTATTTCCACGACACCTATTTCATTGTTGCTCACTTCCACTATGTCCTGTTTGGTTCGACGCTGTTCGGAGTCTTCGCCGCGATTCAATTCTGGTTTCCGAAAATGTTTGGCCGCGAGATGAATGACACGGTTCAGAAATGGCACTTCGCCCTGTCGTTCATAGGATTCAATTGCACGTTCTTTCCGATGCACCTGCTTGGAATCGCCGGAATGCCACGTCGTTATGCGGACCCCTACCTGCACGGTTACCTCGAACATCTGTTGCCAATGAATCGATTTATTACACTGTCAGCAATTTTGATGGGCCTTGCTCAGTTTTTGCTGTTGGGGAATTTCTTCTACAGTATGTTCCGAGGCAAAAAAGTGGGTCGTAATCCGTGGAATGCCAACGGCCTGGAATGGACGGCTCCGTCACCTCCGGGACACGGTAATTTTGATATCGCTCCTGTCGTCTATCGCGGGCCATACGAATATTCTTCGCCGGAAGCTGAGGCGATTGGTCAGGATTATATTCTGCAAACAGTGCCGCATGTAAAAGGCGTGGCGAAGGTTGCTCACCATTAGTTTGATGTGAAATCTGATAGTTGGATTTGAAACCTGAAAGTTTGTACTCGTGTTCGTTACGCGTGAAAACATTCATCCTGTTGTGCTAAAGTTGGCAACCACCACGTGCGTTGTTGCCTTGCTTCCGATCAGCATGGGTGCGCTGGTGACGACATTGCAGGCCGGAATGGCATTTGCCGACTGGCCGTCGTCCGACGGACACAACATGCTGTTGTATCCGTGGTTCAGGGATTTTGCGGCGAATCCTGACAAATTCACGGAGCATGGTCATCGGCTCGCGGGAATGCTGATTGGGTTCGTGAGTGTTTGCCTGGCGGTTTCCAGTTATGTTTTCGAACGACGCTGGGTGAAATGGTTCACGACGGCAATTTTGTTGGCGGTGATTGCACAAGGAGCCTTAGGCGGTGCCCGAGTCCTGCTGGATCGTCAACTTCTGGCGATGCTTCACAGCATCACCGGTGCCGCGTTCTTCAGTCTGTGCGTGGGGTTTCGACTGATGTGTTCATCAAAATGGTGTGTATGGCGAACGCAGCGCGATGATCGAGTTAATCCGCTGTTTGCATCGCTGATTGCGCTGACGCCTGTGATTATTTCAACGCAATACGTTTTAGGGGGCGTGCTTCGACACTTCCACACGATGCTGGATGAACATATCGCCGGTGCTCTGATCGTTTCACTTTGTGGATCGCTCGCAGCGATTGGCCTGATTCGGTCACAGAACCTGTTGCTGCGAAAGTCCGGTTTGATGATGATCGTCGCCCTCATGCTGCAGGTCGCTCTGGGTGCCGGATCTTTTGTTACGAAGTTTGGTTTGCAACAGATTGGTTACGTTGCGGTGTCGGGTTCGCTCAGCCAAACCGTGACGTGTTCGATGCACACTGTCGTGGGAATGTTCCTGCTTTCCAGTTCTGTAGTCGGTGCCACATCACTGGCAGTGTTGTTTCGTGGCGGATGCCTGGCAGGCCTGCAGAATGAATTACCAACGGTGCGTAATCGGAGAACAGTCGCTTGACTACGATTGCACCGGTTGCGGAAAGTCTTTCACATTTGGATTCTGCGGAGGCAGGCATCGCTTCGACGTTGGTCAGCAGAATTACAGATTACCGACAAATGTCCAGGCCTCGCATCATGGTGATGTCAGCGGCAGCGGTGCTGTCTGGTTTTGTTTTGGCGTCGCCCATTGTGTTGTTGTGGCCGGTGGTCGGTGTCGCAATTGTCGGCATCTGTTGTCTGGTGGCTGCGTCCAGTATTTTGAACCAGGTGATTGAAGCAGCGACAGACAGGCAAATGAATCGCACTGCTGACCGCCCCGTAGCGAGTGGTCGGATTTCACGAGCCGAAGGTGCGGCATTTGGAATCCTGGCATCAGTAATTGGTGCCACGCTGTTGTGGTTCTATGTGAATCACACAACCAGTATTGCGGCATTCTGCACGATGCTGTGTTACGTCCTGCTCTACACTCCGTTGAAACGAGTCAGCACGTTGTGTACAACAGTTGGCGCAGTGCCTGGTGCGATGCCTCCTGTTTTAGGCTGGCTGGCGGCAGGTGGCGAATTCGGCCTGGAAGCTCTGGCGTTGTTCGCAGTGTTTTTCGTCTGGCAGTTTCCACACTTCCTGGCAATCGGCTGGATCTATCGCGACGATTATGAAAGAGCGGGCTTGAAAATGCTGCCGTCTTTCAGCGATAACGGCGTTCGCACCGGGTGGATTGCATTGTCGTACGCATTGGCGTTTGTTCCCGTGAGTTGCCTGCCACGCCTTGCCGGGCTGGCCGGTCCCGGATATCTGTCCGCCGCGTTGATTCTGTCGCTGGGTTATTTGTGGCTGACAATTCGATTTGTCATGGATCGGACCAATGGGCGCGCCAGACAACTCATGGTCGGTTCACTGATCTGTCTCCCTGTCCTGTTGTTGTGTCTGGTGTCGGATTATCTGCGATTGGTGTCCTGATCGGCTGTCCGAAAAGGGGTCTGACCCTTTGGAGACAAATTGATTGTGTTGTTTTACTTTGCCGGAAAGGGTCAGACCCCTTTTTGGAGTCTTTCGAATTCATCTGAACGCTATGTCACATACTGCAAAACCAACTGCCATGAAAATGGGCATTCCCATTCCGAATTCAAAACTCGGACTGTGGTTGTTTCTTGGCACGGAGATCATGTTCTTCACGGCGTTCATTGGGTCGTACATTGTACTGCGGCTGGGATCGACGGGCTGGCCAACCGATCCGCATGACACTCATATCAACGTGTTGGCTGGTGGTTTGAACACGTTCGTTTTGATCGTATCCAGTTATCTTGTCGTGGTCGCTCACGAAGCGATGGCTCAGAAGAATTTTGCGAAGGCCCGTACTTACCTACTTGGGACGTTGCTGCTGGCATTTGTGTTTCTTGGGATCAAATCTGTTGAATATTACGGAAAATTTTCAAACGATATTCTCCCTGGTCATATCGCCGAAACTTCGTCGCAGGCTGTCAAGAAAGCCAGTCGAGAACTGGAGATTGTGGTTCGCAATCGTTTTGCTGCATATACAGACAGCGGTGCAGTGAAGACTGATCGTCCGAATGATATTGTCAATCTTATTGTTCAGATCGCTGCATTGCCAACCGCTGCGGCACCGGAAGGTGTGAGTGAAGCAACGTTCAACGCTTTAAAAGAATCCGCACCAGTCGATGCAGAACTTTACAGCAAATGGATGAATCTGCATCAGCATATCGTAGCGAACGTGTCGCTGAAGTTTCCGGCCACAGGCCCTGAATATCTTGCGACTCGTGAAGGGCTAAAAGCCGGTGAGAAAATGCCTGAGCTGGAATACGAAGAAGTCACGGCCTTGTTGAAGGACTTGAAGAGCAACGAGAAATATGGTTCATACGTCATGAGCGGTGTTTTTGATCCACATCCCGTTGTGTATGGAAACATCTTTGCGTCAATTTATTTTCTGATGACCGGTTTTCACGCCATCCACGTCATTGTCGGGATGATTCTGTTTTATGCTGTTCTGAAACAGGGTAGCAAACTGAACGAAAGCTGGACCGATTTCGTGGAAAACAGCGGTCTTTACTGGCACTTTGTTGATCTTGTCTGGATCTTTCTGTTTCCATTGCTGTACATCATCTGATGCAAATCCGTCATGCACGGACTATGTCACCAGTTTTGACCATTGTCGATTCTTCACTAGGTAGCTCAGATGTCTTACGACTCACCCGCCCGCCAGGATGTTCACGAAGATTTTGATGATCACGGCGCGCATCATGTAAACTACCTGCTCATCTTTGGCGTTCTTTGCGTTTGCACTGCGTTGTCGGTGATCTTTGACGTGATCCATATAAACAAAGCACTCACGATCGTATTGGTTCTGGCCATTGCTGTAACAAAAGCGTTGTCTGTCATGATGTTTTTTATGCATCTGAAGTTCGAAGGCAACTGGAAGTACGTGTTGCTGGCACCGACCACGATTCTGGCCATCGGTTTGCCGCTGGCACTTTATCCGGATGTGGGAGCGTCGTACTACACACAAACCGCCCCGCAAGTCACAATCTGGGCTGACGAAATCCGGGCAGATCAGGCACGTCACGCAGAGCACGCAGAAACTGCCGATCACGCTGTGCCGGGACATGTGGAATAGATGCACTTCGGATTGACGTCGCTCTCTGAATGACGCAGCCCGCAAAACACCTTGTCATTCAGTACTTTGCGAGTATTGGCCACTTAAACTGTGAGCAGACAGATCTGACCTCTGTCCTGGCGATTTTCCTGATGAAACAGTTCCAGCCGGAGACTCACCGGGGTGTTGCTTTAATCGTTTAACGGCTAGCCGAAGGCGTCGAACCCTCAAGAAACACGGTCGCCTGCGGCCTGACGTTAAACCAATGTCACGAAATCAATAGCCCGCCCCATCGCCAGCTCGTCAACGTCATATTTCACCGTTTGAAGTATCATCGCAACTCGAGTACCTTCTGGGCTCACACAGGGCTTGAGCGATCGAGGGTAGTGTGTGGCAATCTTATGTGGCGGGAAATCGCCAGCCTTCCGGGATGCGGGCATTCTTGCGGACGCAGGGGATGCCGTCTCGGACCAGCACTTCACCAAAGTCACAGTCTGCGGATGGTGCCTCGCTCGCGACGATTCGCACGTTGTTTCCGATGCAGACGTTCTTGTCCAGGAGCGCACCATCAATAAAGGCTCCGTCGCCGATTCCCCATGTCGCAGCGGAATCGCCGAAGGAGTAGAGATGGTCGTCGGTTGTCGGGTAGAAATCTGCACCCATCATGACCGTGTTCTTAATGGTCACGTTCTTCCCAATTTGAGCCCTCATTCCGATCACAGATTTTTCAATAATCGTACTTGTGCCGATGAAGCAACCATCGGCAATCAGGCTGTCACGCACGGTGCAGGACGCCATGCGTGTGGAAGGCAAAAAACGTGGTCTCGTAAAAATTGGCGCGCGACGGTCGGCGAAAAGAAACGGAGGATTTGTGTCGGTCAACGCAATGTTGCAGTCGTAGAAGGCCTTGATTGTCCCGATGTCTTCCCAGTAACCATCGAACAAATGAGTCTGAACATGGTGATGCTTGATGGCCATCGGGAAAATATGATGTCCGAAATCGTCGTGACTTGTGGATTCCAGCAGATCCACAAGCAGGTCTCGATTCCAGAGATAGATGCCCATGCTGGCCAGGTATTCACGACCGTTGGATTCGATGCCCTTGCTTTCGATCCATGCCGCTGGCGTACGAACTTTCGCCAGCGAAGCGTCGTCTTTTGGTTTTTCCACAAAGTCGATAACTCGGCCCGTATCATTCAACTGCATGATGCCGAAACTTTTTGCGGCATCTGCGTGAACCGGCACGGTCGAAATTGTCACGTCCGCGTTGGCATTGATGTGCGTCGCCAGCATTTCTTTGAAGTTCATCCGGTAAAGCTGATCACCGGAAAGAATCAGGACATGCTTGATTCCGTATTCCTTCAAAAAGCGAACCTGCTTGCGAACGGCATCTGCTGTGCCCTGATACCAGTTGGCACCTTCTAGTGTCTGCTGAGCAGCCAGGATTTCAACAAAGCCATTGTGAAACAGGTCAAAGTTGTACGTCTGGCGAATATGGCGATGCAGGCTGACAGAATTGAACTGCGTCAGAACATACATTCTGCTGATATCGCTGTTGATGCAGTTGGAAATCGGCACGTCGATCAGTCGGTATTTTCCGCCAAGCGGGACTGCTGGCTTGGATCGATATTCGGTCAGCGGCAACAGCCGAGTGCCCTTACCGCCGCCAAGAATCAAGCAGACCGTGTGACGCATACATTCATCCTTACTTCCTGATGTTGTGTTCGGTTGAACGAGATGCCGGGCAGCTTAGTGGATTCCCTGACAATCCGAAATAGAACCGGAGAATCATCTTTCAACATGCCTGGAATTCTGACAGACCCGGTTTTTCGTTTCACGTCTGTATGCCGTTCGACTATGCTGTTATCTGAAATCACGAGTTTAATGAGCCATCACATGAATAAAATCGCATACGAGAATTTGCAGCAACATGCCAGACGTGCGTTTCTGAACACTTCGGCACTGGGACTTGGTGGTGTCGCTTTATCGACGCTGCTCAATTCTGAATCCACTGCCGCAGAACGCGGCTCAGTGTTGCGAGAGTCGCATTTTGCTGCGCGGGCGAAGAACATCATTTATCTGTTCATGGCCGGCGGCCCCAGTCAGCTCGAATTGTTCACGCCGAAGCCTGTGCTGAATCAGTATCATGGTCAGGCACCGCCGCCGAGCATGACGGAAGGGCGTCGATTTGCGTTCCTTCCCGCAGATGCAAAACTCATGGGGTCGAATCGCCACTTTGAGCGCTGGGGCGAGTGTGGAATGGATCTCAGCGAGGCACTTCCGCATCATCGAGCGATCGTCGATGATGTGTGCTGGGTTCGCACTGTCGCAACAGATGTCTTTAATCATGGTCCGGCAAAGCTGTTTATGAACTGTGGTTTTCAGGCACCCGGTCGGCCGAGTCTCGGTTCATGGGTCACCTATGGTCTCGGCAGTGAATCAAACAGCCTGCCGGGATTTGTCGTGCTTCAATCAGGCCCACGCGGGCCTCGTGCCGGGAACACACTCTGGTCGAGCGGTTTCCTGCCGACACGTTTGCAGGGCGTGCCATTCCGCAGCAAGGGCACGCCCATCCTGAATCTTTCCAATCCGCCGGGGGTCACGCGCGAAGCGCAGCGGGATTTTACGGACACCGTCGGGCAATTGAATCGCCTGAGACTGGCGGAAGTGGGTGACCCTGAAATAGAAACTCGGATCAGTGCCTATGAAACGGCGTTCGCGATGCAGATGGCGGCACCGGAGCTGACTCAACTGGAATCTGAATCCAGGTCAACACTCGACTTGTACGGTGCCGTCCCCGGAGCCGCATCATTTGCCAACAATTGTCTGCTGGCTCGACGACTTGTCGAACGTGGGGTCCGGTTTGTGCAGTTGTATCATACGGACTGGGATCACCACGGAGGCAAAGGTGCCGATCTGGATGTGACTCTGGACAGTGTCTGCCGTGAAGTGGATCAGGCGTCAGCGGCGCTCGTGCTGGATCTGAAAGCGCGAGGAATGCTGGATGACACGCTGGTGATCTGGGGCGGTGAATTTGGCCGAACTCCGATGGGAGAACCGCGAGAATCCACTGGTCGCGATCATCATGTTGATGCGTTTACGATGTGGCTGGCCGGTGGTGGTGTGAAACGCGGCCATGTGTTCGGGGAAACGGATGAAATGGGTTTTGGTGCGGTGGAAAATCGCGTCCACGTGCATGATCTGCACGCTACGATTCTGCATCTGCTGGGACTGGATCACAAGCGACTGACGTATCGGTCTCAGGGCCGCGATTTCCGGCTGACCGATGTGCATGGGAATGTGGTCGATGGGATTCTAGCGTGACGTTCCACCTTTGACACGTCGCGAACTTGAGGCCGTTCAGGAAAAACGTTAAGAAACCAACGCCGCGCTCACTGCTTGCGGCGAGCGGAGTGGCGTAATCGCTCCGAATTCTGCGCGAGAAACTCGGTGGGCTGACACCCACCGCTCGCCTTGTGGATAACACATTTCTACGCAAAGCGTGATCTCACATGTTAAGCCCCACTGTCATCACCGCGCAGGATTTCGCGGAACTTAAGTATTCACTGCCAGACGCCGGGCGTTGGCATGAATTGCATGATGGCCAGACCGTCATGCTATCGGCCCCGGAAGAAATTCATGGCACGATTGTCTTCAATTTGTTCCGGGCGCTGGCGGATTGGTTCAAGACTCAGTCACGGCAGACACGCGGCTACGCATGTCACGACCTGGGACTGCACGTGCATTCGGAACCGGATACAGTCTATGTTCCGGCAATGAGCATTTTTCGTGAAGGCCGGCCGTTCGGTCAGTTTGACAATGTCATCGCCTCGGAAATCCCGCGCATCGTGATCGACGTGGCATCGTCGAATGATCGTCGTCGAGATATGGGCTTTCGATCGTCGGCCTACATGCACTACGGTGTCGAATGTGTCTGGATTCCGGATCCGTTCAAGAAGGAAATCCAGGTCATTCAGAGGGGGCGACACACCCTGGCTCTTGGTAAATGGCAGACACTCGCAATGGATAATCTTCTTCCTGGTTTTACGATGTCAGTTGAAAGCGTATTCGCAGAACTGTAACAGAGTGATGGAAGATGACTCACAATTTCACAGAAGTCCGTCCGTCGGGTAGAGTCCATCCATTGCAACGCCGGTGCGAATGCGATCGACAAACTGATCGGCTCAGATCGCATCGAAATTTTCCCTCCGACATTTTTTCTGTTGAACCAGCATTCCGCAGAACGCCTTAATCCAGTCCCAGTAGTCGCTGGCGAATTTCTCGGCGGAAGTCAATGGCAGAGGGTGTGCCAATCGAGACGGCTGAGATCTGGTCATTGATGATGACGTCGCGTTCAGCTTTCAGTGCGTTCGAGAGATCATCGAGTCTCGCCCGAATCGCCGTCGCGAGGCAATCGTTGAGGATGGCGATACGAACCAGACGGTTTTTGATTGTGCGTGAACTTGCCACAGTGGCGGCAATGAGTCGCTGAATGACGTCAGGCGATTCGTTTGACGACAACAGGATCTTTGCCGCAAGAATCCGTGGCACATCGACTGCTGTTCGTAATGCCTGAGGTATTGGCGTTTCTGTCGATCCTTCACCGGTCGACTCCGGAATCTCGTTTTCGTGATCGGAATCCAGCGCCCTGACAACTGACGCATTGAGGTCAGCATCGTTCATCCGCACACTCAAAGCCAATGCTGCGGTAAGCAACGATTCTGGCTGATTCTGTTTGATCAACAGTGCTTGAATGCTCGCTTTCAATAGCTTTTGTTGCTGCTCATCATCGAACGCCTGTTTGTCGATTGCCGTCAAAATCGCACTGTTGATGCGAATCGTCTGCAATTGGGAGACATCGCGAGCGCGGGGATCTGTTGTTCCTGAAAGCTCCAAAAGCAGATCGGTACCAGAGTCAGAATCAGAATCCGCGAGCGCTTCGACCGCAGACGTAAACCAAGTCACCAGTTTCTCGGCAGAAATCTGCTGACGTGCCCAGCGTTGAGACGCATGAAAACGCGACTTAAACGCCACAGCTTTATCATCGTCGAGGTCGCTGGTGAATTCGGCGATGTCGTGCTCAGTGACGTTCAGCAACAAACGTGCGCCTTCGATAGGGAATCCGGAGTGCTGAATACTCTCGCCCGCCTGGAGCAGTTGACGGATTGAGTTCGATGTTTCTCCGCCAGCAGACCCGGTCGCGCGCATCAACCGCTGGATGCGACTGTTCAGAACATGCGTCGCGTCTTTTGATCGTCCCAGCGAAAGGTAAACTTCGCCCAGTTCATCCAGCGCAGAATCGTCCAGTTCCCGGCTGTCACTGTCTTTTGTTGTGACATATTCCAGCAGCAATCGTCGCACATCGTTCCACTGTGGGCCGAGTTCTTTGAGACGTGTGTTGAGCGGCAGGAATTGAAATACCGGAGTGCGAATGATGTCGGAATCTTCCGTCGAGTCCAGGATAGGATTCAGAAGTCGCTCGACTCGTATTTCAACCTCTTCGTGTTGCCCAAGTCGTGCTTCGAGATACACCAGCAGGACGACCGTACCGGTGGCTGATGCTTCTTCGGATCCTGTAGCGGAATTCGCCCCGGCACGTTGCGGCAAACTCGCTCGCTGCTTCAGAAACTCCAAAACAGTACTCAACGTCGTTTCGTGTTTGATGGTGTGCAGAATCTGAAACATTTCGTTACAGCGACTGAAATCTGTCATCGCATTCAGGGAGCTGAGTTCATTTTGCAAAGCAGGAATGAATTGTTCTTCAGGAAATCCTCGAGCCAGAAAACCGCCAAGGGCCAGGCGTCGAGTTGTTTCATGTCGCAGTAAAGTCTGAATCGCGTTCTGGACGACGTCGGGGTTCGTGTGAGCATCGTTCAGTCCAGTGACAACGTTGATCAAAAGCCCTGCGTGACTGGTCCAGTATTTTTTGTCAGCCGCCAGGACGCCGGTCAGAAAATCGGCGTGACGTTGTGCACGTTCAAATGCCTGCACGTAGGTTTCGATCTCATCCGAAAACGCCTCCGGAGTATCTTTCAGGATTCTCAGATAGATATCACAGGCCCCGCTGACGTCACCACTGCGTTCGAGTTCCGTCGCTTTGACACGCAAGGTTGGCGGAGCCTTCTTTGAAAGCAACGCGATGCGATCGCGCTTCGCTGCCAACAGATCCCATTGTTCTGCCGATTCATGAAACTCCGCCAGGATTTCCAGTAGTTCGACGGAATTGGGTGACGCGGAGAGCATTGTTTCGTAGCGATCAATCAATGGCTGAAGTCGATTCAGTATTCCTAAAGCTTTGATCGCCTGCAAGCGTTCTCCGCCGTCGTCGCGATCATCACCAGGACGATGGCCGGAAAACAGCGAGCCGCCCGAAGCAAGTTTCAGCAACTCCCACGCAATTTCTGCGGCGAGTGCATCGTTCCCCTTCGCGGCGTTGATCTGGAGCTGACGTCCGAGAAATGATTCTCGATCTTCTGTGCCTCGACCAAGTCTTGCCTGAACTGCGGCAACTTTGTCCGGCATACCCAGGCGTTCGAGCAGCAGTATCAGTTCCCTCTGCTGATCCAGATTGAGTGGCAATCCAAACAGCCGATTCGCTGCGAGAACGCATCGATCGGAATGGTCGAAAGGAAGCAGATACCGGACGACAAACGATTCCCGGACGATCTGACGTGCCGCATCAGGCAGGTTCATGGAATCCAGCAACAGCACAGCTTCCGAAACCAAACTTTGTCGGGCAGCGAAATCTGCGACCATGAAGCGTACGTCGTAGTTCTGTGGTGTCGCCTCAGCGGCATCGATCAGACTGGAGATCTCTGCTGTTTCATCACCCAGTTGGCGAGCAAGTTCCGCTCGAATTAAATGCAATCCCACTCGTTGCGGCACAGACGACACTGTTGTCAGTTTAGTGCGAAGCCAATGCTCCACCCGATTTTCCGCGTGAATCTCAAGCAGGAGTTGGAGTTGACGGGAAAGCTTTCCTCCAGAAGTTTCGCCAAAATGATCATTCAGAATCTCAGGCAATCCGCGAAATCCTGCAGCGACTGCCGGCTGCGCAGGACGTTCAGCAAATGCGCCCAAAGTCTCCACGAGATTCAGTAACAACAGCAAGCCATCGGCATCGTGATGAAGCCGTATCGCGATAGGGTCTGTTCCGTCGAGTTCCGGTGTGTTGCCAGAAATTGCCGCCCTCAGATTTAAGGCGAATGCAGGTGACTCCAAAAGTCGCTTTTGCAACGATTCGAGGATTCGCTTAACGGTCGCAGGGCGTTCGATTCCTGAGGCGACGTACCACAGCGCTCGTAAATCTGAAATTCTGGCGACGACCGTCAGTTGTTGTTCCACCGTTGTCGCAAATGCGTCATTCTCTTCGCCCGCGGGAATCCAGCCAGAATTCGAAATACCGCTTTGAACCAGCCATTCAGGAGCCTCTTCAATCAGTTGCTTCAGCAGTTTCAGCGATCGCAATTTCAATTCCTGCTGCCCCTCAGCGGGCAGGTCGTCAGCCGCAAATCGCTGACTGGTCGCGAAAAGCTGAATCGCTATCCGGGCCGGAGTTGACTGCCCCTGAAGAAATGACTCAAGTGCCATCCATTCTTTTTGAGACAGTGGTGAGCGAGGCGTTACGGAACACAGCACACTTCCGGCTAGTCGCAGCTTATCGCGTTCAGGAAGATGTGAAGCAAAGACTGTCTCAATGTCCGTCTGCGATGCCGACGCTCCGACCCGGAAAATCAGCGACTTCGCGGAGTCACAATAGACGGCTCCGAAGTTCATGCCTGAGTCTTCGGTTGTTTGAACCAGCCAGTCGGAAAACGCTTCGGCTGAATTCGTCACCAACGAAGACCTTGATGCGAAATCCTGTCGCAGTTCTGAAGTCGTGGACGGTTCATCAAAGTCGATCTTCAGTTGAATAATTGTGCGACTCACTTCGCGTGCCTCGACCAATCGTTGACGGCGGAGCAAAATTCCGCGATAGGCGTTCAATGCCTCCCAGTCGGTTTTTGACGATTCCAGCAGTCGCTGGCAGAGCAGTTCCGCAACGTCGTCGTACCCACCGGAGACTAAAATTTCAATCTCGTTCAGAATGTCTTTGCGGTCAGTTCGACTTTCCGCCAGCCGCAGTCGTTCCTTTGCAGCCTCGTCATAGCGGTGTTCTTTGGAAAGAATCTCTATGAGCAGTCGCCGTTCGTCTGTCGAATCCGTCAACTCGGCGATCTGCCGTTGATACTGCTCCATCTGCGAAAGATTATGTTCCTGTTCAGCAAGCTGGCGGAGTTCCTGCAGTAGACTGACGTTCTGAGATTCCTCAGTCGTAAGTCGTTCGAGTGTCTCTCGTGACTTGCGAAAATCCCCGGCTTCTCGCCAGGCTATTGCGATACATCGCGTCATTTCCGTGGGCAAATTCAATTCCCGGCTTCGCAGATCCAGGCGTTCGACCAACTCTTCAAACCGATTGCTGCGAAGGTAGAGATTGCTCAGGGCAACAACGATGTTTGTCTGAGTTTCGAGGTCGGCAGCTTTTTCGAACGCTCTCCAATAAAGCTCAATGGCCTCAGGAGTTTGGAATTCGTCGGCAAGAGTTTTTGCTAGCGCTCGGAGCGAAGATGTATCGCCGGGGTTGATGCGAACTGCCTGCCGCAATGCATCGAGAGCAGCTTGCGGCTGGCCTGCTTCAAAAGCAAGATCTGCGAAGAACTGATAAGCCTCGGGATCTCCCGGTGTGGCCTTGATCACATCGCGTCCGGTTTGGAGAGCTCCGTCAAACTGACCCAGGCGGATTTCATAACGAGCGATTTTTCTGAGGTACGCGGAGACGCCTCGACGATCAAGCGAAACCAGCCTGCGTGTCGCGGTCACCGCATCGCCAAGTCGCCCCGTGCGTTCTGACAGGTCAGCAAGAATTGACCAGCCTGAAATAGACTGCGGTTCCAACTCTACAACTTTCGCTGCTGAGGTTGCTGCTTCGTTGAGTTGATCCCCAGCGTCTTGATACAGGGCGAGTGTTCGCCAGCGTTCAGCAGTAGCGTCGTTTCCCGCATTGAGTTCTGCGGCCAGACAATTGGTTTGTTCTGCAAGCTGGCCAGCAACAATCAATGTCTTGATGCGTTCCGTGAGAATTTGCTGCCGTTCGTCCGAAGTCGGGGCGGATTGATCGGCCAGATCAAGCTGCTCCAGAGCTTGTTCGATCGAATGCTGCGGGCCGTCTGATCGCAACAGTTCCGCAAACTTCAAACGTTCACCTGGTTCAGGATCGAGCTTGCAGGCTTCCCGCATAAAATTCAAAGCAGGTTTGAGATACCCAAAACCCTGCAAAACTTCACTGACTCGAAAGAGAGTGGCTTTTGTACGGCGGTCGCCTGCCGCAATTTCTTTCCACGCTGCTAACGCTTCTTCGGGGCGCTGGAGTTGATGCAGGTACTCACCCAGGTACTCGCGGTACTGCGGTTCATTCGGAGCCAGTTCAATCGCCTGATGATACAAGTCAAGTACTCGGTCAGTCAGTTCGGTACGTCGCAGCAGCTCCGCCAGACGACTTAGTGCCACCGGGTCTTTTGGTCCATTAATGATGATCTGTTCCCAAACTTCCGCAGCCTTTGAACGTCGTTCCTGCAACGGCAGATCCTTACGCGACAAGTACAACTGGCCCCATTGTTCTATATGATCGCGGTTGCCTGGATGGAATGGCCCCATCTGTTCGTACTGCTCAATGGCATCAACTATATGACCTTCGCGAACAAGCTGCTCGATCAGCGATTCACGGAGCGCCACATTCGACGGAGCCAGTTCGATCGCTTTGTGATACCAGGCAGCAGCTTCCGTCGGTCTGTTCTGCAGAGAAAGCGTGCGTCCCAGGCGAGTCATCGCATCAATATCGTCGGGATATCCGGCAACTCGGGCTTCATAGTAAGCAACAAGCGCAGGTAGCTCGTTGCGTCCCCGAAATGTTGCTTCGATGCGGCGACGAACTTCCTTGAATAACCAGCTATCCGAGTCCAGTGTGTCCAGTTGCGATTCGAGCAGATCGATTGCATCCTGTGGCCGCGCCAGCTGGATCATCAAATCTGCTGCAGAAAGATTCGCCTGGACACGCTGCTCCGCATGCGTCGATTCGTTGGCCATTGCTTCATAACGAGTCAACGCATCCTGCCAGCGTCCGTCCTGAGCTAATGCGGTGGCAATCTGTTCTTTGACTCGCAGATCACCCGGAAACAAATTCTCCAGGCGTTGCCAGACTTCCAATGCTTTTGAGTCCTGTTGAGACCGTTGCATCGCGCGGGCCAGTTCTTTATAGATTTCCAGGAGATCGGTCTTCGCCGGACCACATTTGATCGCTCGTTCAAAGGATTCCGCCGCCAGACCGAACTGACGGTTCATGGTTCTGGCTTTCCCAAGATACCAGTGCGCGATTGCATCGCCTGGACGCAGTTGAGCCGCGAACTCCAGGGCAGCGATGGCAGCGACTCCTTCGACATGCTGCAGGTCGAGCATTCCGACAAGTAGTACAGCAGCACCAGGATCTGGCGAGTCTTTGAACGGCGAGATGGCTTCTTTTGGAGAAGAGCCAACTGGCCGATCTGCACCCTGTGACGAAATCTTCAGTCCGGACGAAACTGCCAACGCATCGCGAAAATCCTGAATGGTGCCACGGTTCGCATGGAACTCATAAACACGATCCCAGGCAGTTCCAAATCGCGGATTGCGAAGTAAAACAATCAGGAATTGCTCGTAAGTCCTGACGGCAGTTGCCTCTTCAGACAATTCGTCAGCGTCGGCCCGCAATACGCAAGGCGCAGAAAAAGCCAGAATCAAACTGCACATGCAAAACGATCGCAGCCCAATGCTTACCCGCCTTTTAGGATCGGGATTTGATAACAACCTGGCTGCAACTGAAAGGTATTTCCGAAAGACTGCTGACATCACTTTGGGAGAGTCCATGGGCACGATGGCAATTTCATCGTTCAACGGGGTAGGCGAGCATAGGCGGGACGATGACAGTTTACCAGAATTCGTTGTGTTTTCAGTGAAATTCACGAAAAAGTCTGCCGATGTTCAGTCCATAAAAAACAATTTCCAAAGAGATACTGTACGCGGCGGTCATTGTCAGATAAATAGGTGAGCAGGAACTATGCAGCAGTACAACCGGACGCTAGCGCGTGGCGGCTGATTTTTACCGCAGGGCACTATCCCAAGGTTTTCGACGGTAAGCAGAAATTTGCCGATCGCCTGGCATTCGTCACTCACTGATTGACCGAGCGATCTTTACATCCAGCGGAGATTCGCGAGTGAATATCCTGATCGTCGATGACGATGTGATGGTGCAGCAAGCTTGTCAGGCAATGCTCAAACAGTTCGGTCACTCTTCAATCGGAGTGCAGAACGCGGTTGATGCCGTTAAGCGTCTCACCGAAACACCGCTTCGGTTTGATCTTGTGATTATTGAAAATGGCCTGCCGGAACTCAGCGGAATGGAACTTTTTAACGTTCTGCGAGAATGGAAGGTATCGATCCCCGTGATACTGATCTCCACCAACCGTCCTCATCCGGAGATTGAAGAATTGATGGAAGGGTTTTCGAACATACAATTCCTGTCCAAACCTTTCTCGATGGAAGCATTGCAGTCAGCGATTCAAAGCAGCCATGCATAAGCAATGCTCGTCCAATAACTGTTGTGTCTACGCTCGCCAGAGCGTGGAGTTCCGCCGTCTGGTGACGGCAGCTACATTCGAAATCGGACAGTTGTTCTCGGCTCGATGCAAAGCCGGGATGGCAATACGCTGTTATCCAATCAATTCTGCAATCGGACGACCGTGATCGACAATCGGTGTCGGACGACCGTTAAAATCCTTGATCATCGTCTGCGCGGCGTTGATGCCGAGATGGTGATAGATAGTGGCCAGGAAATCCCCCGCAGAGCAAATGCGTTCGATCGAGTCTTCGCCTCGCTTGTCGGTGGCACCGATCACCTGACCCGTGCGAATTCCTCCACCAGACCAGATGTTTGAAAACGCCCGCGGCCAGTGGTCGCGACCTGGCTGCATCGTTCCTGCCGGAGCGCTTGCGTTTCCTTCGCCAGTGCTCGGCGAATGTTCAATTTTAGGTGTACGACCAAATTCGCCGGTGACAACAACCAGAACTCGCTTATCCAGACCGCGTTCGTAGATATCTTCGATCAGCGCCGAAACGGCCTGATCGTATGCCTGAGCGCGGAAGCGAAGCGCGTTAAAGACGTGATGATTCACTGCGTGATCGTCCCAGTTCTGGACGCGACCGCAAAGTGGGCCATTGAGGCTGGTTGTCAGGACTTCGACGCCTGCTTCTATAAGTCGCCGAGCCATGAGAAGTTGTTGTCCCCAGGAGTTTCGACCGTAGCGATCTCGTGTGCGATCGTCTTCCTTTGACAGATCGAACGCATCTCGCGTGGCAGGATTCGTGAGCAGCGTCATCGCCTGTTCTTCGAATTCGTCCAGTGCTCCCAGTTCTCCCTGGCGATCAAACGCACGTTCGAGCGTGTCCAGATTTTGACGCAGCGAAGAACGTCGGTCGAGACGGCGAATTTCGCTTTGGTCCGACAAACCTATGTTTGGTACGGAAAAATCCGGCAGATTCGGATCGCCAGTGACGGTAAACGGCGAATACGCATCGCCCAGATAGGCCGGCCCGTTGTATTCGAGTGGCGGCTTGATGCCAACATAACGCGGCAGCGGATTTGTCCGAGCGCCCTCCTGAGATCGCAGATAATTCGTGACCGTCATCCAGTCCGGAAATTTTGGTTTCGGCTTGTCGCGAGTATCAGGATCACCAGACAGCATCTGCATAGAACCTGCTGGATGGCCACCTGCGGTCTGACGCATGGAACGCAGTACGGTAAACTTGTCGGCGATGGCGGCCTGCATCGGAAGCAATTCCGTGAACTGCAAGCCCGGGACTTTTGTGTCGATTGTGGAGAACGGACCACGATACTCGCTGCCCGATTCTGGCTTTGGATCGTAGGTGTCGATGTGTGAGCAGCCACCAGGTTTCCAGACCATGATGACAGCGGATTTCTCGGTTTTGGCCTGACCATTCGCCGCCGCTTCCTGCGCGCTTGCGGCCTTAAGTCGGAGTAAACCTGGCAGGCTGAGACTCGAAAAACCCGCAAGGCCCATGCGAATGAATCCGCGACGTCTCGCGGAGCCAAAAACCTGAGGCCCCGGACATCGAACAGATGATGCGTAGAATGGATCGCTCATACCAACACGCCCTATTTGACTCGAATTGCAATCGGTTCTGATAAAATAATATCGGCAGTATCTCGTGGTGCGGCCGCGTCAGTGGCGACTTTCAGGGCTGCCGCTGAAGTGGCAACTGTTGCGTCGGCGTCTGGCTTGTTATCCGGAGTTGCCACCGCAGCGTCTGCTACGGCTTTTGCATGAGCCGCCTCAGCCACCGACACTGCCTGAGGATTGTAACGGTACTTCACTACCGCACTGCCATAAAAAGCAATCAGGTAATCACCCGGTGTGGTTCCCAGAGTTTTTGTATCGAGGACAGCTTCAGACGTGTCAGCGGAGATCGAAACGTCGAAACGAGGATTGCCTTCAAAGCCTGCGCCCGATGTTTTCAGTTGCAACGTGTCTCCGGAGAATTCGGATCGTCGAGTATGCACCAGCGGAATCGTCAGTTTTTCTCCCGCGTCTACTTCCCAAACTTTCTTTTCCGCAGCCGCAATTGTGATTGGAGCGACTTCAGAAGCTGTCACGGAAACCGGCAACTCTGTCACGAGCCTTGGGTAAGGAATCTCGCTCCACGAATCCGCAATCGGCCACGCATGAACAGCCATGTTCACGGGACGAATTGCTTCTGATTCGTTCAGCATCGACTTGCCATAAAATGTTACGTTCGCAAGAGACGGTGGCGCGTTTTGATCAGCAGAGACCAGCATCATACCACGAGTCTTGCCCTTGGAAATCTTCAAGCCCTGAGCCGTCACACCTTCCGGCAACCCTTTCATCACCAATTCGATATCATCGTCGAAACCATCACGACGGACTGCGACAACTTCCAGAGCCATCGTGATACCAGGTCGCAGTGCCAGAGGCTTGGACAATGCGTTGCGGTCGCCGTTGCGAAGTTCCATGTGCAGCCCCCACGCAGCCAGAGCAAAGTCCGGTGCCGCTTTGCGAATGACTAAACGATAGACATTGCGAGGATCGTTGCGAGTGCCGCCAAAGAGATCACTGATCTGTAGTCGATGAATCCCGTCTTCTTTAATCTCCAGCTTGCCAATAATGTCCGCAGAACCCCCGTCGTAAGGTGGCCCATCGTACGCATAGCCGTTGCTGGACGGCTTGATCGGTGCTGCGATGTCAGTGAATTCAGCGACGTCGGTCAGTTTCTGTTCGGCTCCTTCTCCGCTGACACGCTGCACAAGTACGGAAGGATCCGTGGGACGCCCCAGACGTTCCGATGCAACTTCCACCCACCAGATGTCACCCTTTGTTGCGGTGAATTCAAAACGATCGACATCGGCTGCTGGATAGAAAGTGCCGGAGATATCGCACGGCAATGCTATCTTCTGGATCTGTTCGTGTGAGTTGTTTGGTTCGATTTCCTGCATCGCGGCATTCTCGGCAAGGTCCGCCGGAGGCCACGAAAACGAGTTTACGGTTTTTGTGGTTGCAAACTGCGGAATCGGAGCGTCCGCAGGAATCTCCTGCAATGACAGGCGATAATAGTATTCACGCCCGCCTTTAAAGGTGAGTTCATGAACTTTAATGACGTGCCTTGCGTCTTCAGTCGCAGTAAAATCCAATGTACCTCCGCGACGTTCGACAACCAGATCGCGTCCAGCAGAATCCGCGATAATAAGTACGGCGTCGAGCTTCGAATCAATTCCTCGCGCGGCACAGTTCACAATGTAGCGATGTCCCTTGACTGCGTCGAAAGAATAGTGATCAACGGCTTTCGTCGTCATGACGGCATTGCAAATGGTATTCACGTTCAATTTCATTGCAGTGTCGAGTGACATGTTTAGTGACGTCTGCACAACTTCTGCCAGCGTATCGACGCAGAAGACCCGCGACGACGAGATTCCCAGCCGCGACATAATTCGCACTTCATGAATTCCCGTCGGACAATCGGCACCGATTGTGACAATGTAACGGTTAGCTTTCGGCTGTCCGTTTGCGTCGAGCTTTCTTGTCGCCGTAATCGCTGAGTGGGTGAAGAGCAACTCGCCGGGGTCTTCGATATTTTCTCCGGAGATTGTCACTTCGACCTGCGTCCCCACAGTGCCACCCATTGGCACTGTGGTCAGTAATCGTGGCAGCGGCAGACAGACGGATTGAGCCTGAAGGCCGGGAGCCAGAAATGTGAGAAGCACGCTCGAAAGAAGTATGGAACGCATACAAATGCCCTGACTGGCCATTGTGCGGTATCACGTCGCTCGTTCGCCGTTGACGCGGCGCGACGTCGCACTGGAATCTAACAGAATCTGTATGTGGTTGAAAGGAATCCTGTACCTTAAAAAGATCTGCCCAGTAGTACTAAATTCAGACCTTTGCTCTGATAGTCGACCTGAATGTGGCCGCGTTTAACGCGAACATCCACGGCATACTTGCCATAGTCATAGCGGATTCTGTTTCCAAACAGACGGCACTTCACTTTTTCGCAGCCACATGGAGGGACACAGATTTCAATGCACACGGTTTCCGGCTCACAGCAACCGAGTTTTCGAAATGGATTCTTCACTGTGATAATTTTTGGCACAGCACCAGGAGCTTTCTCATGCAGGTCCGTGTACTTGACATTCGTAAACAATGTTCCTGTGTAGATGACAGGATCCACGAACGCCGTGGAATCCATATAGATTGGTTGTCCCACTGCAACGTCAGCGCCGTCGTACGGGATCTCTGGGATGTACATGTCAGGAACCGGAGCCAATTCCTGAGCTGGAATCACTCCGCTCAGCAATATGAAACTCATCGAAAACAGCGATACGATTTTCTTCATTGGAAAACTTTCCTTTACTCCCGAACAGGAACCCTTGCCAGGTTCCTTAAAAGTCAACATGCGAAATTGCGAGGTTACGCAACAGCACAAATGCAGTGATTCAATCACGGCGATGTTTCAACTTGCCCCGAGAACTACATTTGGGCAAGGCGCAATTCGCAACTAGACCTAGCAATCTGAAGTCCGGCGACGCTCCGTTTGGTCGCGGCGTTTCCGCACGATGCATTGTCCAGGACGACTGGGGTTAGTCAAGGGGATAGGGAGACTATTCTAAATTCGTAAACACGGCGCTCGCCGCCTTTGATTGCGGATGCGAAATACCAGCCGCTGCTTCGTCGAACATTAGAATTAGGGTGGCCGGGGTTGGACGGCGTTGCCGAAACCCCGGGGATTCCTTCACTTCGTTCAGTCCAGCCCCGGCCACCCAAACCTCATTCTTCGTGTTGACGAACCACTACCGCCTTGGCGCTCGGTTCCCATAGCCCAGTGTTTTTCGAGCGATCGTTATCGCTCTGGCATGATCCCGTACTTCCGCATTTTGTTGTAAAGCGTAACACGGCTGATTTTCAGATGTTTGGCGGTATTCGTACGGCTGAACCTGTTATTCAGCAGAGCCTGTTCAATGATGTCCTTCTCGGTCACTTCGATGCGATTTTCGAGCGACTCACCTTTGCGAATCGCAAAGAACGCGGCGACCGACGGGTCGCTTGCCGGTCCTGAGATGCGTTGAACGACATGCGTCGGCAGCGTGTCAGGAGTCATTTTTCCGTTACGGCTGTAGATCACTGCGCTGCGGATTGCGTTCTCCATTTCACGGACATTTCCGGGCCACGGATACTGCAGAAGGCACTCAAGAAAATCCGGTGTGATTTCAGAGATCTCGATTCCCAACTGTGACGCATGACGATGCACAAAGTACCGGGCAAGCGGCTCAATGTCGGGCATCCGTTTTCGCAATGGCGGAAGCGTAAAGCTCAGCGTGTTCAGGCGATAGTACAAGTCCGGGCGAAAACGTCCTTGTTCGACAAGTGGCTGCAGTTCAAGATTACTTGCTGCGATAACACGAGCCTGCACGGTCAATGTGCGATTCGAACCAACAGGCTCAAATTCCCCTTTCTCAATGACCCGCAGCAGTTTCACCTGTTGATCGGGAGTCAGGACATCAATTTCATCGAGCAGAATCGTCCCCTGGCCTGCAACAAGAAACTTGCCGTCTTTGTCTGCATGGGCGCTCGTGAAAGAACCCTTCACATGCCCGAATAATTCGCTTTCAATCAATTCACCTGGCAATGCGCCGCAAGCGACGTGCAGAAACGGATGGCAGGAGCGCAACGACATGTCGTGGATCAGATTCGCAAGATGCGTTTTCCCGGAACCTGTTTCGCCGATCAGTAGAATCGTCACGTTGTGCCGCGCGGCAATCTCCAGCCGACGCAGCATTGTGCGAAGCTCCGGCGTTCGCGTGCGAAATCGTTCCGCCATACCGCCTCCGTTCGTTGCCGCGGCGATGCATTCGGTCGATCGACCGGGGACTATTGCGTCCGCCGCATCGCTCGGTGTTTCGGTCGCAACGTAACGTGGGCTGGATGAACCTTGTGAATTCCGGGCAATCGTTTCATTGTTTTTAACTTTCGAAGGCTGAAGAATCTTCTCAGCCAGTTCATAATAGTTTTCATCGGAACCTGATACTTCAATGACGCGACAAAACCGGGAAAGTTCATTAGGGAGACGATCATCGCTGAGTTGATTTGGGACGCATATCAGATTCGCCTGTCCAGAGGTGAGATTGCTGATGACGGCGAACGTGCGGGTGAGTTGCTGCGGTGAGCAGGATCGCACATCGAAGACCGAATGATCAGGTGAATGCAGTTGAATCATCTGGGCAGCCTCCGGAATGGTATAGCATTCCATCAGTCGACAACGACCTGCAAGTAAACTGCCCAGACTGCGAAGGAATCCGGGAGACCCACTGCAGATTAAAGCGACGTCAGGAATATTCACCTTACCACCTCTGTCTATCCTTCAAACAACCAGGATGCAAATGGATCCACTCTCCGTCCATTGAGCGACTCTGAATCAGACACGCAACCGATGTTCAAGACCTGATGCAATGTCAGCTTTATTGTGTAAACAAAAATGATGCCATTTACGAAAAGTGCGTAGAGCCACGCAAAACGCGAGTTTTTTTGTTCTTCCCGGAAGACTGCAGGTTGCCTCAGGACGACAGATGATGCCACAAAGCAACGGAGTTACAGTCACGCGACAAAATCTTCGGCAATGATTAGACTGAAAACCTGATTGAAACACTCTCTCGTCTGCGGAGACGGTCATTTTCAGAAATCAAGGTATCCGAATGCGATCCGTTCAGCAGACAATTTGCATCGTCACGTGTCTGTGCCTTTTCACCACAGTGGACTCGGCATTCAGCCAGACTGCACGCAATTCGGCGGACACTGACCGAGCCACTTTGATTATTCTTGCTCCTGCCGGACCAGTATTCGTTGACCTTAATTTGACGGTCAGTCGTCTGCCCTACCGCGAATGGGTCGCACGGTTTCTTGTTCAGGAAATGGACACGGATCATTCCGGGCGACTCAGTGAAGTCGAGCTGGGGCTTCTTACCGAAAACATAATGACGCTCATCGATGTAAAAGATACAGCCCAAATTCTGCAGGCCATGAATGCGGCCGGCCACAACGCTGCAAACGACAACGCTGCGAACAAAGACGTTGCAGCAGACGATTTTGTGCTCTGGCTTCGGAATCGCATTCCTCGCGCATTTGATCTGATCGCTCAACCGCAACCGGCAGATGACGCCGTGCGACTGGCGTCTTTGCTCGACACCGATTACGACGGTGCGATTTCAGCGGACGAATTGATGGCATCAGAGCGAACATTGCGGTTCCGCGACCTCGACAATGATGAAACCTTCAGTGTGTCGGAATTGCTGCCGTATCGAGATCCACGCAGCCAGAATTCGGCAGTCACTCCGGATGCTGTGAGTCTGCCGTTTTTCCATGTGGTTGATCACGATTCCGCGCAACGAGCCACCCGGCGAATTCTGCAACAGTACGGCCGCGACGGTTTCGTGCCGGAAAGCGCGCTTCGTCAACCCCGGAAAATTGATGCGATTTCGACTACTGACGATCGTAAGTTGTCCAGCGGCGAAGTGCAGGAAATTGTGGAAAACCCAATTTTTCACATCGTGATGGATGTCAGCCTTTCCGTCAAAGCGAACACCAGCAACGTTACAGTCACTGTCAGCAGTGATGCTGCCGCGTTTTGCGTTCCTGCTGAGAAACAACAATTCGGAGAATACAGTCTGGTGATCGATGGGATGTCACTGAAAATCATGGCACTCGGAGGCGGTGCCAACGATCGTCGCAACACTCAGGGTTATCTGGGACAGACGTTCGTCATGTCAGACGGTGACCGGAATCAGTACCTAAACGAAGCTGAGTTTTCCGGCATGGCAGAGGCATTAAATCGATCTGGGGCGACAGCCAGTTTTGGAAGTGTTGATCTGAACGGCGATGGAATGATCACTCGCGCAGAAATCTTCTCTTACGTAAAACGCGATCAGATGGCAGCGGCAAGTCACGTTGAAGTCTCCGTCAAACAGGACGGCAAGTCACTGTTTGGGATTCTTGACAGGAATGCCGACCGGCGACTGTCTCGACGGGAACTTATGGCCGGAAGCAGTGCGTTAGAACCTTACGACTTGAATCAGGACCGCAAATTTGCGGATGCAGAGTTGGGAACGGCATTTGTGCTTGCGATCAGTCTGGGGCGACCTGAATTCCGGCGCGCGTCAGGACAGTCGAATACAATGGCGATGCAGATGGGGGCTGGTGACGCCATTCTTCCCCGTCCCGAATCCCTGCAAGGTCCGGAATGGTTTCACCGGATGGACCGCAATCAGGACGGCGATATTTCCTTCCGGGAGTTCCTCGGGACAAGACAGCTATTCCGGGAAATTGACACAGACAACGATCACCTTATCTCGATCGAAGAAGCCCTGGCGCTTGAACCGGCTCAATAGTGTCACTGCAACGCCGACGGGGCGTTTGTTGGGCTTGCTCATGGCCGATTTGCCGTGGCAGGAAAAACAAATCCCAGCAAAATCATATTGAAATCCCTCGCTTTACACGATACGGCACCAGTGTTACATTTCGCCTGCGTAGTCCGACGTTTCGGCGAACGACCGAGCATTCATTACTCCGTGGTGTAATTGGTAGCACAACAGTTTCTGGCACTGTCAGTTGGGGTTCGAGTCCCTACGGGGTAACTGGTTGAAGCGAAGTCAGACGAAGAGCCCGCAAAAACACTACGTTTTTGACGGGTTCTTTGCTTTGATGGTTCTCCAGTTTCCGCCATTTCGCATACCTTGTGCCCCTGCCTGTGCCCCTCCCCCCCGGCCATGACTGCCTTTTCGAAGTGCGCGTCAGTCGTTTGCAGATAGTGCTTCCGCGCCACTTTCTCGGAATGCCCGATCCATGAAACCACGACATGGGAGGGATAGACTTCCATCAGTTCCGTTTCGCGTGTCGCTCGCAGATTCTGGAACGGCTTCGGCCACGGCTTCAACCCGGCACGCCTTATGATCTTTTCGAACGTCGTCCGGAGATTCTGATCGGCAGAACTGTATCGCGTCACAACTGGACCGCTGACAACCGCCGAAGCATCTTCCAGCCTATCGAATGCCGCTTCGTAGGCTTCGTCCAGAACGCTGGCCAGTTCGGGAAACATTGGGATGACTCGGTTCTCGTGCCCCTTGTAACGTTTCGTTTTGGGGCTTGTGACGATGACTCGGGACGAATCCCAAAGAACGTTTTCCCACGTCAACGCCAGAACTTCAGATGGACAACGCATTCCACCGTAGCGGCACAATGAAAAGATCAGCCGCCATTGCAGATCGGGACAGGCTTTCAGGATCTTCTGAGATTCCGCTTCCGTGATGAACCGTTCTTTGTCCGTGCTTCCGCTGACTGTAACCGACATTCCTTCGAACGGGTTTTCGTCGATCAATTTCGCTTTGATTGCAGCTTTGAAGAACTGGCGAGCGCGTCCGCATCGTCTCCGCAGAGTGTTCTCTGCCTGTTTCTCGTGTTCTTCCAGCCACTGCCGGAACGCCTTTGCGTCTGCCGTCGTGATGGATCTCATTGGCCTGTCAGCCCCGAAGTAATCCACAAGGTTGCGTTCGCAGGTTTCGAGGTTCATCACGGTCCCAGGCTGAACGTTGGGAAGCCCCTTGATGTAACCCGCGACGAATTCACCCAGCAACGACGAAGCCCGCTTGTCGATCAGTCCTGAGTTGCTCAGCTTGTCGTGAAGTTCCTGGCCGATCTTTGACAGCCAGCCAGCCGTCTGAGTGTCCAGACTCAAACCAGACTTCCGCCAGGCCACAAGTTCCTCAACGTGTCTGGCAATCTTTTCTGAGTTCGACTTGTTCATCCCGCCGAGACGAATCGCCTTGCGGTTTCCTTCGTGGTCGATGAACCGAATACGGTGTCCCTGACCGTCTTTTTCAACTGATGCCATCGTTCCCGCCCCTCTCAAAACCGTTCTGTTTTGCCACATGGTCAACCACGACCGCCCAAAGTTCATCAGTCCGCATTTTTCTTCTTTGGGGGTGGTGGCACATTCACCGTCAGCCCAACAGCCGCAGCAAGTTTCTCGGCAGTCTCCATCCGGATATCACGCTCGCCCTTCAGGAACCTGAGAATCACGCCGTGATTGACCCCGGTTTCCTCATTCAACTGGTAAGACGTCTTCCCCGAATTCCTCAGAGCCTGCCTGAGTCCCTCCGGCAGTGTCGTTCGCTGTGGTTTCTTCTTTGCCATCGCCGTTGGTGTCCAGTGAGTCTGCCATCTTGAAACCATCGCCCCGCCGTTCGGGGTCGATGCCGGTCATCAGTTCCGCCAGTTCCTGAAACTCCGGGGAATTCCTTAAACTCTGGCGAGAATGCTTTTTACGGTCGTGTGTTGCCATTTCCCTTTTCCGTCTTTCGTCGGAATCTTCTGTGCATCCAGTTCCGCTGCAATCGCTCGCAGAGAATACCCTTGAGCCTTCAAAGAACGAATCAGTTCTACCGCTCGAAGTTCTTCGATGTTCTCAACCAATGAAACGCCATCGCCCGCCAGAGTGAAACCGAACGGAATCTTTCCAACCCGTTCGCCCTTTGATTTCTTGTGAGCCATTGCCGCCATTGTTCGTTCAGAAACCTGATCCCGTTCGAATTCAGCCAGAACCGCCATCATCCTGAACACCATCTTTCCGGCCGCGCTGGTAGTGTCCAGTTTCTCAGAAAGGCTGACCAGGTCTGCCCCCGCTTTGTCGAGTCGCTCGCTGATTGCGATTGTGTCCTTTGTGCTGCGAGCCAACCGAGAAAGACTGTAAACCACCAAAACACCCCCAGTCTGGCAAACGCCATCCAGTGCCGATTGCAATTGTGGCCGGTTGTCGGCTCGCTTGCCACTGATTCCAGCATCAATGAACACGCTTCCGAGTTCGACGTCATTCACAACGCACCAGGCCGCTATTTTGGCCTGTTGTGCGTCCAGGCTGACTCCATCCGTCGCCTGTCCTTCAGTTGAAACTCGAATGTAAGCAGTTGCAGTTTTCATCGTTCGGCCTTTCAGAGTATGCGTGTCGTCTGACTCATATTCTAATCGGTTTTGGTTCCGTGTCAATTGACTCTTTGTACAAAACCGTTCGGTTGTGTACAGAAATCCGAAGCCATTCTGTTCCCTCACCGTCGAAGTTCGAACTGCCAGTGTCAGTGATCCGATTATTTTTAATGTCGAAATGTCGGCGATTGCCCTGTTTGCATAGGGTTTCATGTCGTAATCGCCAGCAACGACTGTTCATACAATGAAGACTGACAATTCTTGTGCCAGTTGCCAGAACGACTTCAACCAATTGAATCAGTTTCGATGCGGCGTGGAAAGCGACGGATACGAACAGGTGTAGCGGCTACTGTGCCATACCGTAGTTTGGTAGCTGACGTGTAGTCAGACAAGAACAGGTGCGATTTCTGCACGACCAAAAGAAATCTCAAACAATTCAATTGAAACTATTTCTAAAGAATTTATCATTTGGAAACGTTTTGGCGAATGGGCAAAAAAACGCGAGAAACCGGTGAGTTCAAGGCTCAAAGAGATTGAAGAGAACGGCGAAACCCTTCCGTCGGAGTTGACGAAACTTCTAAAGGCGACTGAAACGTACAAAGTTGGACATCGAGGTTAATCATGAATATGAAAATAGAAAAAGGAATTCCGGTTCCGGAACACAAAGGGGCTGGACGTCCGCGTGCCTACAATTTCGAGGAAATAGAAGTGTCTACGAAGGACGAGCCGACCTGCGCGACGATCGACGCTTCGTATAACACGGTCTATTCGTGTTTGCAGAGGTTTCTGAAGATCCCCGAGTTTGCTCACATGGAATTCCAGATTGCCAAGCACGGCGAGGACAAAGTTCGGGTTTGGCGATTGAAGTAGTTCGTTCTTTCTGTACCTGCCTAGTGGCTCCGCCAACCAAGAGGCTGCTGATTCAATCTTCCATTGTCACATTGTCGGCGATTGCCCTGTTTACCCAGCGTTTCAGGCATCAATCGCCGACAAATCATGATCGTTCAGCACAAACTCACGACTCTTGTGAGTGCCTTGCCATGTGCCGAAACCGAGTTCGACCAACTGAATCAGCTTCACTTCGGCGTCTTCGCTGTTGACGATATCACGCCGACGTTTGCACAGATCCCGCGCAGTGATTCGTCCACCCTGGGATTGAACCCACGATGCCAGATGTCGCGATTCTCGAAGGGCCTCCGGTTCAACCAGCATTCGACCGATTCGCAGTGTCTCGTTTTTGAGCCACTCGCCCAGATTGATAGCCGATTGCATTGTGGTGTCGTCAATCTCCCAGTGGTCAGCAACGCCCGTTGTCACCTGGCTGACACAATGCAGGATTATGGCCAATCGCGCTGGAATTTCTTCCAGTTTGCTCCATTGGCTGGCCAGATGACCCTGCATGGCGGATTGTTCCAGCCCTGTCTGATCGACATATTTACTAAACAACGCCCGTGCTTCAGGGCTTAGCTTCAACGTGGCTGGTCTCAATTGACCGTCTGAATCTTCACCCTGCAATTCGAACAAATCGCGAATGCAGTCATCGTACGCCGTTTGCGTCGCAGGGTTCATTTCATCATCCCGCCATCGTTTCGCCTGTCGAGGCGGAAACGTCATCAACAGACGACTCTGAAGGCCGCTTTCCTTACGCTCATTTGTCAGACAACGCGATAGAATTCCTGGCTGAATTCCGCCGCAGATTGAGACTGACGGGCGACGTACAAACAAGAATCGTTCATCACCAGTTTTTCGATCAATCGTGATTGGTTCACAGTTGTAGATTTCCAGCCACTTTGGAACTTCAGACGAAGCCCCTGACTTCGCAGAATACTTATCGAATCCTGCGAGCCATCCGCTCAGCTCATCACGGGCCAAAAGGACACCACGGGGATTCTCGTTCAAGATTGGGGCAAGGGCTTCGATCGTCGCATCCTGTACAATGCAGCGTTTTCGTATTGGCTTGTCCGGTTCTTGCGGTTCCTCGCCTTCGCGCTTGTGTTCCCATTTTCTGTATTCGCGTTTGTAGGCTTTGAGGTCGCTTTGATACTGGCTGTTTGCCGCCATGAATGAATCAGCATCGCGCTGCTGGCGAGCTTTCAGGGGGGCCATCGCCATTCGGAACGGCGGACTTTTCTGAGTTCCAGATTCACCAACAAGAATTGACCAAACGATTGACGAGACGAACCAACCGTATTTGACGCAGAGTTGCCGACTCGTGCCGACCGCAGCCGCACAAACAGCCAGGCAAACCATCGCCGGAAAGGATTCATCGCAGCCAACAGCAGCCGCCACCTCACGGCAGAATTTCGTCAGCACCGGGGGCAATTCTTCCATCGGAAACGGTGTAAACTCATCCGCTTTGTCGGCGATTGCCCTGTTTGCCCCGTGTTTCAGGGGGCATTCGCCGACAAATTCAGAGAGCGAATTAGAAATCGAACGTAGACGATCCCGCAGCGTCTCAGCGTCCGCCGTATCGAATTGCTCTTGCCAGTCGTAAACGTCGCCAGCGTCCGGGATTTCTGACCAGTCGTCCTTCAGTCGCTTCACTTCGATTTTTGCGTTCGGTGCCTGCCTGCGAATCAGACTCACAACTTCCGCCGCGAACCTCTCGCCGGGTTCGTCGTTGTCCGGAAGAATGTAAATACGCTTCCCGTCCAATGGTGACCAGTCCGACTTCTCAGCAGCGTTTGAACCGCCCGCCGATGTTGTGGCAACCAGTCCCAGGCTGACAGCAGCGTCAGCGGATTTTTCGCCCTCGCAGATCCAGACTTCAGGCGAGGCAATCAACTCTGGCAGACGATACAAGGGGCGAGGTTCTCGCATCGCCGAAGTGATCCAGCCGCCGGGGACTGCTGACACTTGCCGAATTTCCTTCCGTTCGTCTGGCAGGTTCCAGCGACAAACATCGCCATTGTCTGAACCGTCCGCGTTGCGATATCGCCAGTTTTCATCCGGCCTGCGTTGCTCTGTCAATAACCCATTCTGAACCATTGCCCACGCGAGCGCGTCCGCTGCTTTGTCGCAGGAGACGTGAATCGTCTTCGGCTTCGCCGCTTGCTTGCTGCCAAGATTCGCTTTAGCGGTATAGTGTCCGTTGCCGTTGGGATAACCGATCGCATCCGCAACCAACTTGACGGCTTCCTTGAAACCGATACCACGCAACCACATGATGGCAGAAATCCCGTCGCCGCTCTTTGGTGTCGTATCGCCATCATGGCAATGACTGCAGAACAACGCGCCTGTCTCATTAACATCATCGAGTGCCCTGAATCGATCCGTCCCGCCACATTGTGGGCAAGGGCTATGAACCTTTGGGTTCAACTGGTGATCAGTCAGACGGCAGACAGATTGCAGAATCTGAAACCACCGTCCCGCCGCTTGTCGTTTGATCTCAAGGACGTTCAAATGCCCTTTGATTCTGGCTTGTATCATTGGTAAAATTCTTTTGCGGTTGAATTTGATTCGCCTGCCAGGGCGAATAAAGAAAACAGAAGCCCCGGACGTGAAACGTCCGAGGGCTTTTATTTTTAGTCGATCGGGTCCGCGATCGGCTTCAAGGCGTGCTGCATCGCGGTGGTGGCATCAGTCAGTGCCCAGTAGAGCCTGTTGACTCGTTCCCGATCCGGATTCGGATCGGAGAGAAACTTTGCCAAGTCCTCGACCGAACTCACAATCTCCGACATTACATAGTCACGATCACAGATTCCGAGGACGACCTTCCATTGTGGATCGTCTGGATCGATGCCCAAGCCCCAATAAGCAACTGGAGCATCGAGGCCCGCAGCACGCTCTGCATCGGTAGGTAAGGCAATTGGGTTGCAGTGATATGACAACCCAAGTCCTGCTCGCAGGCCGTGGATGTGGCTCTCCAGCTCGGTTACTTCGGCGGCGAGTCGCTTTTTGTCCTCCTCAAATCGATCATACAGCGCGTGGTATTCGCCCCGTTTTTGACGAAGCGATAGTAACAGTTCGTCGTGTTCCGATGTCGCGCTCATACAGCACCCCCGGCATCCAGATGTGCCAGCAACTCGCTACGTCTCCAGCGAGGACTTGCGGAGCCAAGATATATCGGCTTCGGCAGACGGCCCTTTGCGGTGAGCAATTCCACTTGGCGTTGACTG